>Ga0310695_10000219_pt1 | contig 152209 bp, 122 predicted proteins | sample RumenRJG_04DNA_FD_203882 | JGI IMG/M metagenome (GOLD analysis project Ga0310695, IMG submission 203882) | Bovine rumen microbial communities from Lethbridge, Alberta, Canada - RJG_04 (v2) (version 2) | ecosystem: Host-associated > Mammals > Digestive system > Stomach > Rumen | place: Canada...
CGGGACCGTCCAAAGTAAATTGCGTTGGCATGACAGAACCGGTGGGTCGGATGCGGGGATCCGTCAGCGTAAGCTATAAACAGCAAGCAAAAACATGCAGTAACAACGCTCGTTTTTGTCAAGTAAAAAACAATTATTGGGGGACGGGCCCGAGGGCCCGCCTCCCAGGCTGACTTTGCGTTTTCAAGCGATGCTTCTGACGGTGATGTCGAAGTAGAGCCCGATGTTGTCCCTCTCGGCAGTGGTCTTGTAGGTGACCTTGTCGCCGAGGATGTTGGTGATGTAGTAGACCTCGCTGCCGCCGTAATCGAGCTTGATCATCTGGATCGTGCCGGTTGCGGGATCGACGAGGGTATATCCCTCGACAAGCAGGTCATAGGTGATGGTGTCATCAACGGACTTCACGACGTACTTGACGTTACCGAAATCGCTGTCCTCGTTCTTCTGGTACTCGTAGGTCTGGACCGACGGGTTGTAGGTGATGAAGACGGTCTGGGTCGCGGTGTCGATGGTCGCCTGGGCGTCCCATCCGTACACGGATGTGAACACGGAGGACATGACGCCGGGGGTCAGGGTGACATCGCTGTAGAGCTTAGTGAAGTCGCTCTTGGACATTGTCACGGTCCTGTCCATCTCGATGCCGACGCTCGAGATGGTCGTGGGGCTGACGGGGCTGACGTAGCCCTCGCCGACCGGGATGAAGACCCTGGTGGAGTCCCCGACCTTGAGGCCGACGACGGCATCCTCGAACATCTTGAGCATGCTTCCCTTACCGACGGTGAAGGAGACCTCGGAGTACGAGGACTTGCTGAAGGAGTTGGACTTCTTGTAATCGTCGTCGGTGCCGATGCTCTTCACGGACGTGTCGAACACAACGGCATCGGTTCCATCGTAGTAATCGTAGTAGGAACCAGTGTAGTCGACTTTCACTTCGCTTCCATAAGAGACCCTGGAATCGTCTGCGGACAGATAGTGGTCCACGACGAACGCGCCCGCGATCATGACGACGGCAACGCCGAATATGATCAGGCAGGACATGAAGATCGGGTCCCTGTCCTTCTTGGCTTTTTCGTTGTCAGCCATTTTAACCGATTGCCCGATACTAAATTAATATAAAAGGGGTTCGCCAGGAACATCGGACGGTTCGACGGACGCGGAACCTGCCGCCCAGGGAATCCACTATGCTGGCACACCTCTGGACGTCCTGGTCGCTGATGAATCCGCTGACCACCGACATCCTGAGGCCGATCCCCGCCGCCCTGCACTCCCTGGCGAAGGATAGCATGGCATCGTAGGAGCCGGGGCCGAAGCTGGGCTTCGTGACCCTCAGGTACTCCTCCTCGTTGGGGGCGTTGAGGCTCACGGACACCGTATCAATCTTTCCGACGAGCTCCGGGACGATGTCCCTGCCGTTTATCAGGCACCCCAGGCCGTTGGTGTCCAGGCGGGTCCTCTTGCGCAGCTCCCCGTGTATGAACTCCGCCACATCCAGGACTACGTCCAGCCTCTCTGTGGGCTCCCCGTAGCCGCAGAAGACGACCTCGTCGGATTCCGAGAGGTCCACGCTGCGGAGCGCGTCCTTGATCTCATCCGCCGTGGGCTCGCGGTCGAGCCACAGGCAGTCCGCGTCGCCCAGCGTATCGAACTGGTTCCTGACGCAGAAGACGCACTTGCAGGGGCACCTGTTCGTCAGGTTGATGTAGTACGTCGAGCCGTAGCGGTAGAGTATCGAGGACATGTGTCACGGGTGCAGTGCCAGCACGCCATAAAAGCGATTCGGTACTCGATGCCCTTCCTGGCGCCGATGCCCTTGTCCATCGGGTGCTTCACCAGCTTCATCTCGGTGATGAGGTCGGCGTACTCCTCGAGCTGCGGGGTCATCCCCCTGCCCGTCAGGACTATCTCGACGTGCTTCGGCCTGCGCTTCAGGGACTCGATGAGCTCCTCGGACGTTATCAGCTTGAGCCTGACCGCGTTCATGGCCTCGTCCAGGATGACCAGGTCGTATTTGCCGGTCCCGATCAGCTTCTCTGACTCCGCCAGGGCGTCCTTGGCGCACTTGATGTCCTCGGGCTTGGGCTCGCCGAAGACGAAATGGTCCATCCCCATGGAATGTATCTCTATCCCCAGCTTCTCGCAGGCGATCTGCTCGCCGTAACCGTCGCTGGGCTTCAGGAACTGGATTATGAGGACCTTTAGCCCCCTGCCCGACGCTCTCAGCGCCAGGCCGAGAGATGCCGTGGTCTTCCCCTTGCCGTTGCCCGTGTAGATCTGAACGAGGCCGAGCTCCTCGCGGATGTCCTCTTCTATCATACATGGTGAATCAGCATGCTTGGTTTAAACCATGGGCATGGCAACAGGTCGCTGCTCCTCGTATTTCCACCTTTTTCATCAAAATCATCTAGGTAGCGAATCGTTATTTATACCTAAATAAATCACTTATTTAGGTATTATTTTATAATTAATACCTATATTTATTGAATATGCACGGATTCGACTACTCCGAGATCCTGGGAGACATCCCTGCTGACATAGCGGATCTGATGATGGAGATCACCCGCATCAGATCCATGGAGGGGGTCCGCCGCAGGGCCTATCCCAAGGACTACTCCGCGATGGAGGGGATAGCCAGGCTGGCATCCGTGAAGTACTCCAACAAGATCGAGGGCATAGTCTCAACCGACGAGCGCATCAGGGAGATAGTCCAGCGCGGAGGAGTGCCGATGACCCGTCCGGAGAGGGAGATCGCCGGCTACAGGGACGCCCTCGACCTGATCCACAGCGACTCTGCATCGATAATGTTCAACAGGGATACGGTGCTCAACCTGCACTCGATGCTCAATGCCAAGGGCTCGGAGAGGCGTGCCTTCAAGGACGCGGACAACGCGATCGTCAGCATCGATTCCCAGGGCCGCAGGCATCTGATGTTCGAGCCCGTCCCGGCTTCAGAGACGGAGGAGCACATGGAACAGCTGTTCCTGGCCTACCAGGAGCTGTCCTCACAGGGCTACGAGCCCCTGCTTTACATCCCATGCGTGATCCTCGATTACCTGTGCATCCACCCATTCCTGGACGGCAACGGCAGGACCTCGAGGCTGATCACCATGCTCCTCCTCTACAAGGAGGGCATCGACGTCTGCAGATACGTCTCCATGGACGAGCACATATCCCGGACGGCTCCCGAGTACTACTCCTCGCTGAACGAATCATCAGAATGTTGGAGGGAGAACCGCTGGAGCTACTTCCCGTTCATCCGCTACTTCCTGAGGATGCTGCTGGAATGCTACATCGACCTGGACACCCGTTTCGCCATCGTCGACGGGAAGAAGATAGGCAGGACCCAGACGGTGGAGAACGTCCTCATGGGGAGCGTCGCCCCGATGTCGGTAAGGCAGATCCAGGCCGTCCTCCCGAACGTAAGCCTGTACACCATACAGAAGTCAGTGAAGGAGCTGCTGGCTGAGGGCAGGATAGAGAAGGTGGGCGTCACGAGAGGCGCCCGCTACCGGTACGTGCGCAGGCGAGGCTATCGCTGCTGCTTCCCGAGCCCGTGCTCGCGGGCGTCGGAGAAGTACTTCACGGCCTTGGCGCAATTCCTCGGGGTCCCCAGGCCGGACGAGTACATTATCCCGAGCTGATACATCGCGTACGGATCGCCCTGGTCGGCGGCCTTGGTGAACCACTTGAGCGCCTCGTAGTTGTCCTGCACAACGCCCTTCCCGTTGCGGTAGATCTCGGCGAGCTCGTACTGCGCCTTGGCGTCACCCGCCTCCGCCCTCGCGGTGACCTCCTGGAGGTCCGCGGGCCCCTCGGCGCTCCAGGTGCACTTGGCGCCGCAGTAGGCGCAGAAAGCCTGGGTGAGGGTGGAGTCGAACTGGTTGACCTTCCCGCAGGAAGGGCATTTGACGGGGACGTAGGCCATGCCACGGGCATCCCGTGGGGGATGATATAGATTGCGCGCTCGGTTGCGGCTCGACAGCTCGGCGCAGATGGCATCGACCGCCTCCTCGAGCCTCTGCGGGTCGTAGGGCTCCGGGAAGAGGATCATCTCCCCTCCGCCGTCGTACGGGAATGCCGATGGGCAGTCCCTGAGCATCCTGGCGGAGGCCTTGGTGATCTTCAGGAGCAGCCTGTCGTCGTAAATCCCGCCGAAGAGGATGCCGCCTCTGTATAGCAGGTACTCCCCCATCATCTTGCGGGACTTTATCCCCGGCAGGGCGGCCTCGACGGCCTCCAGGGTGCTGGCGCTGGACGGCATGCGGCATGATCCCCCTTCACACGATTAATGCTTCCGACCTATCGCATGCGGCCGTTGCTCGATGCCTGCAGGCCCGCGGGCACCCGCTCCGTTATTATTTTGCATCCAGTTACAGGAGAGCATGAAGGCCCGTGACATCGTGATCGCAGCCGCTCTGGTCGTGGCCATCGTGATCGCGGCGTCCTTCGCCGCCATGCACGGCGGGCATGACCGGGACGGGTTCGTGATCATACACACGAACGACACCCACTGCTACTACGGGGATGACGGCAACCTCGGATTCTCCACCGTAGCCTCGCTCAAGGACCAGATGGAGTCCGACGGAAAGGCCGTCTTCCTGGTGGATGCGGGGGATTTCCTCCAGGGCAACGCCTACGGCGCCCTGAGCAAGGGGGAGTACTCTATCGATGTCATGAACATGGTCGGATACGACCTCGGCATCCCAGGCAACCACGATTTCGACTTCACGGCCGACGTGATGCTCGAGAGGGCCAACGCCTTGGACTACCCCCTGATTTGCGCCAACCTGGCCTACAGGTCTACGGGCGAGAGCGTTTTCCAGGAGTACATGATCCTCGAGAAGGGCGGGTACAGGCTCGGATGCTTCGGCCTCCTCACCCCTGACACCGAGGCCCAGGTCATGAGGGGGTACATGGGCGACATGACCGTCACGGACCCCGTCGCGGCGGCCGAGCGCATGGTCGACACGCTGCAGCACAGCGACGTCGACTACGTCGTGGCCATCGGGCACTTGGGGGTGGACAGGAGCGCCACCATAACCTCCGACGAGCTTTGCAGCAAGGTAGACGGGATAGACATCTTCATCGACGGCCACAGCCACACCGAGATGGAGGACGGGAAGGTCTGCGACGGCAGCGTCCAGCTGATCCCCTGCGACACGGTCATAGCGAGCACCGGATGCTTCAACAAGACCGTGGGGATCGTCAAGGTGTCCGATGAGGGCGGCATCTCCGCCAAGCTCCACCGCGACGAGGCATACCACGACCCCGGGATCGTCGGAGAGGTCGAGAGGATCCACGAGGAGGTGGACGGCGAGCTGTCTCATGTCATCGGGTCCACCAAGATCTACCTGGACGGGGAGCGCGGGAGCGTGCGCGTGCATGAGACCAACCTCGGGGACCTGACGACCGACGTCATGCGCCATCTGGGAGATGCCGATGTTGCCTTGATCAGCGGAGGGTCCATCCGCACCAGCATCCCGCCCGGCGAGATCATCAGGCACCAGGTTCTCGATGTCAATCCTTTCTTCAACAGCCTGTGGATGCTCGAGATCACCGGGAAGACCCTGAGGGAAGTCCTGGAGTTCTCGTACTCCCATCACAGCGAGGTCTTCGGCGGTTTCATGCAGGTATCCGGCATCGAGCTGAAGTTCGATCCGACGAAGGACGTGGGGTCGCGCATCGTGTCCCTCCAGAAGGACGGCAAGGATATCGGCGACGACGACAAGCTGACGCTCGTGCTGACGGACTACCTTGCGCAGGGCGGCGACGGCTACACGATGTTTAAGGACATCCCGTACGAGGTCATCGGGGACCTCTCCAACGCCGTGATGAAGTACTTCGAGGACATCGGACCGATAACCGAGTCGACGATAAAGATGGGTCGGCAGACGCAGGCGCGAGCGCGTCATTCCAGGGCCTCCCCCGGCATCCCTGGACGATATCTGGGATTCGCATCTTCCTGAAGCCGCGGAACATCCACTCGAAGATGCTCTTGAAGCCGTACTTCAGCGTCCTCAGGACCCCGCGGTCTCCGCTCACGACCTCGCGGGGGGCGTCGGACATGATGAATGCCACGGCTTCCTGCCACGTGGAGATGGTATCGGGCATGACGATGTAGCTGTCCCCTATCCTCGGCGGGGCGTGGGCATCGCTGCCGGCGGTGATCGGCTTCCCTATCTGCTTCGCCAGCTTCATCGACCTGCGGTTGTCCCTCCTCACGGACCTGCCGTTCTTCCCCTCGGTCCCGTCGAAATCGTAGGCGAGGGTGTTCTTCTCGCCGAGTCCGGACCACCAGCGGTACGGGTGGGCGGCTATGGCGTATCCGCCGGCCTCGTGGATCCTGTCAATGGTCTCCTGGATTGAGAGCCCGCGGGGGATCTGCCTGTCGATGCCCAGGGCCACGATATGCCCCTCCTTCGACGAGACCTCCTCCGCCGGGATGATTATGACCTGCGGATTGTCCTTCAGCTGCTCGTAGGCCAGGAACTCGTTGTGGTCGGTGACGGCTATGCAGCCTATGCCCTTGGCCACGGCGGTCTCCACCAGCTGTTCCATGGTGGTCTTCCCGTCCTTCGAGAAGCATGTGTGGACGTGCAGATCGGCCTTCATGCCACGTCTGCTCCGTCTGTGATGTCGGACTCCACGGTCATGACGCAGCCCTTGCCGTCGCCGAAGACGACGACCTCGTCCCCGTCGATGACCGCGGCCACCCTCTCGGGGGCGCCCTCGGGCAGCTCGATGTCCTTCCCGAGGAACTTGCCGTCCTTGACCCTGGCGACCTTGATGGTCACCTTCTCGAAGTGCTTGACCTCGATCCTGGAGGAGGACACCTCCATGCCGCAGTTGACCTGGGTCCCGTTGGGGACGTCGCAGGAGGGCTTCAGGAGCAGGACCTTGTCCCCTCCCAGCGCCTCGTCGTCGGCGGCCATGAGCATGCCCTCGGACCTGACGCCGCGGAACTTGGCGGGCTTCAGGTTGGAGATGACCAGCAGCTTCCTGCCCATCATCTGGTCGTACGGGTAGTGCGACTTCAGGTTGGTGACTATCTGCCTGGGCTCCCCCTCGCCGAGGTCGATCTTCAGCACGTACAGCTTCTCGGCCTCGGGATGGTCCTCGACTGAGACGACCTCCCCGACGCGCACGTCGATCCTCCTGAAATCTGCGAACGGGCCCGCCGGCTGCTGCGCCTGGGGCTCCGCCTTCTTCGGCTCCTCCTTCTTCTCGGCTTCCACTTTTATCTCCACCTTCTTGTAGACGGGCACAGGCTCGCCGAGGGCCTGGCCCTCCGCGACCGGCTGGGTAGCGGCCTTCAGGCCGGCCTCCTCGATGGTGCCGGGGCACCCGAGGTAGCCCCAGATCCTCTCGGATGAGCGGGGCATGTAGGCCCATGACATGATGCTCAGGGCCTTGACCACCGTGAGGTTGGCGCTCATCACGGCGCCGCAGCGGTCCTTGTCGCTCTTGACCAGGGCCCAGGGCTGCTGGGCGTCGAAGAACCTGTTCCCGTAGTGGGCCAGCTCCATGATCGCCTTGATGCCCTTCTTGAAATCGCACTTGGACACGCACTCGGAATACTCCGCCACCGCCTTCTCAATCTCGGCCATGACCTCCGCGGTGAGGGCGGGGTCGGCCTTGGGGACGCAGCCGAAGTTCTTCTTCGTGAAGCTGAGGCACCTGTGGTAGTAGTTGCCCAGGGCGGCCACGAGCTCGGTGTTGACCTTCGTCGCGAAGTCCTCCCAGGAGAACTCGGAGTCGTGGGTGTCCGGCATGATGGCGGACAGGTAGTACCTGATGAGGTCCGCGTCGTACTCCTGCAGCACGGACGGCACGTCGATGGCGCCGCCGCGGCTCTTGGAGAGCTTCCCGCCGCCGATCATGAGGTACTCGTTGGCCGGGATGTCGTAGTAGAGGTCCATCCCGCCGACCCCCATGAGGATCGCGGGCCAGATGATCGAATGGAACGGAATGTTGTCCTTCCCGATGAAGTAGTAGTGCCTGACCTCGGGGTCCTGCCAGAACTCCTTCCAGTAGTCGGGCTTGCCGATCATCCTGGAGTACTCCACGGATGCGCTGAGGTACCCTATGACGGCGTCGAACCAGACGTATATGACCTTGCCGTCCCAGCCCTCGAGGGGGATGGGCACCCCCCAGGACATGTCCCTGGTGATGGCCCTGTCGTGGAGACCCTCGTCCAGCCAGTTCTTGGTGAACGCCTTGACGTTGGGCCTGATGTAGTCCTTGGATGAGATGTAGTCCTGCAGCTGGTCCCTGAAGGCGGACAGCTTGAGGAAGAAGTGCTCGGTGGGCCTGATCTCCGGGGTCGTCCCGCAGAGGGTGCAGTAGGGCTGCTTCAGGTCGCCGGTCTCGAACGTGGTCCCGCAGGAGTCGCACTGGTCGCTCCTGGTCTTCTCCGCCCCGCAGTTGGGGCAGATCCCCTCCACGTACCTGTCGGGCAGGAACTTGGCGCACTTGGGGCAGTAGTACTGATCGGTCTGCTTCGTGTAGATGTACCCGTTCTCCCTCAGCCTGAGGAAGATGTCCTGAGTGACCTCGAAATGGGTGGGGCAGTGGGTCTTGTTGTACAGCGTGTACTCTATGCCCAGGTCCTCGATGGCCTTCTTGTTGATCTCGTGGAACTTGTCCGCATAGGCCTCTGGCGTCATCCCGTTCTTCTCGGCCGAGACGGTGATGGGCGTGCCGTGCTGGTCGGAGCCCCCGACCATGAGCACCTCGTTCCCGATCAGGCGGTTGTACCTGCTGAAAATGTCCGGGGGGAGGAGCGAGCCGGCGACGTGGCCGAGGTGGATGGGCCCGTTGGAGTAGGGCCAGGCGATGTTGATGCAGACTTTCGACATTTGGACCGCGGGGGGCATCGCCTAGGTCGATATAAAACAATGCTGGCGCACGGGTGCGCGCGCGTATCCGGGCCTGTGCGCGCGGACGGGCTTCCCACGGGACCGGGGCGCGCCGATCCAGGGTCGGACGGGCATGCGGACGCCCCATCCCGTAATAGTTCGCGTGTGCGGAACCCTTAAAACAGATACGGCAATCCAGCAGGCATGACTAAGGAAGACGCCGCATTCATTCGCGACAAGGTCATGGCCCACAACAAATGGTTCGAGGAGTGCATCCCGATGATCGCATCCGAGAACCTCATGAGCCCGCTGGCCAAGGAGATGCTGATCTCCGACTTCGCCGACAGGTACGCCGAGGGCCTCCCCGGCAAGCGCTACTACCAGGGGAACATCTACGTCGACCAGGTGGAGCTCAAGGCCATCGAGCTGGCAAAGAAGGTCTTCAAGGCCGACTTCGCCGACGTCAGGCCCATCTCCGGGACCGTCGCCAACATGGCCGTCCTCTTCGCGTTCGCCAACCCCGGCGACACGATTACCACCTGCGCCCTCGCCCAGGGTGCCCACATCTCCACCTGCGAGTTCGGAGCCTTCGGCCAGAGGGCCGTCAACTCCGTCAACTACCCCTTCAACGTCGAGGACATGAACCTGGACGTCGACGGCACCATCAAGCTGCTGAAGGAGGTCAAGCCCAAGATCGCCCAGTTCGGCCTCTCGGTCTTCCTCTTCCCCCCGCCGCTCAAGGAGCTGCAGGACACATTCAACGAGGTCGGCTGCCTGGTATGGGAGGACTGCGCCCACGTCCTCGGCCTCATCGCCGGAGGGCAGTTCCACGACCCCCTCAGAGAGGGCGTGAACATCGTCTCCTCCTCCACCCACAAGACCTTCCCCGGCCCCAACCACGGGATGATCCTGGGGCAGAACCTCACCGAGGAGCAGGAGAAGGCCATCCAGAAGGCGGTCTTCCCCGGAGTCACCTCCAGCCACCACCTCCACGCCATGGCCGCCCTGGCCATCACCCTGGCGGAGATGGACGTCTTCGGCAAGGAGTACGCCGCCCAGGCGTGCAAGAACTCCCGCGCCCTCGGGCAGGCCCTCTGCGAGCGCGGAGTGCCCGTCCTGTGCGAGAAGCAGGGCTTCACCAGGTCCCACGCGATCGCCGTAGACGTCTCCAAGTACGGCGGCGGCAAGGACTGCGCCAAGGCCCTAGAGGACGCCAACATCATCTGCAACAAGAACATGCTCCCCCAGGACACCAGCGCCGTCAGGCCCTCCGGCCTCAGGCTCGGAGCCCAGGAGATGACCCGCATCGGCATGAAGGAGAGCGAGATGGACGAGGTCGCCGACTTCATCTACAGGGTCGTCGTCAAGAAGGAGGACCCTGCGAAGGTTAAAGAGGATGTTAAGGCATTCAAGAGGCAGTTCGCCACCATCCAGTACTGCTTCAACGCAGGCGAGCCCGCGTACGGCTACCACAAGCTGGTGGAATGAACAAGGTGATAACATGGGATTTCTTGACAAAGTCAAAGAGACCGCGAAAGACGCCGACGAGAAGCTCGGTGACAGGATCGACATCGACAAGCTCGAGTCCAAGATCCGCGACGAGAAGCGCAACATCGAGAAGATCGTCAAGGAGATCGGAGACCTGTGCGTCGAGAACGCCAGGGCCGGCAAGGACACCACCATAGCCGACGTCAAGGACCAGATCTCCAAGATCGAGGAGTGCGAGAAGCGCATCCAGGAATTCCAGGCCCAGATCGATGAGATCAAGGCCAAGAAGTCCTCTTGATTCTCAACGGCGGGCCTCCCGGCCCGCCTCCCAAACCGCTTTCCGATTTGTTGATTACTCCTAAAAATGTTTTTCCTATCCTTAATTTCATATAGTCCGTAGATGCTCCCAGCATCCATGACCACGATGAACCGCGAGGACTATCTCATCAACATCCTCAGACTCACCGAGAACGGCGGCGTCGCCAAGACGACCGAACTCGCATCGTACATGGGCGTCTCCCCCGCCAGCGTGAGCGAGATGATCAAGGTCCTCTCCGCGGACGGTCTGGTCAACTACGAGAAGTACCGCGGGGTCACCCTCACCGACGACGGCATGACCTACGCGAGGCAGATCCGCAAGAGGCACCACGTCCTCGAGACGTTCCTCATGGAGTACCTGGAGCTCGACCATCAGGCCGCTCACGAGGAGGCCTGCAGGATGGAGCACGCGATATCCGACGAATCCGCGAGGAAGATGTGTCAGATGATGGGCAGCAACGTGGATTCCGACTGCAGCAGCTGCCAGGAGCCCTGCAAGGCAGCGACCGAGGGCTCCAGCAGGTTCGTGGCCCTCAACACGCTGTCGAAGGATCAATCCGGCAAGATATCCTACATCAAGTCCGATGACAACGAGCTTGTCAAGAGGATCGTCTCCATCGGAATCGTGCCCGGGAAGATCGCCACCCTCGACGGGATCATCTCGGACGGCGGCCCCCGCATGGTGAGGATCGGGAGCTCCACCATGGTCGTCGATTACGACATGGCCGAGTGCATCTTCGTGGACCTCTCCCCGATATCGCTTGTGCGCATAGACCAGCGAGACCCTGTTGCCGCTCTTGGACTCGATCCTCGCGAAGCCGGTCCTCTCGAGCTGCACCATCTCGTTGCCCTCGGAGAGCAGCGCCTTCTCGACGAGCCCCTTCTCGACGGTGCCGTCCGGCATCAGGAGCTCTGCATCCACCGCGTCGGCGCCGACCCACTGGACGGCCCTGACGCCGGTCTTCAGCAGCGCGACGTCGTTCCCGATGTAGTTGGCGGGCTTCTCGATGTTGCAGAGGTCCTTGAGCCTGATCTTGCCGGCCTCCTCGAAGAGCGCGGAATCGGTGTCGCTCAGGTAGACGGTCCTGGGCGCCTCCAGCCTGTACTCCCTCATGCCCCTCTCGGGGTGGTCGGGGTGCTTGGGAGCGGCGCCCTCGATGACGTCGATGCCGCCGATGTCGTACCTCACCGGGTTCCTTACGAAGAAGAACCTGTTGCTCTCGGGGTCGATGATGTCCCTGTTCATGCCGAACAGGTTGTCCCACGAGAACTGGATGTCGACGGACTTGATGCCGGACTCCACCCAGTACTTCCTGATGGCCTCCGGCCTGATGCCGCGCCTCTCCATCGCCCTGACGGTCCCTGTGCGGACGTCATCCCAGCCGCTGTACTCGCCTGCTTTGATGCTCTGCTTGATGAGGGAGGTCTTGAGGACGGTATCGGGGATGTTGACCAGTCCATAGTGGTAGTAGACGGGCTTCTTCCATCCGAAGTAGTCGAAGATGTACTCCTGCCTGAAGGTGTTGTTCAGGTGGTCCTTGCCGCGCATCACGTGGGTCATCCCCATCTCGTGGTCGTCGATGGCCACGGAGAGGTTCATCATCGGGTAGGCGACGTACTTGCTCCCGGTCAGCGGGTGCGGGTGGTCGACCAGCCTCAGGGCGACGAAGTCCCTGACGGCGGGGTTGGGATGGGCGATATCGGTCTTGACTACGACGATGGCCTCTCCCTCTGCGTAGCCTCCGGACATGAACCTGTCGTAGCGCTCCAGCTGCTCCTCTATGGGGAGGTCCCTGCACGGGCAGGCCTGTTTCTTCTCCTTCAGCTCCCTCCAGTGGTCTGCGTCACAGGTGCAGACGTAGGCATGGCCCATCTCCAGGAGCTTCTTGGTGTAGCCGTAGTAGAGCTCGAACCTCTCGGACTGGATGAACCTCTTGGTGCACTTCACGCCTAGCCAGTCCAGGTCCTCCGGGATCATGTCGTACGCGTCCGGGTCGATCTTCTCGGGGTTGGTGTCCTCGAACCTGAGGACCAGGTCCCCGCCGTATCTCTTGACGTACTCGTCGTTGAGGATGGAGACGCGGGTGTGGCCTATGTGGAGGGGGCCTGAGGGGCCTGGGGCGATGCGCATGGTCACGCCTCCGTCGACGCCGTCGAGGTCTGGCAGGTCGTTCCTGCGCTCCTTCTTCTCCTTCACCAGCATGCCGGAGTCGATCTCGGCCAGCGCCTTGGTCTGGGCCTCCAGGCCCATGGCGTTGACCTCTTGGACTATCTGCTCGATCAGAGGGGTGATCTCCGCCGCCCTGGGCCTCAGCTCCGGGCAGCCGCCCAGGATCTTCCCGACGACCGCCTTGGGGTTGGCGGTGCCTTTGTAGAATACTGCGTTCTGAAGGGCGAACTTCCTGATCGTCTCCTCGACCGAATCGGACATGGCGCGGTGATTCTGGTGCTTATATTAATAGTCGCGGAGGCGCGTCGGGCAGTACCTTGATTTCCGATGGAATCCCCAATATATCTGTCATTCCGCATCATGATTCTCGGTTTTTAGCGGTTTTCCTGCTGCGCTTTAAAAAGCAAACGCAGCGCAGAGGGGGCTGATGGACCGGTCCGATAGGCGGCTACGTGACCGCACGGTACTCCGCTTAAATATGGGCGCAAGACGTCTTCCCGCATGAACGGCGATAACCGCGGCTTGAGGGCCGATGCGGCCGCCAAGAGGTTCCTCCACAGGAGGAGCATCCTGGCCTCCATCATCGGCGGCCTGGTGGACGAATGCAGGGGCATGCCCCGCGCGGAGATAGAGGCGTGCCTCGGGGACGGGGAGTACGTGGAGGGGCTGGAGAACGACAGCCCCTGCATCCCCGGCAGGGAGGACACGGTGTTCGAGGCGGTGCTGCCGCTGCCGAACGGGGAGCGCATCGCGCTGATGATCAACATCGAGCCCCAGGACGACTGTTCGTCCCTGGATGACATCTACGAGCGCGCCAAGGACTACATCTCCGACCTGAGGACGAGGCAATCCAGGCGCTACGAGGGGAGGAGGGGGGCCCCAGACAAGTTTAAAGTACGTCTAAGGGCGATGAACGTCTGGATACTCATGTCCCCGCGCGCGGACCTGAGGAACAGCATACACGTGCTGGGCGACGAGGACCACGTCCCGTACGCCCGCGGCGCCCCGAAGCTAGAGATGCGGGACGTGGACACCAAAGTGCTGGTCTGCCTGGGCGACCCCGAGGAGGAGGGCGACTACGAGCCCCTCCCGGAGCTCCTGGAGGCCCTCGATTGGTCCATGGCCAAGGGGATCGACGACAGGAAGCGCGTGGAGAAGCTGTCGGAGCTCGGATACGAGGTCGACAGGGAGATGGAGAGCGAGGTCTTAGGGATGAACAGCATTGAAGCGGACAGGGAGCGCAGGGCCAGGAGAGAGGGGAAGGCCGAGGGTAAAATCGAGGGCAAGATCGAGGATGCCAGCAGGATGCTGGCCGACGGCATGCCGGAAGACAAGGTCCGCCATTATACCGGCCTCACCGAGGAGCAGATGGAAGAGGCCAGGAACCTCCGCCGAGGCATCCCATGAACAGCATTGAAGCGGACAGGGAGCGCAGGGCCAGGAGAGAGGGCAAGATCGAGGGCAAGATCGAAACTGCCAGCAGGATGCTGGCCGATGGCATGCCCGAGGACAAGGTCCGCCATTATACCGGCCTCACCGAGGAGCAGATGGAAGAGGCCAGGAACCTCCATTGACAAACCTTGACCTCCTATCCTGCTCAATTTCATCTTTGGATTGAATTCTACAAAGCCGTCGGGCACCGGGCGGCAGCAGGCACTCCGAATCATTGATGGCATCCCGTCGACCGCTCCAGGATTGCGAGCCGGGTCCGCCGGATGTCGCGGTTCCGCATGTGCGCGGTTATAACTACATAGATGGCCATGCCCCCCGCATGACAGTAATCGACTCCGTCCCGAAGGACGCCAGGAGCATCAAGGGCGACGTAGACCCCGACTGCGGGCAGGTCACCCGCGACCTCATGGCCGACCAGGCCCAGACGATCCTATACGAGTCCCTCAACGGCGGGAGGGCCGTGGGCAACAGGTTCTCCACCCGCGCCAAGATCGCATCCGCCCTGGGCATCCCCGCGGACGGCATCGTCAACCACCTGCTCCAGGCCGTCGACAGGCCCCAGCCCTGCGAGGTCACCGGATCCCCGGCGTTCAAAGCCAGATCCATCCCGGTCGACCTCATGAAGCTGCCCATCCCCACCTACTTCCCCGAGGACGGCGGCAGGTACATCACTTCCGGGATCGTCGTCGCGGAGTACGGCGGCAAGCGGAACGTTTCCTTCCACAGGATGATGATCATGGACTCCGGGTCCATCGCCATCAGGCTGGTCCCCAGGCACCTGTTCACCCTGTACAACAACGCCAAGAAGGACGGCAAGGAACTGAACATCTCCATCTGCATCGGAGCCTGCGCCGAAGCCCTGCTCGCAGCCGCCACATCCATGGACTTCGGGGCCGACGAGCTCGAGGTTGCCTCCGCCATGTGCGTCAAGGGCCACGGGAAGCCCCTGCAGGTCGGCAGGTGCGACAACGGGCTGCTCGTCCCGGCGGACACCGACTACGTTCTGGAGGGCAGGATAACCCTAGAGGAGGCCAAGGAGGGGCCCTTCGTGGACATCACCGGCACCTACGACTTCGAGAGGATGCAGCCGGTCATCAAGATCGACAAGGTCTGGACCTGCGAGGACCCCGTGTTCCACCTGCTCCTCCCGGGCGGGTGGGAGCACTTCCTGCTGATGGGCCTCCCCAGGGAGCCCATGATACTCAAGACCGTCAGGCAGGCCGTGCCCAGGGTGGCCAACGTCAGGCTGACCGAGGGCGGCTGCTGCTGGCTGAACGGAGTGGTCTCGATCAGGAAGAACAAGGAGGGCGACGGCGTCAACGCCATCATGGCCGCCTTCACCGGGCACCCGTCCATGAAGCAGGTCATCGTCGTCGACGACGACATCGACATCTTCGACGACAGGCAGGTCGAATGGGCCGTCGCCACCAGGATGCAGGCCGACAGGATCCTGAAGGTCCCGGGTGCCGCGGGCTCCTCCCTGGACCCCAGCAGCCATGGCAAGACCACATGGAAGGTCGGCTTCGATGCCACCATCCCCCTGGACGCCGACAGGTCGCTGTACGTCAAGGCGGTCCCGAAGCCGCGAATCGATGCTCGATTGACTCGCGACCGCAGACGACTGCGGCGTATCGGGCGGTCAAATACCTTGCCGTCTCGTATACCCTCCGCGGCGATACGAACGCCGCAGGATGGTAAAACGGATAAGAAACTGCTAATAGCGCTGGCCTTGGCCCTGCTGACCCTGCCCGCCCTCGTGGCGCTCGGGGACACGCAGGAGTCCGAGGCCCTGCAACAGGGTAGCACCTACCGCAGCGGTGTCACCGACTACTACGTGCTCACCGACCCGGGGACCAAAAGCTACACCGATTCCACGCTCCCTTCTGCCTACATATACATAGACTGCTCCACGATCAAAGCGCGGGCTTTCGCGAACTGCACCAAGCTCGCGGATGTCATCTTCTCGTCCCAGGTGAAGACCGTCGGAGAGGAGGCCTTCAAGGGCTGCACCGGGCTGTACTCGGTGGAGGCCAAGGACGTGGAGACCATCGGGGCCTACGCCTTCGCGAACTCGACGCTCCATTACATCGGCTTCGGCGGGAAGCTCACATCGCTGGGGGACCACGCCTTCGACGGCTGCTCCAGGCTCGGATCGTTCAGCACATGGTCCACCATGCTGACCTCCTTCGGGGACTACGTCTTCAGCGGGACCGCCCTGACGGCCATCGACCTCCGCGGGATCACATCCGTGTCCCCGACCGCGTTCTCCGGCCTGACCATCAGGGCCCAGGTCGTCGCTGCGGGTCAGACTCTGTTCCTCCCGGGCATCGCGACTGTCTACATCGAGGACCGCAAGTACATCAACAGCATATCCGCGAACTCGACGGACATCTCCGTGGGCGTCAGGACTACCGGGTACCGCGCGATGGTGCAGGACCTGCAGGGCAACGACGTGAGCATCTCGGAGACCATAAACTACCCGTGGTACTCCTTCACCATACCCTACGAGGCGGAAGGCGTCTACGTCGTGTCCGCGCTCTCGTACACCATAACCTTCCCCTCGTCGATGGGCCTCGATCCCGTGGTGCTCGTCAGCGGAAACGGCAGCGTCCAGCTGCCGCATCCAGACATCGAGGGGATGTCCGGCTGGACCATAGACGGCTCCTCGACGTTCTGGAGCATCAGCGAGACCGCGATCTCCCCCAACAAGACGGTCGCCTTGAAGGCGATGATCCCCGGCCTCGTCGAGACATACGACCACTCCGCCCTCTCAGGGCGCACCGACACGTCGATGCTGCCCGTGCAGATGGCCTTCGTCCCCGGCGATAAGCTGGCAACGCTCCCTGACGTCGTCGGGTACAGGTTCGTCGGATGGGAGGTCGACGGCGCGGAGTACAGCGCAGGCGACCAGGTCCCGTCCTACCAGAACCATGTGGCGAAGAGCCTGTGGACCGCCACGATAGTACGCACCGTCTCCTACCCCGCCCTGGGGCTCGAGGAGCCCGTTGAGTACGGGGCCCCCTACAGCGTGACGTCCTCCGCGGCTGCGGAGGCCGACTCCCAGCGCTTCATCGGATGGTCCTCCGATGGCGGGAATACCGTGCTCAGGGCGAATGACCCTCTGAACGTCACCCGCAACGTGGTCCTCGCACCCGTGTTCGAGGAGAGGACCCCGTTCACAGTCGCCCTCGTCGACCGCGGGAGCACCGTCTCCGAGACCACCGTCTACGACGGCAGGTCCTACACCATATCAGCCGAGGACCCCCAGAAGGAATTCGGCGCATTCCGCCATTGGGATCTCGACGGCGAGGTCTACATCAGAGGGGACTCCTTCCATGTGACCGCCGACACCGTGCTTCAGGCCGTCTGGTCCGACATGCCCACATCCACGGTCACGTACCACATCGGCAGCGAAGACGTCTCGTACACCTACCTTTCCGGCTACCCTATGACCATCTACTGCGACGTGCAGCCCGATGAGGGCATGGTGCTCTCCGGATGGTCGCTCGAAGAGGGGTCCGGCATCGTCGCGCACGCCAACGGCAGCATGTGCTCTTTGGAATCCGACCTGGACCTGTATCCAGTCTGGGCCGTCGGCGAACGCGTCATCGTGACCTTCCACGGCACGACCGAAGGGGACGTCGCCATCCCCATGATCCCCGGAAAGGTCATGGACGTGACGCAGGCCGCACCGGCCATCGAGTACTTCCGGTTCCTCGGATGGTCGCTCTCCGATGGTGCCGCCGCGGCCGATTTCCCTATCGGCTCCGAGATCGCCGCATCCAGGGACATCGACCTGTACCCGCTGTACGTTGAGGACCCGAAGGCCACGCTGACCTACATCCTCCACGACGGCAGCGATTCCGTCGTGGTCTACGCCGGAACGACCGTCACTGTGGGGACTGGAGGACAGCCCTCCAGGGACGGATACACGTTCTCCGGATGGAGGGATGCGGCATCATCGGAGATCCACGCCAACGGCGAAAGCATGACCGTCCTGCACGACATGATCCTCGTCGCTGAATGGGCGCTGATCCCCGACACGATAACCCTGACCTTCCACGGCACTACCGAGGGGGACATCACGATCGTCATGATAGCGGGAGACGTCGCCCAGATCACCCAGGCCGCACCGGCCATCGAGCACTTCCGGTTCCTCGGATGGTCTCACTCCGCCGATGCATCGACCGCCGACTACACCGTCGGCTCCGAGATATCCGCGTTCGGCGACATCGACCTGTACCCGCTGTACGTCGAGGACCCGAAGGCCACCCTCACCTACATCAACCAGACCGAAGGCACCTCTGCGGTCCTCTACTGCGGCACGACCGTGACCGTGGGGACCGGCAGCCAGCCCGTCAGGGAAGGGTACACGTTCGCAGGATGGAAGGATGCGAAGTCCTCGGCCGTCTACGCTAACGGCGACAGCCTGACCGTCACGCACGACATGATCCTCGTCGCCGATTGGACCCTCATCCCCATCACGGTCCGCCTGACCTTCCACGGCACTACCGAAGGCGACGTTTCTGTCGTGAAGGTCCTCGGCACCACTGCCGAGATCACCCAGGCTGCACCGGCCATCGAGCACTTCCGGTTCCTCGGATGGTCGCTCTCCGCCGACAGGTCATCAGCGGACTTCGCGCCCGGTTCCGAGATCATGGCGTCCGGGAACGTCGACCTGTACCCGGTCTACATCGAGGACCCCAAGGCAACCCTGACCTACATCACGCACAGCGAGAGCTCTTCGACGATGGTCTACACCGGCACCGTCGTTGCGATCGGGACCGGCGGCGAGCCCGTCAGGGACGGGTACACGTTCGCCGGATGGAAGGATGCGGCATCCTCGGCCGTCTACGCTAACGGAGACATCCTGACCGTCACGCACGACATGACCCTGGTGGCAGATTGGGCCCTCGTCCCAATCACGGTCAGCCTTACGTTCCACGGCACGACCGAGGGCGACGTTTCGATTGAGAAGGTCCTCGGCGCCACCATGGAGATCGATCAGACGGCTCCCGCGAAGGAGCACTTCGAGTTCCTCGGATGGTCGCTCTCCGCCGATGCGTCGACCGCCGACTACATGGCGGGATCGGAGATCACGGCATCAGGGAACGTCGACCTGTACCCGCTGTACGTCGAGGACCCAAAGGCCACTCTGACATACATCACGCACGACGATAGCGCTTCGACGACGGTCTACACGGGCACCGTCGTGACGATCGGGACCGGCGACGAGCCCGTCAGGGACGGGTACGCTTTCGCCGGATGGAGGGATGCAGCGTCGTCAGCCGTTCACGGCGACGGCGACAGCCTGGCCGTCACGCATGACACGATCCTTGTTGCGGAATGGACACCGATACCTACCACGGTCCTCCTGACGTTCCACGGCACGACCGAGGGCGACGTCTCGGTCGTGAAGGTCCTCGGCACCGCAACCGAGATCAATCAGACCGCGCCTGCCGTGGAGCACTTCGAGTTCCTCGGATGGTCGCTCTCCGCCGACAGGTCCTCAGCGGACTTCGCCCTCGGATCCGTGATCACGGCGTCCGGGAACGTCGACCTGTACCCGATTTACGCGGAGGACCCCAAGGCCACTGTGACCTACATCACCCACGAAGGGAGCGCTTCGACCGTCCTCTACTGCGGCACCACCGTGACCGTTGGTACCGATGACGAGCCCGTCAGGGACGGGTATGCCTTCGCAGGATGGAGGGATATGGAGTCCTCGGCCGTCTATGGAAACGGCGACAGCCTGACCGTAGCCCATGACACCGCCCTGGTGGCCGAGTGGACCCTGATCCCCGACACTATAACCGTGACGTTCCACGGCACGACCGAGGGGGACGTCTCCATGGTCATGGCCGCCGGGGATGTCGCGGAGGTTACCCAGACTGCGCCCGCCATCGAGCACTTCGAGTTCCTCGGATGGTCGCTCAACGCCGACGCTGACGCAGCCGACTTCTGGCTGGGCTCCGAGATCTCCGCATTCGACGACATCGACCTCTATCCGCTCTACGAGGAGGACCCGAAGGTGACCGTCACCCACGTCACCCATCATGGGAGCACCTCGACCGCGGTCTATGCTGGAACGGCAGTGACCGTTGGGACCGGCGTAGAGCCCGCTAGGAGCGGGTACGATTTCGCCGGATGGAGGGATGCAGCGTCGTCAGCCGTTCACGGCGACGGCGACAGCCTGGCCGTCACGCGTGACACGATCCTGGTCGCGGAATGGACGCCCATCCAGGCCTCGCCGCAGAGCCCTGGTGCATCCCAGCAGCAATCCGGAGCCGGTTCGGGCGGCTCCCGGCCCCAGGCATCGCCGTCGGGCACGGAACCCCAGAGCACGCAGGACGAGCCCGCGACCGCCCCGGCGGAGCAGGAGGACCCCGTGGCGGATGCTCCGGAGGAGCCCCCGGTCGAGGACGAGCCCGGAACGGAAGTCCCGGAGGAGCCCGCGACGGAAGTCCCGGAGGAGCCCTCAGAGGTGCCCTTCGAGACAGATGAGCCGTCCGAGGACGCCCCCTCCGCCGATCCTTCGGAATCTGAGGGCAAGAAGAAGGGGACGTCGACCGCCCTGGCGGGGCTGGGAGCTGTGATCGCGGCCACCTGCCTCGGCCTGGGGCTGATCTACTTCCGCAAGTCCCGAGACGCGCGACAAACCCATTAGGGGGCCCTCGGGCCCCTGCCCCCCTCTGCCGGACCGTCATCCCCTTATACCGCCGTCACTTAATCACGCACGTTAACATGGCCATAACCAGACTGGGGAAGAACCACCTGAGGTGGTGCTACGAGTGCAACCTGCCCATCATGGAGTCCAAGGAGTGCCCGGTTTGCGGGTCCCCCACCTCCGAGATCGTCCTCACGCCGCCGGCGGACGCCAGGCCCGGCTTCGAGCATGACATCTCTCTCATCAGGGAGATCCTAGATCGCGACTACGGCGAGGGCACCGGAGCCCGCGTCATCCCCGACGACAGGGTGGTCCTCCTGAGCAAGGCGCCCGGCATCGACCGCATGGACGAGGTCATCATCGACGGCGAGGTCATCGCCACGATGCGCTACGACATAGGCTCGGGATGGAAGTTCGTGGCCAGGATGCAGGGGGCGTACCGCATCGGAGGGGACGTCTCCAAGGGATACGTCGTCTGCGACGAAGGCGCCGTGAAGTTCATCAGGGAGAGCAAGAACCTCATGGCCCCCGGCGTCAAGGAGGCCGACCCCGGGATAAAGGTCGGCGACGAGATCATCATAATCAACTCCGCGAAGGAGGTCATCGCCACCGGCCTGGCCAGGATGTCCGGGCCCGAGATGGTCGCCGCCGACAAGGGCGTGGCCGTCAAGACCAGGTGGTACAAGCCCGAGGAGTTCGTGGACCGCTCTGGGAAGCCCAACTCCTGGGAGAAGGTCGTGGAGGCGAACGCCGCGGTCATGGAGAAGCGCATCACGGAGGCCACCGGGTTCATCAGGAACACCATCGAGAGGAACAACCTGCCCGCCATCGTCTCGTTCTCCGGCGGGAAGGACTCGCTGGCCACGCTGCTCCTCACCGTGGACGCCGGGCTGAAGCTGCCGGTGCTCTTCGTGGACACCGGCCTCGAGTTCGACGAGACCGTCCAGCACGTCAGGGACGTCTGCGCCAGGCACGGCCTGCAGCTCATGGAGGAGAAGGCCCCTACGGACGCCTTCTTCGGGAACCTCGTCTACTTCGGGCCCCCGGCGAAGGACTTCAGGTGGTGCTGCAAGACCAACAAGCTCGGGCCCACCGTCGGGGCGATCACCAAGAACTTCCCCGACGGGGTGCTGTCCTTCATCGGCCAGAGGAAGTACGAGTCCGAGGCCAGGAACCAGAAGCCGAGGGTGTGGAAGAATCCCTGGACCCCCGGCCAGATAGGCGCATCCCCCATCCAGAACTGGGCCGCCATGCACGTCTGGCTGTACATCTTCATGAGGAAGGAGCCCTACAACGTGTGGTACACCCGCGGCCTCGACAGGATCGGGTGCTTCCTCTGCCCCGCGTCCGACCTCGCCGAGTTCGACGCGGTCGCCGGCGTCAGCTCCAGATGGGGCCAGTGGGACGAGTACCTCACCAAGTACATGGAGGAGCGCGGCCTGCCCAAGGAGTGGAAGGAGTACGGCCTCTGGAGGTGGAAGAACGCCCCCGACTCCATCAGGCGGGAGGTCCAGAGGGTCTCCGGCAGGGACGTCTCCGAGCTCACGAGGCAGACCAAGACGCCGGAGAAGGGCCCGCTGACCATCAGGAAGCAGGAGGGCTTCTCCCCGTGCACCATCGGTTACAGCGTCGAGGCCGCCCTCTCCAGGCCCATCAACCTGGAGGAGGTCAAGCCGTTCTGCCACGCCCTGGGATGGGTGGTGGACATGGACCCCGAGGGCGAGTTCGTCACCGCCGATTACATCACGATCTACCGCGAGGGCAGCATCATCTGCAAGTCCCATGTCCAGAACGACGCCGCGATGCTCATGGACCAGACCTTCCAGGTCATCGTCAGGGCGGAGCAGTGCGTCGGCTGCGGCCTCTGCGCCGCCAGATGCGAGGAGGGGGCGCTCTACATGGAGGGCGGCAAGGTCCGCATCCACGAGGACGAGTGCATATTCTGCAAGGACTGCTTCGGCCCCTGCCCATCGGTGAACTTCGTCAGGGACGAGGGTTTCGACCAACGATTTTATCATAATGAGAGGATGCGGGAACCATGATGATCGACCCCGACGACCTGGCAGCGGTCATGGAGAAGGATCCGGCCGTTGTGGACGAGGATGACGCCATTAGGTACCACGCTGGATTCCACGCGGTGTGCCTCTACAGGGAGGCACACAAGCTCTGGGAGGCCGGGGAGTTCGACAAGGCAAGGGAGCTCAACTTCAGGTCCATCAACCTCACAGGGTGCGACATCCACCCCGCGGCGAAGATCGGCAAGAGGTTCTTCGTCGACCACGCCATCGGCGTGGTCATCGGAGAGACCGCGGAAATCGGGGAGGACGTCTGCATCTACCAGGGCGTCACCCTGGGAGGCGTTTCCTTCAACAAGGGCAAGAGGCACCCCACCGTGGGGAACCACGTGGTCATCGGGTGCAACGCGTCCGTGCTCGGCAACATCACCATCGGCGACAACGTGCGCATCGGCGCCGGCTCCGTCGTCCTCAGCGACGTGCCCGACCACTGCACAGTGGTCGGCGTCCCCGGGAGGATAGTCAGGCGCGCCGGGATCAAGACCAGCGGGTCCGACCTGATGCACAACGACCTGCCGGACCCCGAGGAGGACCAAATCCAGGCCATGGCCAGGGAGATCAAAGAGCTCAAGGCCCAGGTGAAGGCCCTCACAGAGGCGCTGGAGAGGAAGCGATTCGCTCCAGGCCGTCTATCTTCACTATCTGCGCGTTCTGGCGCTTCATCATGTCCTCGACCAGCTCCAGCGCCGCATCGTTGCCGGCCCTGGCCGCCTTCCCGAAGTACTCGAAGCCCTTCTCCGCGTTCTGGGCCACCCCGAGTCCCTCCAGGTACATCCTGCCGACCATGAACAGCGCATCGCCGTCGCCGGTCTCGGCAACCTCGCTGTAGAGCTCGAACGCCTTTCCCAGGTCCTTCGCCTCGCCGACGCCCTCGTAGTACATCGTCGCAAGGTTGAACTTGGCCGGCATGAACCCCTGGCTGGCCGCGGCCTCGTACCAGTGCACGGCGGTGGCCCTCCCGCCGGGGACGTCCCCCGCCAGCGCGAGGGATGCCATCTTGAACTGGGCCTCCGGGACCCCGCGGACGGCAGCCATCATGAAGAACCTTACCGCCTCGTCCTTGTCCTTCTCGCACCCGACGCCCTCCGAGCGCATGTATGCGACCTTGAACATGGACAGGGGGTCGCCGGCCTCCGCGGCCATGGAATACCAGTGGAACGCCTTCTCCGGGTCCTGCGGCGTGCCGTAGCCGTACATGTAGATGCCCCCGATCTCGGGGTAGGCCTCGACCATCCCTGCCTCCGCGGCCTTCTCGAACCAGTGCTTGCACTGCTCGCGGTTCTCGATGAACCCGTCCACGCCGGAGTACAGCATGCCGAGCCTGTACATGGACGGGGGGTGCCCGGCCATGGCCGCGGCGGTGTACAGCTGGGCGGCGCCCTCGGGGTCCTTGTCCGTGGCGGTGCCGGTCAGCTTCATCTCCGCCAGGCCGAAGAACCCGTTCGGATAGCCGGCCTCCGCGGCCTGCCTGAAGAGATCGTACGCCCTCTCCGGATCGGTTTGGTAGCACTCGACTGCCTGGTCGCAAAGCTCGGAAGGCTCCATGCCACGGCGATTGCGACGGTGGATGATAACCGTTCGCACGAGGATCTTGGATTTTTCCATGGGAAACGCAGATTTCCAGGCACCGGACCCCTCCCGAGGGGAGGATGGCTTAGGGAGCCAGGGCCGGTTGTCCGCAGTTTGGAGCCCGCGACCGTTCCGTTTATCATCTACCCGCGAGATTACCGTCCATGGTCCAGAAACCCCTGATAACCGCCGTCGTCATCGTCGCGGCTATCCTCGTTGGGCTGTCGTTCGCGATGGTCGCCTTCCCCGACTCCATCAACGACTTCATGTACGTCTACGGAGCGGTCGGGCTGATAGCCATCTTGATCCTCGTCGTCATGCTCTTCAGGATGCGCCAAATCCGAGACTACGGAATTCGTAGCGGCCCTAGCGGCCTTAAATAAACGTCCCGGCTTGAATTGTGCCGCTGCGAAAAACGTAGCGCATAATACCCGTTATATACGGTAAACTAGATACCTCGCACGATGGGATATGAAGGTAGGAATCGACCTAGGAACCACCTACTCTGCAGTTGCGAGATATGACAAGAACACGAACAAGACCGCGATAATTCAGAACTCCTTCGGGAAGGACATCACGCCCTCCGTCATCTGCTTCCTGGACGACGGCGACATCCTCGTCGGCGAGGACGCCAAGGACATGCAGGCCAACGGCGCAGGCGTGAACGCGGCCGCGTTCAAGAGGAACATGGGCGACGGCACCGTGGCCGTCAGCTTCAACGGCAAGGACTACACCGCCGAGGACCTGTCCGCCATGCTGCTGAAGCACCTCATCGAGGATGCTGAGAAGACCTCCGGGGAGAAGATCACCGAGGCTGTCATCACCGTCCCCGCCTACTTCAACGACTTCCAGAGGACCGCGACCATCCGCGCCGGCGAGTCCTGCGGGGTCAAGGTCCCCAAGATCATCAACGAGCCCACAGCCGCGGCCATCTCCTACGGGTACAAGCACGCCAGCGACAAGACCGTCATGGTCTACGACCTGGGCGGCGGCACCTTCGATGTCACCATCGTCAGGATCTCCAAGGGCAACATAGAGGTCGTCGGAACCGACGGCAACCACCTCCTCGGAGGCAAGGACTGGGACGCCGAGATCGTCAAGTTCGTCTGCGACCAGTTCAAGGACGAGTACGACCTGGACCCCAGGGACGACCTGTCCACCAAGAACGAGCTCATCGTCCAGGCCGAGAGCTGGAAGAAGACCCTCTCCATCGCGGAGAACGTCCAGATCCAGGTCAACTACCAGGGCTACAGCGCGAAATACCAGCTCACCAGGGAGGAGTTCGAGTCCATGACCGAGTACCTCCTCATCACCACCAAGCAGGTCTGCTCCGACCTGATAGACTCCCTCGGCATGGCCTGGACGGACATCGACGAGATCCTCCTGTGCGGAGGGTCCACCAGGATGCCCGCCGTCGCCAAGTTCCTGAAGGACATGACCGGCAGGGAGGTCATCGCCCACAGCGACACCGACCTGGCGGTCGCCAAGGGCGCGGCCATCACCGCGGAGCTCTACTGCAGCACCGCCACCGGCATGAGGGCGATGCAGATCGACGACGTCACCGCCCACAGCCTCGGGGTGCTCTCCGTATCCCAGGACGGCACCAAGTACGTCAACGAGATCATGATCAAGAGGAACTCCAAGATCCCCAGCACCGTCCGCAGGCAGTTCACCATCAAGGAGGGCAACAACACCGACAAGATCGAGGTGTACACCCTGCAGGGAGAGTCCAGGATGCCCCTGGACTGCAACGTGCTGGCCAAGGTGGTCATCACAGGGTTCTACAACAACGGCCGCGGGGTCATCGTCGACATCGAGTACAACTACGACGAGAACGGCGTGGTCAACATCTCCGCTTTCCAGGACGGCAACGCCCTGGACGTGGCCTCCATGCCCGTTCCCGACGACATCAGGTGGATGGGCGGCAACCCCAAGGACAGGGTCAACAAGGACTCCGTCCTCAAGAACATCGCCATCTGCGTGGACCTGTCCAGGAGCATGGAGGGCGAGCCCATCGAGGCCGCCAAGTCCTCCATCCGCAGCTTCGTCAACGCCCTTAGCGACGACAAGACCAAGTTCTCGCTCATCGGGTTCGGCGACAAGATCAAGGTCGTATCCGAGCTCACCTCCGACTCCCAGGCCATCCTGGGGTCCATCGACGACCTCAAGGTCAAGATGGTCGGGAGGGGAACTGACGCCAGCCCTCTGGACACCGCCAGGGGCATGCTCGCCTCCAAGCCCGGCATCGGCATCATCGTCGTCCTGACGGACGGCATCTGGGGCAAGAGGGAGCGCGCCGTGGAGCAGGCGCTCGGATGCAGGTCCGACGGCATCACCATCATCGCCGTGGGCCTGGGCGAGGCCGACACCTCGTTCCTGAGGCAGATCGCGACCGTGGACGACGGAGCGCTGTTCACCACCATCGACAGGATGGGCGAGACGTTCGGCACCATCGCCACCGCCATCTCCACCGGCAGCATGGGCCTCCGCGAGCAGTGAGGCTCACATGGCAGAGAGACCCAACTACTGCTACCTCCTCGGGCTGAACCCCCTGAAGGAGGATTCCTACAAGCCAGACGACATCAGGAAGAAGATCGACAAGGCCCGCGAGGCGTGGGCCAACGAGAGCCGCAACAAGCAGAACGACTCCGAGAAGAGGTACAAGTCCGAGAGGCTGGTCGAGGCCACCGCGGACATGGAGAAGGTCTTCTCCGACCCTGTGCTCAAGCACAGGGAGTTCGTGGACGGCGCGAACCTGCTCAAGGGCAGGTCCATGAAGCTGCTCCTGGACTGCATCGTCCTCACCGACGGCAGGAAGGTCCTGATCCCCGGTACCATCGACGGCTTCATGAAGAAGCTCCACTGGGAGGGCGTCAAGGAGGACGAGGTCATCAAGCTGGCCGGCGTCCTCAAGGAGAAGCCCCCGGAGCCGGCGCCCACCAAGGTGCAGAACGCCTTCAAGAGCCTCCGCACCGTGGACGCTTACACCACCGTGGAGCTGCTCAACAGGCTCATCGGCATGTCGAACCTGGAGATCGGCGTCAGCAGGCTCACGGAGGGCAGCTCGCCCTCCCAGGTCAGGTCCGCCTTCGATGTCTGCGAGAAGAGGGTGAACAACGTCCGCCCCGACATACTCCCGGACCAGGACTCCTACATCAACTGCCTGAGGACGGTCAAGCTGATCCTCAACGACGACAAGCAGATGGAGCAGCTGGCCGAGCTGGGCAGGTGCCACAGGATGCTGGAGCCCGCCATCTCCAACATGGAGCTGGAGTTCTCCGGCAGGCAGTTCACCCGCGACTACTTCGACAAGCTGCTCAGGGCCTCCCTTGGGTCCGGAGCGGACACCAGGCTGGCGCTCCTGATCCTCCAGCAGACCTGCTACAAGAAGAAATGGCCGGCCAACTTCTCTGACACGGAGAGCGAGATGGACAGGTGCCCCCACTGCGGGTGCCTGGTCCCCAGCGGCCCCGACACCGCGTTCTGCTCCGCCTGCGGGAAGGAGCTCAGGACGGTGTGCCCGTCGTGCGGGACCACCCAGCCCGTAAGCTCCGCCGTGTGCGTGAAGTGCGGCTTCAACTTCAAGGAGGGGATGCAGAAGGCCAAGGTCCTCGCCCTGGGGATCAACAGCGACCTCTCCAAGGGCATGGTCAACAGGGCCGAGAAGAACCTGAACGAGCTGAAGAGGATCTTCCCCGGCCACCCCAACCTGGCCGCCATGACCAGCAACCTGGAGAAGGCCAAGATAGACATGTCCAGCATGAAGCGCCTCTTCAACGACGCGTACTCGAAGAAGAGGTACAGCGAGGCCGTGATCCTGTGCGATGAGCTGACGGCGAAGTACCCCGAGGCCCTGCTGGACGACATGCAGCTCAACCACAAGTACCGCGACGCCAAGTCCAAGTTCGACTCCGCGGAGGTGTACTGTAGGAAGGCGGCCGTGTCCGAGAGCCTCCCGGAGTCCATCGGCCTGTACATCACGGCCGTGGGCATCTGCCCCGACCACCCCACCGCCAGGGACCGCCTGAGGGAGTACCCTCCGGCGGAGCCCGAGGACGTGTCCGGGAGGCTGGAGGGCAACGTGTTCAAGATGGAGTTCGTCCCGCCCTCGGATTCCAAGGACGTCATGTTCTGCGTCTACAGGGAGAGGAACTCCCGCCCGGTGGTCGACGAGGAGACCCGCCCCATGGCGGAGATCCCCGGCACCGTCTTCGAGGACAGGAGCCTGGACCCCGGCGTGCCGTTCTACTATTCTGTGTACTCCAGGAGATGGGGGGTCCTCTCGAGGGAGGGCTGCCACATCGGGCCGGTGGTCCTGCTGGCCGAGGTCGACGGCGTGGTAATAGAGCAGATCAACGGCGGACTGAGGCTGATGTTCAACAAGCCCCGCGGATGCGCCAGGGTGCGCGCCTGGAGGGACATCGCGTTCAGGCCCGAGGGCTCTGACGCCAGCAACGTCGTGGAGCTGCCGCTCAACGGCGAGACCGTCTACGACGACATCGGCCTGGAGGGCGGCGTCCAATACGCCTACCTGTTCGTCGCGGAGTACGACATGCACGGCGGCACGGAGAGGTCCCTGGGCACCAGGTGCACCGGGACCCCGCTGAAGCTTCCCAAGCCCATCACCAACATCGCCGCCCGCTGGAACAGCTCCGACGGCACTTTCACCGCCCACTGGACCACCGACGAGAAGGTCGTCCTCTTCTACTCCACGAAGAGGAACGTGCTCCAGGGATCCCTCCACAAGATGTCGGACATGACCTCCTGGTTCAAGGAGATCAAGCCGATCATGGAGTACCGCGACGGCATGAAGTTCTCCGTGCAGGACGGCCAGGTCATCTACCTGTACCCGTCCATCCCCGTGGGGAACATGTGCGTCGTCGGACCGGCCTACATGCTGGCCAACCTCAGGCCCTTCAGGGACCTGGAGAAGACGGTCAGCAACCGCGACTGCATCATCACCATGGACTGGCCCCAGGAGTGCATCGGCGCGAAGGTCGTGGTCTCCGACGAGGGATTCAAGGAGGGCGACGACAAGACCGCCGAGATGCTCTACGTCACCAAGGAGCAGTACCAGCAGGACAGGCAGATCCGCATCCCCATGGGCAGGGCCCAGAAGAAGTACCTCACAGTCTACGCCGTGTACATGGTGGAGAACCAAAGGGCATACTCCAAGGGCATCGCCCTGGAGGTCTACTCCGGGGACTGCAAGAAGGTGGCCTACAGCGTCGAGAACTCCAGGAGCGCCGCGTCCATCACCTTCCAGACGGACCCCTCCGTGGAATCCCTGCCGCCCATGGTGGCGGTGAGGGCTTCCGAAGGGATACCCCTGAAGAGGAGGGACGGGGAGGTCGTATGGAGCTCCGAAGGGCCGGTGCCCCTCGCCGAGGGGAGGGCCACGATCGGCCTGCCGCCCAAGAGCATGGCCGACAAGGAGCGCGTGAGGGTGTTCTTCGAGCAGGACGGCGACTACAACCTCTACAGGTTCGTCCACCCGCTCTACAACAGGAGGGGATCCTGATGGCAAGGGACAAGAAGAAGGACAAGAAGGGCATGGACTACGTCTGCCCGTACTGCTTCCACAACATCAACCTGGACAACGTCCACAGGGTGTGCACCAACAAGGCGTGCGCCAGGATGTTCGCCGAGAAGGCCGCCCAGAGCACCGACAAGAAGGCCAGCATGCTCGCCACCAGCGACGGCTCGGCGGAGATCGACCTGGAGAAGACAATCCAGAACGGCAGGGACCCCATGCTCAGCCCCGTCACCACGGAGTTCCACATCGTCAGGAGCAACAGCGACTGCTGCGACATCTGCGGCAGGAGGGTCTACGCCAGGGTGTGCCCGGTGTGCCACAACAGCATCCCCCAGGGCGCGGAGGAGGACGGGAACAGCATCTTCGTCATCCTGGGGCCCAAGGGGGTGGGCAAGAGCCACTACATCGCGGTGCTGATCAACCAGCTGAAGGAGATCGTGGCGCCGGAGTTCAACGCCGTGCTCAGCCCGGCCAATGACGGCACCACCCTGAAGTACCGCGACATGTACTTCCGCAGGCTGTTCGAGGAGAAGAGGAAGCTGCTGCCCACCAAGTCCTTCGAGGAGTCGGACGAGGCGAGGGAGCCCCTGATCTACTACCTCCGCGTGTTCAGCGGGGACAGGCCCCAGGTGTTCACGTTCGCTTTCTTCGACACCGCCGGCGAGGACCTCGTGTCCGCCACGGCCATCGAGATGCTGAACGTGGACAGCTTCATCTCCAAGGCCGCCGGGATCGTGTACCTGGTGGACCCGCTGCAGATCCGCGGCATCAACCAGAGGATCAACATGCAGAACAAGCCCGCGATCGGACCCGATGTCACCGACACGCTGAACAACATCAGCATGGCCATCAGGAAGAACCGCAACATCAAATCCAAGGCGAAGATCGACACCCCGCTTGCCGTGTGCCTGACCAAGTGCGACGTCCTCATGAAGTCCCCGGAGAACGAGGAGGAGGACAAGGTGCTGTTCGGGCCCGCCACCTCGCTCCTGATCCCGAGGGAGAAGGGCAGGTGCGACATGGAGAACGTGGACCAGATCGACGCCGAGCTCAGGGAGTACGCCAGGCGCAACATCGGCGAGGGCTTCCTGCAGATGGTCGACAGCTTCGAGGAGAGCAGGATGTTCGCAGTATCGGCGCTGGGATGCAACCCCACGTCGAACTCGCTCCCCAGGGCGGTATCGCCGTTCAGGGTGGAGGACCCCTTCATCTGGCTTCTCCACAAGGAGGGACTCAGATGAACGAGAAGAAGATCAAATCGTTCCTGATAAACGGCTTCGCCACCCCCGCCGAGGAGGAGGTGGCCGAGGCCCCCGAAGAGGCCGAGGAGACCCCGGAAACCGGGGAGGAGGCCTTCGAGGAGACGGGGGAGGAGCCGATGCAGGACGACCGGCTGGACCAGAGGCTCGAGTCCATAGAGGACGAGCTCCTGAAGATGAGGTACATACTGGAGGACCTGAGGGACCGCGAGCCGGCGCCCCAGCCCGACATGTCCCCGTACCTCACCACGAAGGAGCAGATGAAGGCCGTGCAGGCATCCGTGGAGCGGAAGGAGGTCGAGGTGTCCAACAAGGCCCTCGTCGCCGCCATGGAGCAGATAGCAGTCATGAGGGAGGACTTCTTCAGGCTCTGCCAGAGCATGAAGGACCGCATCGGGGAGATGACGCCCCAGGACGTCCTGTCCTCCTTCGAGGCATACGAGGTGGATATGGAGAACATCCTCAGGGACGGAGGGGTCTACATCGGGCCCTTCGAGTACGAGAGGCTGAACACCATCCACCAGCGCATCGTCGGGGTCATCGAGACCGACGACCGCGAGAAGGACGGCACTATCGCCGAGAGGCACACGGAGGGCTACAAGCTCGGGAACCGCGTGATCCTCAAGGAGAAAGTATCCGTCTTCAAGTACGCGGCACCTGCCGCCGAAACCCCTTCGGAAACCGATTCCGAAACCGCTTCAGAAGATTCCGTGGAGGAACAAGAATGACAGAGTATTGCATCGGCATTGACCTGGGCACGACCTACTCGTGCCTGGCGTATATCGACGAGGATGGGAACCCGGTGGTCGAGAAGAACTTCGAGCAGGAAGACACGACCCCCTCGGTCATCCTGTTCAACGAGAGCGGCGAGATCATCGTCGGATCCCCGGCCAAGGACATGGCCATGATGTATCCTCCCGAGAGGGTCATCACCGCCATCAAGAGGCAGATGGGGACCGACTACGAGGTGGACATCGACGGGGACAGCTACAACCCCATCATGCTCTCCGCGGTCATCCTCAGGAAGATGATCAACGACTTCAACGACAACCACGGCTGCGACGTCAAGAAAGCGGTCATAACCTGCCCGGCCTACTTCGGCCAGAACGAGAGGGACGCCACCAAGACCGCCGGAACCATCGCCGGACTCGAGGACGTCACCGTCATCAACGAGCCCACCGCCGCCGCGATCTCCTTCGGATTCGGAGCCGCCCCCGGCGACAAGAAGAGGGTCCTGGTCTACGACCTCGGAGGCGGAACCTTCGATGTGACCGTCCTCGAGATCGACGGCACCGCGTTCACCGCCGTCGCCACCGACGGAGAGAGGCTCCTGGGAGGAAAGGACTGGGACGCCAAGATCTCCGAGCTCATCGTCGAGAAGGTCTCCGAGGAGTCCGGGGACGACCCCGAGACCATCATGGAGGACGAGGATGTCAGGCAGAGCCTGGTCAACGACTCCGAGACCATCAAGAAGAGGCTCTCCACCGCGGAGTCCACCAAGGGCACCCTCACGTACAACGGCAAGAAGTACGTATTCACCATCACCAGGGAGGAGTTCGAGGCCGCTTCCGCCAGCCTCATCCAGACCACCATCGAGATCATCGACCGCGTGCTGGCCTCCAAGGGATTCACCATGTCCGACATCGACGACGTCGTCCTCGTCGGAGGATCCTCCAGGATGCCCCAGGTCAAGAACGCCATCAGCGCCAAGTACCCCGACGCCCCGATCAAGGTCTTCGACCCCGACCAGTCCGTCGCCAAGGGCGCCGCGATCTTCTCCAGGAGCAACTCCATCGCACCCGAGGACCTGCCCGTGGACGAGGCCACCGGAGAGCCCGTGGCCGCAGCCGCAGCCGGCGTCCTGAGCGTGCACAACGTCCTGAGCAAGACCTTCGGCATCAAGGCCATCTACGACGACGGCACCGAGATGATCTCCAACATCATCTTCAGGAACGAGGTCCTGCCCATCGAGGCCGTGAAGACCTACTACCCCGTCGACGACGGCCAGACCACCATCAAGGTCGAGATCTACGAGGACACCGCCGCCAACGACGACAGCGGGAAGAAGACCGCCGTCATCGACGGCGCCCCCGTAGGCGAGTTCATGATGGAGCTCCCCATGGACGTGACCACCAGCACCCCCATCACCGTGAAGTTCACCGCCACGGACGAGGGTATCCTTATCGCCACCGTGGACTGCATGGACATGCACGCGGACTACCAGATCGAGAACGACCTGAAGATGTCCGAGGAAGCCATCGCAAAGTCCCAGGGCCTGATGGAGAAGGTCACCAACTCCAACTGATCCCAAACCGGGGGCCACGGCCCCTCCTTACCGCCGGGCGAGTCCCGGCGGGATATACCGCTTCATGTTTTTTGACGGCGGGATTTTCCGAATGCCTACCCTCTCGAAACGTGCTCCAATCCCGGTATTGCGACTTATCGGATGAAAGGGCAGTGGAGACAACTGTCAGAATGGTGAATGGAAGGACGATTCGATCGTTCGTCCCTTGCCGACACGAGGATCACATCGATGCTGGAATCGATGACCGCCTTGGAGACGCTGCCAAGGAGCAGCTTCCCCATGACGGACTTGTCGGACCTGCCGACGACGATGGTGTCGCACTTGAACCTCTCGGCGACATCGACGACGATGTTCTCAGGGCTCCCGGTCTCGATGATGGAATGCGCCTGGACGCCCTCCGCGCTCGCCTTGGCCGTGGCCGCCTCCATCATCTCCCTCACCGCGGGGTCGGGGTTCTCGGGATCCATCTGGTCCTCCCTGACGACCGTGAGGATGTAAAGGGGCTCGGAGTAATGGATAGCGTGCTGGATAGCCTTGTCGAGGGCAGCCTCGGAATTCCGCCTGCCGTCGTAGGCAATGAGCGTGGTCATATTGCATCACGGATGGAAGTCCAATGATAAAAAGGGGATGGGGCCCGGAGGCCCCTAAGAGGTTTAACCAGGAACCGGCTCAGAGGCCGTAGTTCTTGGGGTTGTAGTTGGGGACGGTGTCCTTGTACTCCTTGGTGCAGAAGTCGGTGATCTTGTCCGTGTCGTCGGTGAGGCCGTCGAGCGTCTTGATGATGCTCTTCAGAGTGTCCAGCTGCTTGTTGGTCAGCGGGAGCTCCTTGGACTCGTATCCCTTGAGGATGATCTCGGCACCCTTCTGTCCAGCCCTCTTGGCGCGGAGGTACAGGTCGTTTCCGACCTCGGCGATGGCCTGTCCGACCATGTAGGCGTGGTCGTAGGCGAGGACGTATCCCTCGGGGCCCCTGGTCCTGTCGGTGTACATGTACATGTCACGCAGGGTCTTGGCCTGTCCGAGCTGGGTGGCGGTGTTCATCAGGGCAGCCTCGTAGGCGATGGATCCGAACCAGCACTGGACGGAGGTTCCACCGAACTCGGGGTGGTACTCGACGGACTCGTTGGACCAGAGGTCGCAAGCCTGTGCGATCAGGTTACCCTGGAGGTCGCAGTGGGCGCACTGGCAGTTCTTTCCCTCCTGAGCGCAGGGCTTTCCGGCGATGGACTTGCAGATGATTCCCTCGTATCCGCAGTCCTTGTCGGGTCCGATCGCACCGGACTCCCATGCAGCCAGGGTCCTGGCGGACGCAATGCACCTGGTGACGGCGCTGAAGGTCCTCTGGACATCGTTGTCGAGGTATCCGCCGGCCATGAACATGGAGACGTTCGCTCCGGAGCAGTTGGTGTCTCCTCCAGCGACGCACTTGTTCTTCTTGGCGATGTCGGCGAACTGCTGCCAGACGTAGGTCATGTCCAGGGATCCGAGGTAACCGACTCCGAACAGGAAGGCGGTGATGTCTCCGTTGGTGACGGCGTAGTCGGCGAACTCCTTTCCTCCGACGGTCTCGCAAGAGAGGTTGTCCGCTCCGTTCTCGCAGGCGATCTCGGCGCACTCGAACAGCTTCTCGGGGTAGCTCCTGCCGCCCATTCCGGGCCTGAGTCCCTCATCGGCCTCACGCTGGTCGGGGATGGTCTGCCTCACGGCGCAGTTGACACCGTACTCCTCGTGGTATTTCTCGCAGATGGCCTTCTGGCCGGCGACGACGGGAGCGGAGAGCTTCTCCTGGTTCATCTGGGAGACCCACTCGGTCTCCAGCTGGACGTTGGGGAAACCGGCGGTGACCGCCCTGTTCAGGATGTCCTTGGAGATGTAGTCGACATACTCCCTCCTCAGCTTCTCGGGGTCCTTCTCGGCACCCGGACGAGGAGCGTAGTTGATCTCGGGGATGACAACCCCTGCACCGATCTTGATCCCGAATCCGTAGGATACGGGGTGTTTCGCCTGTCCGAAGACGAGGTCGTCAGCGGAGTCATAGGCCATCTTTGTGTATCTTGTAACTGCCATTCTAATCACTCTCCGACAATGCTGTCCCACTCATCCCTGATCTTCTTCCAGTCATATCCGTCCAGGATCTTCTGGGCGATGACCGGGGTCTGGGGCGCCTTCTCGGAGTAGATTCCGAGGTCGTAGCTGTTCGCGTAGTCCCTGTTGACGGCACCTCCACAACCCATGAGGGGGATGTTGAGTCCGGCTTCCTGGAATCCCTTCGCAATAGCGGGGAATGCGGTCATGGTGGTGGTCATGAGCGCGGTTCCGGAAGTGAACAGAGGCTTCACTTTGACAGTCTCTGCGATGACGTCCTTGATGGGAACATCTCTTCCCATGTCGATGACTTCGTATCCGGAGGACCTCATCATGACGGCGGCGATGTTCTTGCCGATGTCGTGGGGGTCTCCCTCTGCGGCGTGCATGATGACGGTTCCCTTCAGCTCCCTTCCGCCGGGCACCTGCTTCTCTGCCAGGGCGATTCCGATCTCCATCGTCTTGGCGGCCATCATGATGTCGGGCAGGAAGTAGACGTGCTCTGCGTACAGCTTGGCGACGATCTCCATTCCGGCGACGAGTCCCTCGTTGATGACTGCGAGGGGGTCCCTCTCTTTCAGGGCCTCGGCCACGGTGGGACCGACGGTCTTGATCTGCTTGTTCATGACTTCGAGCGCGACCTTGTTGAAGACAGGGTCCTTCGGAAGCATTTTGGCTGCCATCTGCTCGGGGGTCGCGGCGACCTCCAGCTCGACGTCATAACGCTTCAGAATTTTTGAGTAGTCAACTCCAGATGCGTCTAGCATTTTAATTCCTCCAGGTTCCTGAGAACCCTAATCGAATATTAGTTGAAACCCTATTTAACCGACTCCGAGGATGGATGGATGGTCGATATCCAACCTATCGAAAAGATGCATAACATGTCATTATTTCGTTCAAATCTGTTTAGTTTTGACCTAAAATAGTGATAAATCAATGAAATTTGCAAGAAAAGCATGCATCCAACAATTACCATAAAAATTGTTGATATGTCAATATAAAACTCCTGTGTGCATTAATGCACTCGCGGTTATTAATAGGGTTAAGAATGTAAATTCTGAATAGCTCGGAGCTAGGATCCGGAGATGCTGGCTAGCTTGATGATTCCTCATTAAACGGTGTTAAGCCACCATTTATCTACTTTTACTAACTAAACCGCCTTATGTATGTCTACATTCTGGGCGGGTTCCTAGGAAGCGGGAAGACCACCCTCCTGATGAAATTGGCATCCATGTACACCAAGCGCGGACTGAAGACCGCCCTGCTCGTCAACGAGAGCGGGGAGATCGGAGTGGACGGCGCCACCCTCAAGGCCGAGGGGTACGATGCCATAGAGCTCCCCGACGGGTGCATCTGCTGCTCCCTGTCCGGAACCCTGCAGTCGGCTCTGAAGAACATCAAGAACGACATAGACCCGGACATCATCATCGTCGAGCCCACCGGCCTGGCCCTCCCCCACAAGGTGAAGGAGCTGGTGCGCGTCTCCATGATCGACGACGACGGGACCTACATCATCGGGATCTGCGACGTGCAGAGGTTCAACGACCTCATCAAGAAGAAGGAGCAGTTCTTCCACATGCAGATGTCTGGGGCGGACTTCGTCCTGATCAACAAGGCCGACCTGGCCAAGCCCGGCCAGATCGAGGAGATGGAGAAGTACATCCACGAGCAGTTCCCCAACAAGAAGGTAATGGCGGTGTCCGCGAAGGACGGCACCAACATGGACGCAGTCTACGAGATGATGAAATGACCGACCACGAGCACCACCATCACGACGGCGAGGAGTGCCACTGCCACGACCATGATCACGAGCACCACCACCATGAGCACGAGGCCACGTCCATAGAGCAGGCGGGCGGCTGCGCCGTCGGCCTGACCGGGACCATCACCTGCTGGAACGCCGATGCGGAGGCGAGGTTCGCCAAGGCCCTCGAGAGGGTCGGCCAGTGGGTGGAGCACGAGGCCGGCTGCATGCTCGGCCACATCAAGGCGGCCATCACCCTGGACGACGGCACCGGAATGACACTCAACCTGATCAACATGGACAACGGCGTGGAGCACCACGGATCCCTGGAGCCCTCTGAGAAGGTCAACTTCACATTCATGTGCGCCGTGCTGGACGTCGAGGAGCACGACCTGAGGCACATGATGTTCCACGCGGTGGACGACACCGGCCTGGACTACAAGCTCAACGAGCACGTCGAGTGCCACTGCCACGACCATGACCACCACGATCACGACCATGAGCATGGCCATCATCACCACCACGACGGGGAGGAGTGCCACTGCCACGACCATGAACACGAGCACCACCACCATGACCACGACCATGAGCATGGAGACGGGTGCTGCTGCCACCACCACGACGATTGAAACCGCCGGGCGCCGCGGGGGTCGGATCCCCGCCGCGCCCCTGTTGAAACCCCTTAGCTACATTGGAGGAATGCTCGATGAGATACGGGATATCCCTGGACATAGGGACCAGCGGTACCAGGGCCCACGCCGTGGACCTTGACACCGGCAAGATTCTTTCGACCACGGTCACTGAATGCCACCCCCTGCCCGGGGCCAACATCATGGACCACCTGACCTTCTGCATCAACGTCGGGACCGACGTGGCGCACAAGATCCTGATAGACACGGCCAACAAGGTGATCGCCTCGCTGGGGATAGACCTGAACAGAGTGGAGAGGGTCAGCATATGCGGGAACCCCATCCAGCTGTCCCTGTTCCAGGGCATACCGGTGGACGACCTGGCATTCGCGGGCGAGAACGCCCACAGGGAGAGGGGCATCGTGGACCAGAAGAGGGACGCGGGAGTGTTCTCAGCCGTCGACGTGGGACTGAACGTCAGGGACGGGTGCGAGCTCCTGGTTCCCCCGGCGATCAGGCACGAGATCGGAGCCGATGCGCTGGCGATGATGTACAAGAGCGGTTTCCTGGAGCAGAAGGAGAACTGCCTGGTAACCGACTACGGGACCAACGCCGAGATGGCCCTGAAGATAGGCGACGAGATCTACACCGGGTCCGCCGCCGCGGGACCGGCCATGGAGGGGCAGTCCATCAAGTGCGGCATGCTCGCAGGTCCCGGAGCCATATCCGACCTGGAGTACGACTACCAGTGGATCTGCAAGGTCCTCAACGATGACATCATCCCCGAGTCCGGGGACAGGGTGGACTTCGCCTTCGAGACGGTCACCCCCGAGGGGCCCATGTCCGGGAAGGCCACCGGTATCACCGGAACCGGCGTCATCGCGGCTGTGGCAGCAGCCCAGGAGGAGCACCTCTGGAGGAAGGGGAAGCTCACCACTTCGGACGGCAAGCTGCACCTGCAGGACGGGGTATACATCGACTCCCACGACATCCAGGAGGCCATGAAGGCCATCGGCGCCATGAGGGCCGGCCACTTCACCCTGCTGGAGCACGCGGGGATCAAGTTCAGCGAGCTGGACATCATGTACATGGCCGGCGCGTCCGGTACCTACGTGGATGCCGTCAAGGCCCGCGAGGTCGGGCTGCTGCCCCCGTCGTGCAACACCATCTACCAGTACGGGAACACGTCGCTGGCCATGTCCACCGACATCCTGAGGGACCCGGAGCTGCTTGACACCCTGCAGGACATCGCCAACAGCATCCGCGCCAACCACATCATGTTCGCCGGGGACAAGATATTCGAGCAGATCTATATGCAGGAGCTGGCCGTCTGCGACGAGGGCATGAGCCTGGAGACGTACAACGCCAACAACGCCATGGTGGGCATCCAGGAGCTGCCCAAGCCCAAGGGCCAACCCAACGTCATCCGTGTGGTCCAGAGGGACATCCCGGACCTGGGAGAGAGGGGCCTGACCATCCTGCACGACATAGGCACGGAGCTGAAGGGCTACATGGACGGCTGCATCGGATGCGGCGTCTGCGAGAAGGAGTGCCCCGAGCACGCCCTGAAGCTCATGGAGGACAAGCAGATCGTCGTCCAGACGAAGAAGTGCCTGGGAACCGCCTGCTACAGATGCCAGTTCAGCTGCCCCAAGAAGGTCTACAAGTACGACAACCTGAAGCTCAGCTTCTGAACTCAATCGCCCGGCGGGAAGCCGCCGGGCCCCATTACCCCTTTTGTACCGATATACCATGGCCGTTGCCATCAAAGGATGCACGAAAACGCATGCTGGATGCTGGCATATCGCCCCCCAGTCAGTGAAAAAGGTATGCTATTCATCCAGTTTTATCCTAATTAGGAAAAAATTGTATGAATGTATATATACCATCCCCAGCTTTCTTCGTTCCGGGTGAAGCACCATGAACACCAAGATCGTCGCAGTGGCCCTCGTGGCCATCCTGGTCGTCGCCGGTGTCGCCGTTTTCTTCGTATTCGGAGGGAAAGGCGGCAACAGCGAGGACAAGGGACTCAGCATCGTCGGTCGCGTCAACTCCGAGGGATCGGGAATCCTCCTGGACCCCTCGCAGAACGTGGACGACTACATGACCATCACTGACGAGCCCATGCTCGGCTCCTACTCCATCTACAACAAGTCCGAGGGCAAGTACTACAACCTCCACGCCAACGGATGGGGCGGAAAGATCTTCGCCACGCCCGGCACCGCGACAATCCAGCACGTCCAGCTGATGACGCTGGCATACGGGATGAACCTCAAATGCGTGGCCTACACCGAAGGCGCCACCCTCAAAGCGGACACCCTGTACTACGTCCCCAGCATCGCATCCTTCGCTGACTTCGTCAACGCCCAGAAGAACACCAACCTCGCCGGATTCATCATCTGGGAGGCCCAGTACTCCGTCGGAGTCGTCAAGGGCTACACCGGCCTCGTGACCACCAACAGCATCTTCGAGGACCACACCTGCTGCATCATCGGAGCCACCAACAAGTACCTCAACCACAACGAGGAGGCATTCGTCTCCTTCCTGAGCGTCTACATCAACGCCGTCGACAGGATCAACGCGGCCCTGGCCGACAAGTCCTCCGCCGACTACGCCCAGCTCGTCTCCATCGCCATGAACAGGGTCACCATGCCCGACGGCATGACCGAGGACGAGAAGAGGCAGGCGATCATCAGCGCCCTTGACAACGTCACATACGTCTACGCCGACAACTCCTCCGGTTCCCTGAAGAACCTGCAGGCCGACATCGCGGTCCTCGCCGAGAGCCTGTACGAGGTCGGCGCCGTCGAGAAGTCCGCCAAGGACCTCGGGTTCGACAGCTACGAGGCCCTTGCCAGCAAGTTCGTCAAGGACTATTACATCAAGGAGGCGCTGCAGATCAACGACGGCAAGCAGGATGCGAAGACCGTCATCAACGTCGCCGCCATCAAGGGAGACATACACCAGATCGCCCTGTGGTTCGCCAAGGACACCGGGATGTTCGACGCCAAGAACCTGGACGTCAAGATCTCCCAGCAGGTCAACGGACCCGGCATCTACACCCAGCTGGCCAACGGAGAGTCCGACATCGGATTCCTCGGAGCGCCCCCGATGACCATCAGGAGCATGAACGCCGAGCAGATCAAGGCCTGAGCGATAGGTAATAAGTAAGGTAAAGGATACTGGTCGCAATGCATCTGTTCAAGTTCGATGAGAACAACCGCAGGGACCGCATACTGCGCATGGCGCTCATAGTGGCGGTCTCCCTGCTGACATTCCTAGTGGTGTGGTGGATCGTCACCATACTGCTGGACAACGTCAACTTCCCGACGCCGGACAGGGTCTTCGAGGCCCTTTACAACCTCATCGTCTACGGCGACAGAATGGGCGGGCACTCCCTCTGGGAGTACCTGGCGACCAGCCTCGCCACCTTCATCGAGGGGTTCCTCATGGCCATAGTGGTAGCAATCCCGCTCGGCCTGCTCCTCGGCTACATCAAACCCGTAAGGGAGTTCATCACGCCCTGGATCGAGGTGCTCCGCCCCATCGCGCCCATCGCGTGGGCTCCCATCTTCATCATCTCCTTCGGCTCGGCTATGGGATCCGCCCTGGTAGTGTTCGTTGGAATCGTCTTCCCTCTGCTGACGAGCATCATCTTCGGCGTGCAGAGGATAGACAAGAACTGGCTGGACGCCTCCAAGACCCTGGGGGCCAGCCAGGGGCAGATCTTCTGCAAGGTTGTCCTGCCCGCGACCGTCCCGTACATCCTGAACGGTATGAAGGTCGGACTCGGGATCGGCTGGATGTGCATCGTAGCAGCCGAGATGTACAAGAGGACCGGGGGCATCGGGCAGTTCCTCGTCGATGCTGTGAACAACGGACAGATGTCGACGGCCTTCGCGATCATCATAGTGATAGCCGTGCTCGGAATACTGACCACGGGAGTGGCCGAGTACGTGAGCAAGTACGTTTCACGCAGAATGGGGTTGGACGCATGAGCGAGGAGATAGTCATCAAAGGGAAGAGGTTCAGTTCGGCGGACAGGGTCCGTGCGGACCGCACCGACAAGCTCTACGAGCACATCCCCGAGGGGGAGCCCCTCGTCAAGATCGAGAACCTGAACGTGACGTACCGCACCGACGAGAAGACCACGGTGGCCGTGGACAACCTGTCCTTCAACATAATGAAGGGGGAGCTCGTCGCTATAGTAGGCCCCTCCGGATGCGGGAAGTCCACCATCCTCAGGTGCATCTCCGGGCTGCTGCAGCCCACGTCCGGCACCATCATGATCGGGGATAAGCAGTGCACCACCGCCGGATCGGACAGGGGTATGGTCTTCCAGGACTTCGCCCTGTTCCCCTGGAGGTCGGTCAGGCAGAACGTGGAGTTCGGCCTGGAGATCGCAGGGGTTCCGAAGGAGGAGCGTCACGAGAGGTCCGAGAGGTACCTCAAGGCCATGGGCCTGCAGGAATTCGCCGATGCCAGGGTGCACGAGCTATCCGGTGGCATGAAGCAGAGGGTGGGCATCGCCAGGGCGATGATCATGCACCCCGCGGTGATCCTCATGGATGAGCCCTTCGGCGCTCTCGATGCGCAGACCAGGAACATCCTTCAGGAGAGCCTGGTGAAGGTACTGAAGAACTCGCCGAGGACCATCGTCTTCGTCACCCACTCGGTGGACGAGGCCCTGTACCTGGCAGACCGCGTGCTGATCCTCTCCAAGAGGCCGGCCACGATACACGCTATCCTGGAGGTTCCCGGGGAACGCCCGCGCGAGAGGACGTCGCCAGAGTTCATCCAGATGAGGCAGGAGATCCTCAGCTATCTCCAGTCGCAGAACACGCTGCGATTCGCTAACGTTTTTCATGGGGCCCAGAGGGCCCCATTCTCCTTTTCCATGCGTCTTCTTTAACTATGCATACCCGGATTCCGTCCCGATAACCATGTCCGACGAATGCACGGTCACCGTGATGGCTGGCGTCTGCGCCATGACCACCAAAATCCACGCCAAGATGAACGACGACATGTCAGTCACCCTGGAGATCGAGACCGACTGCCCCCAGATAAAGAAGGGATTGGAGGCCGAGCCCATACCCGTGGGGATGCCCTGGGACGAGGTCGGGACCCCCATGATCGAGTCCGGCATCTACAAATGGGCCTCCGAGCACCTCAGGCACACCGCCTGCCCCGTTCCCTGCTGCGTCATCAAGGCGATCGAGGCTGCTGGCGGGCTGGGGCTGAAGAAGGACCCCGTGATAAAGATAGAGCGAGCGTCTGGCACCATCATGCCAGCCCCCTCCGGGCCGCCAGATGCACCGATCGTTGCCTGGACGGCGCCCTTTCGAATACCCAGCAAAAACCCTTTTTTATATCCTATATTCTAACCGACCTCCGATTGCCATGCAGACGAAGATCAAAGCTTCAAGAAGGTCCCTGGGTATGAACTATGCCATCCGCGAGGTAACTGTCCCCGCCGCCCAGGCCGCCGCCAACGGCAAGAAGCTCCTCCGCCTGAACATCGGCGATCCCAACAAGTGGGACTTCCAGACCCCCGAGTACTTCAAGGCCACCCTCCGCGCCGCCGTGGACGAGGTGGACAACGGGTACGGCGACTCCCAGGGTGAGCCCGACCTCCGCGACGCCATCGTCGTCAGGGAGCACGAGAAGAACGGGATCAACATCACATCAGACGACGTCTACGTCACCGCCGGCGTCAGCGAGTGCATCAACATGCTCATGGGCACGTTCTTGGAGCCCGGCGACCAGATCCTGGTCCCCGGCCCCGGATACCCCTCCTACGCCCAGTACATCAACTTCTACGAGGGGCAGACCGTCCCCTACAGGATGATCGAGGAGGAGGACTGGAGGCCCGATGTCGACATGATCCGCAAGAGGATAACCGACAGCACCAAGGCGCTGATCCTGATCAACCCCAACAACCCCACCGGCGCCGAATACGAGGAGAAGGACCTCCGCGCGATAGGGGATATCGCCGCCGAGTACGGCATCCCGATCATATCAGACGAGATCTATGACAAGATCGTGTTCGACGGGGAGTTCTACTCCATGTCCAAGCTGCCCTCCGACGTCCCGAGGATCATCCTCAACGGGTTCTCCAAGGTGAACCTCATGCCTGGATGGAGGGTCGGCTACTGCTACTTCATGGACGAGGCCGGCCTCATGGACGACATCCGCACCGGCTTCATGAAGCAGATGCGCGCCAGGATCTGCCCCAACGTCCCCTGCCAGGCCGCCGCCAGAGCGTCCCTGCAGGGTCCGCAGGACTACATCGTGGAGATGAATAGGAAGCTCAAGGAGCGCGCCGACTTCACGTACAAGAGGCTCAACGAGATCGACGGCATCTCCACCAGGAAGGCCAAGGGTGCGCTCTACATGTTCCCCAGGATCGACCTCTCCGGCACCCCGTGGAAGAACGACTACGGATTCGTCCACGACCTGATCATGGAGGAGGGAGTGGTGCTGGTGCACGGCTCCGGGTTCTGCGAGGAGTTCGGGCAGGACCACTTCAGGACCATCCTGCTGGCGCCTCAGCCGGTGCTCGAGGAGGCCTACGACAAGCTGGAGTCGTTCCTCGGCAGGCACAGGCAGCGATCCTCGCCAACGATCCTCCGTCCTTTCGCATCAATCGCAGCGGCCCCGCTGTCGTTCCTACCTATCGAGGCGGGGCCTGCACGATATGTCCGGAGGCACCGCTTATCCTCGCGTCAGCCTTGGACATAACTTACTACCATTGGCTGAATTATCCATCATCTACATGAATATGACATAGCATCTTTTTCAATATTGATTACTCAACATTTTATGTCTGGATGCAGAAAATTTGCCATTTTCAATCAGGAATTCTCCGATTTTCACGAGGTTGGATGGTTCCATCATCCAAACCCTTATATACAGTCCTCCCCATTCTTCGGACAACATCCAAGGGTATGGACATGTCCAATGATAGGTCGATGGATAAGGTATGCGGGAGGTGCGGTCACACCTGGATCAGCTTCAAAGAGACCCCTGCGCGCTGCCCGTCCTGCGGCACATATCATTGGAACGGGGAGTCCGTGACGAACACATGCGCCTCATGTGGTCACACGTGGTTCCCCAGGTCGTCCCGCGTGCCTCTTAGGTGCCCTAAATGCAAGACGAGATCTTGGGCCTCCGGCTCCGCGAGGGGAAGGAGGGGTTACGTCGACTGCAAGGACGAGGATTCCCGCCGCATAATCGATCTGTACATGAAGGGGAAGGGCTGCGTTGCCATTGCCATTGAGACAGGGCTGTCCCTCTCCGAGATCGTGGACACGATCAAGGCGGGCATCTCCGACGGGCGCGCTCCGAGGATGCGAACAAACGGCTTATGCAACTGCTCGTTGTAGACCTCTGAAAAACCAGGACGGCGGCCAACCGTCCCATCTTTCCTTTTTTATCCCATCATCATGCCGGCAGGCCGTCGGTTCGACCGTTTGCCGGAGGGCCTATACCTCGCATCCCTGTAGCTCCCGGCTTTCTCTATCCTTCCGTCACTCGTCATATCACGGAGGACCTTCTCGACAGTGGACTCCGACAGTTCCGGGAAAAGACGACACAGCTCCGACTTGGATACCGGGAGTGCGGTGCGGAGCAGGAACTGCTCCAGACCATCGGATTTCTTATGCCTGCTCATGGCGGACCCGATGGAGAGGTTCAGCTCCCTATAGCAGAGGAACAGCTGCGATAGGAAATACGAGATGAAAGGACCGTAGTCGCACCTGTTATCGAACCATCCGTCCTGGGATTCCTCAAGTGCGCGGTAGTAGTCGCTCTTGCTCACGTTGATCTTCGATTCCATGGAGACATACCTCACTGCCGCGTACCCCTCCTGGCGCAGGAGGAGCGTCGTCAGCAGGCGGGACATGCGCCCGTTGCCGTCGGAGAACGGGTGCACCATCAGGAAATCGCATATGAAACAAGGTATCAGCAGCAGGTTCTCAATGTCCGCATCGTCCCTAGCCTCCAGGAAGGCCCATACCAGCTGCCGCATGCAATCCTCCGCCTCACCCGCCGGGACCACCTCGTGCACCTTGGCTATCCTCCCATCGCCGTCCCTCTCGATTATGATGTTGTCCCTCTGCTTGAAGCCGATGTAAGCCCCAGCCTTGTGCCCCATCAGGATCGCGTAAAGGTCCAGTACGGTATCCATAGAGATGTCGATGCCGTCGGGGTCCGACTGTATGAGCCTCAGTGCGTCGCGGTACCCGGCAATCTCCTCCTCTTCATGTCCGCGGGGAACGGTCCCCCCGGAGACGATCCCCATGAGGCGCCCCTCATCCGTGTATATGCCCTCGATGGCATTGGAGTCCGCGACCGAATTGATGAGGGCGCGGAGTTCCAATGCGGATGCTACGCTGTCCCCGATCGCCTCCATGCCGCCAATCGAGGCGTTCATCCTCTCGATGCCCCCTACCCTTCCAAGCGTGTCCGCATCGACTGATGCCCGCTTGAGAAAAGAGTAGTCGAAAATGTGCATATTCAACAATTAATGAATTTGTTATAAAATATTTTCTATTTTACTGCATTAAATCGATTGGAAAATAAGGCAGTAAATGCCGGGGGCCTCCCCCCGGCTTGTAGTTTCAGAAGTCGAGCCTCTGGAGCATCTTGACGACGGTGTCGACGACGTCCCTGCCCTTCTCGATCCTGTCCATCGCCTGGAGCTCGGTCATGCCCGGTCCGTTGATGCCGAACCCGACGGGCTTGCCGTACTCCAACCCGAGGTCCATGATCTTCCTCGAGGCCTGCGCCACGACGACCTCGTCGTGCTTGGTCTCGCCGGTGATCACGGCGCCGAGGGTGATGACGGCATCGATGTCGTCCTGCTCCAGCAGCTTCTTGGTCGCCATGGGCACCTCGAACACGCCGGGCACCTTGACGGTCTTGGTGATCTTCACACCGAGGAAGTCGGCCTCCGCCTTCGCCCTCTCCATCATCAGCGAAGTGATCTCGTAATTGAACTCCGCCACTACCATTCCGATCTTGTACGCTTTCATGGTACTCACCTCGGCCTTACCGGCCCCTTGTCGGCGAAACCCTGCCTGAGGCCGGTTCCAGCCCTCCTTGTGAGGCTGTCCGGGCGGAACAGGAGGTCGTAGACGTTTATCGCGTGCTCCCTCGCCCTGCTGTCAGCAAGGAACGCGAGCTCCGCATCGTCCTTGGCCTCGTCCTCGTGGACGAACACCTCGATAATGTGTTTGTTGGTCATCAGCTGCGCCCTGATCAGCCCGGTGGAGGCCTCGTGGGCGCACATCTTGTCCTTCTGCATCGGCCCAGGCATGCCCAGGGCCATAGCTATGTCGCATCCCTGCTCCTCGAGGAGCTTCTTGCATGCGACCGGCAGGTCCTTCACGCCCGGCACGGTGTACCTGACTATGCGGAACCCGGTGCCGGTGCGCTGCAGCTCGTCTATGGCCGATGCCGCCATGTCGTACCTTGCGAACGTGGTGTCCGCTATGCCTATTATCTTCATCGCTGGCCTCCCCTGATCTTCGCTATCAGCCTGCGTGTGGCGTTGAGGTCGTCGGCGCACTCGTCGGCGCGGACCACCTTGATGTGCCCGAGCCCGCGCTCCTCCAGCTGCTTCCTGAGCTCTTCCTCGGAGAAGTTCTGGTCGAACCCCAGGACGATGATGTCCGGCTGGATCTCCCTGACGGTGTCGAACATGTCCCCGTCTCCGCCCACCATGGCCCTGTCCACGGGCTTGAGGCAGCCGACGATCCTGGCCCTGACGTGATCGGGGTTCACCGGGCGGTGCTTCCTCCTCTCCGCGGTGCTGTCCCTGGCCACCACCACGACGAGCTCGTCGCCGTAGGAGCGGGCCTGCTCCAGGTAGGAGATGTGCCCCAGGTGGATGAGGTCGAAGACCCCTGACGCCATGACTCTGGTCATCTCAGACTTCCATGCCTGTGCGGGCGATAAACTTCCCCCACTCCGCGATGACGGTCTCGCCGTCGATCATTGGGATGCCGTGCTCCTTCGCGAAGGCAGCTACGCTCTCCTTGCTCCTGGATCCGCCGTCGTCCCCCATCATCTCGCAGATGGTCGCCGAGGGCTTCACGCCGGCCATGTACATCAGCGCGGTGCACAGCTCTGTGTGGCCCTTCCTGCTCTTCAGGATCCTCTCGGAGGTATTCAGCAGGTGCACGTGGCCGGGGGCCCTGAAGTGCTTCCCCAGGTCGGCCTGGATCTCGGCCGCGGGCTTGTCCTGGAAGATCGTCTCCGCGTAAGCCTTGATGGTCAGGGCGCGGTCCTTGTCCGTGATGCCGGTGTAGGTATCGCGGTGGTTGATCGTGATCCCGAAGGAGGACTTCGTGTTGTCGTAGGGGATGTCCGTGGGCGCCATGGCCTTGAGCAGGGGGTACTTCCCGCAGTCGTCCCAGAAGACGTCCGACATGAACGGCAGCCCGAGCTCCTTGGCGACCCTGTAGGGCGTGGTGGTGCACACCAGGCCGCCGGCCTCCTTGCGCATCATCCCCAGGATCTGGGGGGTGATGAACTCCGATGCGATGGTGAGGTCCGACTCCCTCTCCCTGTCGTCGAAATCGTATACCAGGATCGGTTTCCCGGCCCTGATCGCATCCAAAACTTCCTCGATGCCCATTTTCTTATCTCCGGTGTTGGCTTGTAAAGTAGTCTATAAAATAACCTGCGCGTAATTACGCTAAAAATGGTAGATTGGGGTATGCGCACGACCGCATTCCGGGGAGAGGGAAACGCCCCCGGGATCCCGGGGGCCCCAATGGTGGGTGGGGGTGACCCCCCTGGAAGCTCACTTCTTGAGGTGCTTCGCGGCCTCCTCGACCGTGGCCCCGTTGATCACGATGTCCGAGACGGCGGACATCATGCCCTTGACGTCCTTGTGCTGGAAGATGTTCCTTCCGATGGACACGCCGTGGCCGCCTGCCTCCAGGGAGTCGTGGACCATGTTCAGGACGTCCATGTCGGAGTTCATCTTGGGACCGCCGGCGATGAGCACGGGGACCATGGCGCCGCGGACGACCTCCCTGAAGGAATCGATGTCGCCGGTGTAGCTGCATTTGACGATGTCAGCGCCGAGCTCTGCGGCGACCCTGGCCGCATGGGCGACGGCCTGGGGATCGTAGGAGTTCTGTATCTTGGGGCCGCGGGGGTAGGCCATGACGATCAGGGGCATGCCCCACTCGGTGCACTGCCTGGAGACCATGCCGAGGTCGGAGAGCATCTGCGGCTCGGACTCGGCCCCGACGTTGATGTGCATGGATACCGCATCGGCACCCATCTTGAGCGCCTCCTCCACGGTCGCGACCAGCACCTTGCTGTTGCTGCTCACGCCTATGTCCGTGGACGCGGACAGGTGCAGGATCAGGCCGACGTCGTGACCGGTGGTCCTGTGACCCTGGGGGACGATGCCCTTGTGCATCAGGACGGCAGTAGCACCGCCCTCGACAACGTCGCTGACCGTTTTTTTCATGTCCACAAGCCCAGAGATGGGCCCAACGCTGATGCCATGGTCCATGGGGACGACGACTGCGTTGCCGCTCTCCCTGTCCATGATCCTCTCGATCCTGATGTTCTTGCCGAACATTTCTTTCACCGTGCTACATGCTAACACGGCACACTATATTAACCCTTGCCTCGACAGCAACGATAAAATGGCCGTCACGGATGACGTGGCATGAAATCCGTCAACGCATCCCACATCCTCGTGAAGAACGAGAAGGACGCCAACAACATCCTGGCCCGCCTGGAGAAGGGCGAGAGCTTCGAGGCCCTGGCCAAGAGGTTCTCCAAGTGCCCGTCCGGGAGCAAGGGCGGCAACCTCGGATGGTTCGGCAGGGGCGACATGGTCCCCGAGTTCGAGGATGCCTGCTTCAACGGCAAGAAGGGCGACGTCGTCGGGCCGGTGAAGACCGAGTTCGGCTACCACATCATCAAGATCAACGACCAGAAATGAGCATGCTCGCCGGCCTACCGAGGCCGGGACAAACCCTTTCCTTCTCATGATCCTGATTCGAATCCGATCGGCACGGGTCCGATGCAAGGGGTTGAAAGGGGCAACGGCCCGCGGACATGGGCCCGCGGGACCGTCGCCTGTCAGATGATTCGGATCACGACATGAACAGCCCGGTGACGCAGTAGAACTGCTCCCCCGTGCCGGCCGCCGTCCCGCTGACGCGCCAGATGTAGCCCTTGTAGATGTACACCTTCGCGTGCTCCAGGTCCTGCTCGAAGAACTTCGTGCTCACCTTGCCCTCATCGAAGGAGTACACGGTCATGTCCACGTCGAGGAACTTCTCCTTGGACACGGTGGCGCCCTTGAACTCGGACCCGTCAGACTCCATCAGCGCGAAGCCGAAGAACTCGCTGACCGCGGGGGCGCCGGACACGGTCTCGCCGTCGACGGCGTAGTGCCCGTAGACGAAGCCCTCGATCACGGAGCTCACGTAGAACTCCGCGATGTGGTCCTCGTTCCCCTTGAACCACACGGTATCAGCGTTCATCCCCGGCCCTATCTTGCTGTCGTCCAGGAGCGACATGTCCGGCTGCCCGCCCACGTCTATCTGGTCCTCGTCCATGTAGATGTTCGAGCCGCAGGAGAAGTCCGCGGTGATGCCCATGTCAGGGACGGTGAAATGCCCCGATCCCTCCCAGATGTATCCGCCGTAGGCGTAAATCCTGCCGTCCGAGAAGTCGTAGTCGATGTACGGGCCCGACAGATGGCCCTTGAACTCGTACAGGGTCATCTTGACCCCCATGTGCTTCACCTCGGACATGGTCGTGCCGTCGGGGAAGGTGAAGAACTCCAATCCTAGGAGCCCGAAGCCGTAGAAGAGGCCCGAGTGCATCCAGTTCTTGAACTCCCCGTCCGGGAGGTCGAAGTCCGCCAGGTACAGGTCGTCGTCCGCATCGACGATCACGCCCCTATTGTCCCACTCGCCGTGATATGCCTGTATGCGGCATTCGGCGACGACCCCGGGGCGGAGCTTGTCCTCCTGCAGGAGGCCGAAGTCGGTCTCCGCGTTCTCGCTGTGCCCGCCGCCGTCCCTCGTCAGCGCTATAGCGCATGCGGCGCAGGCCACGACTGCAACGGCGACGATCACGGCCGCTATCTTCATGTTCATGTGATGAAGAGCGGGATGGCGGATAGAAATAGATGTCTGTGGGAGAATGGCGGAACAAGGGGTTTGGACGGGAGGGGCTGGGCCCCTCCCTTGCGGTTTCCGATCAGAAGATCTGAGCCTGCTTGGCACCGGCGAGGATGCGGATGGCACCGGCGATCAGCACCAGGATTCCGATGATGATCATGACGATGTCAGCGGTGTCGTCCAGGTTCAGGGCGGCGTAGATACCGACGATGACGAAGATGGCTCCGACGATGACGGGGAGGACATAGGCCTTTCCGTCGCCCCTGTCGGCGACCCCGCCCATGACGGTCAGGATTCCGATGAGGATCAGGCCGATGGCCAGGAGCAGCATCAGGATGTCGCTGACGAGGTTGGGCGCGAGGAGCAGGACCAGTCCCACGATGAGGACGATCACGCCTATGATCATGAGCATCTTGTCGTTGATCACGTATCCGTCATAGATGCGGAGGACTCCGACGAGGATGGCGAAGACACCCGCGATCATCAGGATGATCTCGAGGCTGTCCTGTTTCAGGACAATCATCAGGATACCCATGATGACCATGAGGACACCGGTGAGCAGAGCAACGTACCCACCGATTTTGTCATTGCTAGGTCTGGTAACTTCCATAATATTACCTTAAAGGGAGAATTTTAACCACTCAGATATAAAACTATCGCGGATTACCGAGCCTCACGACCGCAGGCACCTGATGGCACAGGTCCTGGCCGTACATGATGTCGGAATCCGGATGACGAGCGGCGACCTCGTCCAGGCAATCCCAATGCATCGCGATGGCTATGTCCGCGTCTGAGGGGCCGTCGGCGCCGATCGCCACGGAAAACCCCATCTCGCGGGCCTTGGACGCGACGAAGCGGACCAGCTCCTCCCTCCCCATCCGGCGGATCCCGGTGACGACCGAGGAGGACCTGTCGGCGATGAACCTCTCGACCCTCGTGTCCAGGTTGGACCCGTCCCCGGCGGCGCATTCCATGTCACGCCATCGGATGCTGGCTATATAATTGGTGGCAAATTCTTTATCCAAGCCGGTGCATGCAGCGGCATGCTCAACCTTTGCCCCAACGAGGCGGACCCCGAGGAGGGCCTGGAGGCCTTCCTTAAAGACGACTCCATCCTTGTGCTCCCCGGCCTGAGGAACCAGGTCCTGCAGATGGCCGAGTGCGTAGAGGCGGGGCTGAGGAGTTACGAGCCAGACTCCGAGGTCATCGTCATCAACAGGGACTCCCTGGTGGACCTCGGGATAACGTTCCCCTCGGAGCTCAAGGCGTTCTTCGAGAGGAAGCTGGGCGAGGGGAAGAGGCTCAACATCATCGTCATGGAGGACATCCCGATCCTCGGATGGCAGTCGGCCGCCGAGGTGCTCAGGGGCAGGGACGCCGAGCTCTACGGCGTCAGCATGTCCTGCAAGTTCGTCCCCATCTGCGTAAAGCTGCTCAGGGTCAGATGACCGAGTCGCGCTTGTTGGCCAGGTACTCGGCTATGCCGAGGACCTCGTCCATGACGTAATCTATAGGCACCCATTCGTCGCAGCGCCTGCCGTCCGCGCCGTAGCAGTAGCTCACGGCCCTTATCCTTATGGCATCTCCCTCCACGTCCGCGCGTACGCCCAGCGGGGCCCACGGGGGGACCCCCATCAGGTTCATCACGGCCCTCTCCGCCTCCGCTGCGGTGCGGGAGGGCATGTGGTTCAGCGACCTCACGGCGTTCACGGAATCGTCGTTCTTGCGGGTGAAGACCGCGACGCTCCCTGTCCCCGGGGAGCCTATGAAGACGTCCTCGTCCAGGGGATGGCCGTCGAGTACGGCCCTGGGCCGGACCGAGCACGCGGGCTCGCCGGAAGGCTCCATGGTGGCGGTCACGCCCGGGAGCTCCTCTTTGAAAATCAGCTCGAGGATCTCTGACGGGACGGCTATCTCCGAACCGTCCGGCACGTCATGGATCGGGACCGTGGATGCCAGTCCAGGAAGATCCCTCGGGAGCACGGCTGCGAGGGTCAGCCCTGGGTCCAGCCCCTGGGGGACCCTGTCGTACCATGCGACATAGGCGTCGATGTCCCCGGACAGCAGCATTCCCTGGAAGCCCTCCTCCGGGACCTCGACGACATCCGCGCCGAGGGCATCCGCGACGCGTGCGGCATCGACTCCGGCCCCTCCTGTGCCCACCTTCACCGGTATCACCGCCCGGGCAATGCCCCAACGCGGATTTATCCTAAGCGGTCGCGCGACAGATATATGTCCAGATGGGGGCATACCATCCTCGGTGGTCGGCTGATTCTCAAATACCTCGGGAGGGGGGACTGGTGCATGTTCGCCGTTCTGGCGGCCCTCGTGGTCGTCCAGGTGTTCCTGGACCTGAGGATCCCGGAGTACATGAGCGACATCACCGACAGCATCCAGATGGGGCTGCCCACCGATGTGATCGCCGACGCCGGGATAGGGATGGTGGCCTGCGCCTTCGCCAGCCTCCTGTGCGCCATGACCTGCGGGGTGCTGGGCGCACGCATCGCCTCCTCCCTGGCCATGACCCTCCGCGCCAAGCAGTTCGAGAGGGTCATGGGGCTGTCCTCAGCGGACATATCCGAATTCTCGATCCCCACCCTGGTCACCAGGTCCACCAACGACGTCTACCAGCTGCAGCAGTTCCTGGCCAGGACGATGTTCATCGTCGTGAAGGCCCCGGTCACAGCGGTATGGGCCACCACCAAGATCGCTGGCGGCTCCCTGGAGTGGACGGCCGTCACCGCGGTCACCGTGGTGACGCTAGCCATCATCATGACGATCGTCCTCCGCCTCAGCATCCCGTACTTCAAGAAGGTCCAGTGGCTGACCGACGGGGTCAACCACCACACCAGGGAGAACCTGGAGGGCGTGAGGGTCATCAGGGCCTACAACGCCGAGGAGCGCCAGACCGCGGCCCTGATAGCCGCGAGCGACGACGTCCTGGCCAACAACAAGAAGGTAGAGGCCATCATGGCCCCGCTGCACCCGCTGGCCGGGTCCATGCTGAACTTCCTGACCATCGCGATATACTGGATCGGGGCCGGGATCATAACATCGGCCGGCACCCAGGCCGAGCAGATGCTGATATTCTCGGACATGATCGTCTACTCCACGTACGCCGGCCACGTGATCGTCTCCGTCATGATGATCACAGGCCTGTTCCGCGGCCTGCCGAGCATGATCGTCTCCGCCAGGCGCATAGAGGCTGTCATAAACATGCAGCCCTCCGTGACGGACGGCGATGCCAGGGACGTCCCCTGCACAGGCTCGGTGGAGTTCAGAAACGTCTCCTTTAGGTACCCGGGGTCGGAATCCGATGCGATATCCGGGATCTCATTCAAGGCGGAGCCCGGGCAGACCGTCGCGGTTGTCGGGCCCACGGGAAGCGGGAAGAGCTCTCTCGCGGCCCTCATACCGCGGTTGTACGATGCCACGTCCGGGGAGGTCCTGGTGGACGGCGTCGATGTCAGGGACTTCGCGCAGAAGGACCTCAGGTCCAGGATAGGGTTCGTGCCCCAGTCGGCGGTCATATTCACCGGCACGGTGAGGTCCAACGTCGCCTACGGCAATCCGGACGCCACGGACGAGGACGTCCGCAGGGCGCTGTCCGTGGCCCAGGCCGAGTTCGTGGATTCGATGGAGGACGGCATGGACTCCATGATATCGAAGCACGGGAGGAACATCTCCGGCGGCCAGAAGCAGAGGATCTGCATCGCCAGGGCGATCTGCAAGGACCCGCGGATCTTCGTGTTCGACGATTCTTTCTCCGCATTGGACTACAAGACCGACAGGGAGCTCAGGTCCGCCCTCAAGAAGGAGGCCGCCGGCAGGACGTCGATCATCGTCGCCCAGCGCATCGGCACGGTCATGGACGCGGACAGGATCATCGTCCTGGACCGCGGCAGGGTGGTCGGCGACGGGACCCATGCGGAGCTCATGGAGGCCTGCCCCCTGTACAGGGACATGGCGGAATCGCAGCTGGGAGGCGGCAGCCGATGGCGCATGTGGGGCCGATCTGGGCCAGGGGCGACAAGCCCCAGAACCTGTGGAGCTCGGTCGCCGAGCTGTTCAGCTACGCCGGGCCGCTCAGGAACCGCATGCTGCTGTCCATATCCGTGGCGCTGTTCGGCACCGTCCTCGCGCTGTTCTGCCCCCAGTACCTGTCGGACATCACGGACGAGATATCTGATGCCATATCGTACTCCCGGGCCATCGACACGGACCTGATCCTCCGCGACATCCTGGTCCTGCTGGCGCTGTACGGGGGCAGCCTGGCCATCACCGTCGTCTCGAGCTACGTCCTGGCGGTGGCCTCCGAGACCCTCAGCAACAAGATGCGCCGCGATGCGGCGGCGAAGCTGGACAGGATGCCGCTCAGCAGCATCGACGCCGCCAGCACCGGCGACCTCATGAGCCGCATGACCACGGACTGCGACACCGTCGGCAGGTACGCCGGGGACTCCCTGAGGATGCTCTGCGTCGGGGTGCTGTCCATGGCCGGGTCCATCGTCATGATGCTCATCACCGAATGGAGGCTTGCCCTCGTCACCCTGGCGCCCGCCGTCATAGGGTTCGCGGCGCTCTACGGCGTCACCCGCTTCACCCAGCCCTTCTTCCGCGCCCAGCAGAGGGACCTGGGCGAGATGAACGGCCTGGTGGAGGAGACCTACTACGGCCAGGACATCGTGAAGCTCTACGGCGGGGAGGCCGAGGCCTCGAAGAGGTTCGAGGAGATCAACTCCAGGATCTACGCCAGCTCCTTCAAGTCCAGGGCGGCGACCTCAATGATGCCCAACGCCATGGGCTTCATCTCCAACATCGGGTTCGTCCTGGTGTGCATAGCGGGATCCATCATGGTCCTGGACGGGGAGATCGGCTACGGGACCGTCGTGGCGTTCATCGTCTACGTCAGGATGATGACCGAGCCGCTCAGATTCCTCGCTGAGACCATCTCCATGCTCCAATCGGCAGCATCCGCCTCCGAGAGGGTGTTCTTCCTCCTCAACCAGAGCGAGATGGGCGAGGCGGAGGACCCTGTGGAGCCGTTCACGGTCAGGGGCAGGGTGGAGTTCAGGGACGTCTCCTTCGGGTACGCGGAGGGGGACGAGGTCATACAGCACCTGGACCTGGACGTCCGGCCCGGCTCCAAGGTGGCCATAGTGGGCCGCACCGGATCCGGCAAGACCACGATAGCCAGCCTGCTCGTCAGGTTCTATGATGCAAGGCAGGGGGACATCCTGGTGGACGGGGTGTCGATATACAGCATGCGCAGGTCCGACGTCAGGAGGATGTACTCCATGGTCCTGCAGGACGCCCGCCTGTTCGACGGGACCCTGGCCGAGAACATAGCGTTCCACAAGGAGGGGGTCACAGAGGAGCAGATCCGCTCGGCATGCGAGGCCGTGGGGATAATGGATTACATAGACTCCCTGCCCGACGGTCTGCAGACGAGGGTGTCCGGGGACAGCGACTCGCTGTCCGCCGGCCAGAGGCAGCAGGTCACGATAGCCAGGGCGATGGTCAGGGACGCGCCGATGATAATCCTGGACGAGGCCACCAGCTCGGTGGACACGGCCACCGAGAGGAGGATACAGGACGCGATGTCCAGGCTGACCGAGGGCAGGACGTCCTTCGTCATAGCGCACAGGCTGTCCACCATCCAGGACTCGGACATTATCCTGGTGATACGCGACGGCAGCGTCGCGGAGAAGGGCACCCACTCCGAGCTGATGGCTATGGACGGGTACTACCGCGAGCTTTACGACAGCCAGTTCGAGGGCTGCGAGCGATTCGCTTCTTCTTGCCCTGATTCGCGACGGCGTTGACCTTGGCGTCGATGGTAGCCTGGTCGCCCAGGTACCTCTTGGACAGGACCTTGAAATCCTTGTCGAACTCGTAGACCAGCGGCACGCCTGTGGGGATGTTCAGACCGACGATGTCCTCGTCGGAGATGCCCTCCAGCTGCTTCACCAGGGCCCTCAGGGAGTTACCGTGGGCCACGATGAGCACCCTCTCGCCCCTGAGCATCCTGGGCCTGATCTCGGCGTCGAAGTAGGGAACGACGCGGGCGACGGTGTCCTTCAGGGACTCGGTCAGGGGCATCTGGCTCTTGTCCTCGTTCCTGTACTGGGCCTGCAGGGCGGGGTTCCTCTCGTCCTTCTCGTCCAGGGCCGGCGGCGGGGTAGCGTAGGACCTCCTCCAGACCTTGACCTGGTCCTCGCCGTACTTCTCGGCGGTCTCGGACTTGTTGAGCCCCTGCAGGGCGCCGTAGTGGCGCTCGTTGAGCTTCCAGGTCTTGATGACGGGGAGCCACTCCCTGTCCATGCCCTCCAGGGCGAGGTTCAGGGTGTGGATCGCCCTCTTGAGGTAGGACGTGTAGCAGACGTCGAAATCGAATCCCTCGTCCTTCATGGCCTTTCCAGCGGCCCGGGCCTCTGCCCTCCCGGTGTCGGAGAGGTCCACATCGGTCCATCCGGTGAAGAGGTTCTTCTTGTTCCAATCGCTCTCGCCGTGGCGGACGAGCACGAGGGTCATCTTATCTGCCATGCCTGCGGGTATGGCCTGCGGATAGATAAACAATATCGACCCCGGGAGAATCCGGCGGTGCTTCATCTGTCTGGTCGGCGATGTGAAACACGCGCCTATGCCCTCCACGCAGGGGGGGGGGAGGTAAGCGGTTTCAACGAAGGGGTTCGGCCAAAAGCCGGACGGCTTCGAGGGCCAGAGCTGGACCGGCAGGCAACGGCCCTCCCTTTCGCCGGTCCATTTGCACCTCCTCCGGGGCCCTAAAGCCCATTTCGCACGGTTGGAAGCCCTTGCGCACCGGACTTCCGCCCCGGCGGTTCCCTACTTATGCTTCGGGACTTGATCGCTGTTTTAGCCATATCGTAAAGTGGGAATGCCGATATCCGCGAATATCTGGCCTCCCGTCCGGCCGTGGCTCACAACCCTTATTATAGGTAGTAACGATAGGGGTCGCCAATCAAGGATATGGTGTGAAACATGTCTGCAGAGAAAGTCACTGTTTCTATAATCAAAGCCGACGTCGGATCCGTCGTCGGCCACGCCAGGCCCCACCCGTCCATGCTGGACGCGGCGAGATCCGTCCTCAAGGACGCCCAGAAGGCCGGCACGATCGAGGACTTCTACGTCACCCGCGTCGGCGACGACATCAACCTCTACATGACCCACTACAGGGGCGACAACGACTCCGAGGTCCACGGGACCGCCTGGGAGTGCTTCATGCAGGCGACCAAGATCGCCAAGAAGATGAAGCTGTACGCCGCCGGCCAGGACCTCCTGACCGACGCCTTCTCCGGCAACGTCAAGGGAGCCGGCCCCGGCTCCGCCGAGATGACCTTCGAGGAGAGAGGATCCGAGCCTCTGCTGTTCTTCATGGCAGACAAGACCGAGCCCTCCGCGTACTCCCTCCCCCTGACCAGGATCTTCATGGACCCCTTCACCACCACCGGCCTCGTCATCGACAAGAGGGCCAAGCAGGGATTCGACTTCGAGATCCAGGACGTCATGGCCAACAAGAAGGTCGTCATGTCCGCCCCCGAGGAGAGCTGGAGCATCCTGTCCCTCCTGGGCGACACCTCCAGGTACGCCATCAAGAGGGTCAACTCCAGGTCCGGCATCGGACCCGCGGCCGTCGTCTCCACCGACAAGCTCAACATGACCGCCGGCAGGTACGTCGGCAAGGACGACCCCGTCTGCATCTGCAGGTGCCAGAGCGGCCTGCCCTCCGTCGGCGAGTACACCCAGCCGTTCATCAACAACACCATGCTCGTGGCCGGATGGATGAGGGGCTCCCACATAGGGGCCTTCTACCCCTGCTCGCCCGAGGACTCTGATCCCACCTACTACGACGGACCGCCGAGAATCTGCTGCCTGGGATTCCAGCTCAACGACGGAAAGCTGCAGGGTCTCGAGCCCTACGGCGCCAAGAACGGAGAGCACATCCCCGTGGACTTCTTCGGCACGTCCACCTTCGACGAGGCCAGGAGGAACGCCATCAGGGCCAGCAAGTTCATGAGGTCCCAGGGTCCCTTCGTGCCCTCGATCCTCGGAGCCGAGGAGATGGAGTACACCTCCAGGCCCGACGTCCTCAAGGAGCTGACGAACAGGTTCGTCAACCTGGACGACGAGAAGCCCGCCAAGAAGTGCTCCTGCAAGAAGGACGCATCTGACGTAGAGTGATCCGATGGCGAATCCCGCTGTCATAGTGAACTTCAAGGTCTACACCGAGGTGGAGGGGGAATCCTCCCTCCGCCTCTCCCAGATCTGCGCTAGGGTCGCCGAGGAGTCCGGGGCGAACATCATAGTTTGCCCCCCGATGGTCGAGCTGGGACGCGTCTGCGCGTCCGCCGGCATCCCGGTCTTCTCCCAGAACGTCGACCCCCGCTCCCCCGGTTCCGGCACGGGATTCACCACCCCCTCGCTCGTCAAATCCGCGGGTGCCGCGGGCACCCTCATCAACCACTCCGAGCACAAGCAGCCCGCCGAGGACGTCGCCAAGTGCATCGAGCTCTGCAAAGCCCTAGGACTGAGGACCTGCGTCTGCGCCGACACCGTCGCGGACGCGGCCATCCTCGCCAGGAACTCCCCCGAGTTCGTCGCCGTGGAGCCCCCGGAGCTCATCGGAGGGGACATATCCGTCACCACCGCCAACCCCAAGATCGTCGGCGACACCGTCGATGCCGTCAAGGCCGTCGACTCCGGGATCGCCGTGCTCTGCGGAGCCGGGGTGAAGAACGGCGCCGATGTGAAGGCGGCCGTGGACCTGGGAGCCAGCGGGGTCCTGCTGGCATCCGGGGTCGTGAAATCCAAGGACCCCGAGGCCGTCATGCGCGACCTCATCAAATTCATCTGAAGGTGCCGGCATGAACGAGATCTGGACCGAGAAGTACAGGCCGAGGACCCTCGACGACGTCGTGGGCCAGAAGCACGTGACCGAGAGGCTCAAGGCCTACGTCGAGTCCAGGAACATGCCGCACCTCCTCCTGACCGGCCCCGCCGGGACCGGGAAGACCACCTGCTCCCTCGCCCTCGCCAAGAGCATGTTCGGCGACGAGTGGAAGGGCAACTTCATCGAGCTGAACGCCTCCGACGAGAGGGGCATCGATGTTGTCAGGGGCAAGATCAAGGAGTTCGCCAGGACCGCCCCCATCGGCGGCGCCGAGTTCAAGATCATATTCATGGACGAGGCCGACGCGCTCACCTCCGACGCCCAGGCGGCGCTGAGGAGGACCATGGAGAAGTACTCCGGGATCTGCAGGTTCATCCTCTCGTGCAACTACTCCTCCAAGATCATCGACCCCATCCAGAGCAGATGCGCCGTGTTCAGGTTCAAGCCCCTCACCGAGGACGACCTCAGGGAGTACATCATGAGGATCGTCAAGGCCGAGGGCATCGACATAGATGACGAGGCCGTCAGCGGGCTCGTCCGCATCGCCAGGGGCGACATGAGGAGGGCCGTGAACTCCCTCCAGGTCGCAGCCTCCCTCGGCACCAGGATCGACCTCGATGCCATCTACAAGACGTCAGGCATGGCCAAGCCCGAGCTCATCAAGCAGATGCTGGAGACCGCTCTGGGCGGGAACTTCATCCGCGCCAGGGAGATGCTGGAGGAGGCCATGATCGAGTACGGCCTCTCCGGCCAGGACATCATCAGGCAGATCCATTCCACTTTCTTCGACCTTAGCATCACCGATGCCGAGAAGGTCAGGCTCATGGACAAGACCGGCGAGATCGAGTTCAGGATCGTCGAGGGCAGCAACGAGAGGATACAGCTCGAGGCCCTCCTCGCCTACCTCGTGATGGTCGGCGGCAGCAAGAGACGACCCTGCCGCGGCGCGTTTTTTCCGATAGTTCCTATCGCTTCGCCTGAGCAGATGCGGGAGGATCTCCTCCTTCGCCTCTTCGAGGACCTCCCCGGACGAGCAGAGGATGAGGATGCGGTCCCTGTCCATCAGGTCCCTGTCGTAGACGGCGCCCGCCATCTCGGCTATGTATAGCCCGGGCAGGAAGTCCCACAGCTTGTTGGTGAACCTTACGTGCACATCCGTGCGACCGCATGCGAGGTACGCGAAGTCCACGCAGGCGGCGCCGAACATCTTGAACCTCGCCACGGAGTCCCTGCACTCGGACATCAGCCTCGCCTGCGCGAGCCTGAAATCCTCCGACCTGCGGCTGAAGTCGCCGGTGGTCAGTATGCATTCCCTGAGGGGCCGCGGCTCGGCGGTGCGGATGGGCTTCCCGTTGCGGAACGCCCCGCCCTCCGATGCCCAGAACTCCTCGCCCAGGGCGGGGAAGAGGATTACGGCGGCCTTCGGGGCCCCGTCCTCCACGAAGACGCCCTGAATGCCGTAGAACGGTATCCCGCGGGTGAAGTTCACCGTGCCGTCGATGGGGTCGATGATCCACGTCCTCCCTGACACGGCCGCATCGGGATTGGTCTCCTCGGAGACGAAAGCGTCGTCCGGGTAGTGCTCCCTGATGAAACTTATGATGCCCTCCTCCACCATCACGTCGGAATCGGTGACGGCGTCGTAGACGCCCATGTCGTTGCCCTTGAGCCTGATGCTGCGGCCCTTGAGGCGGGCGACCCCCGTCTCGATGGCCAGCCTGAGTACTTCCAGTTCGTCCATGTTCGATACCTGTTATCGAATATCCTGCAGGTCTTCTTCTCGCTGCGCGGGAGGTACCCCACGTCCACGGCCCTCGCCTCGACGGTCACCCCGATGGTGGACTTGATGTCCGCCCTCATCTTGCTCTCCGCCCCGGCGCGGTCCTCGGCCTCGGTCTCGAAGTAGAACGTGATGCGGTCCTTGCCCTCCAGGTGGTCTATCATTATCTGGTACTCGCCGGAAGCGAAATCGTTCCTGGCGATTATCTCGTCGAACTGCGCCGGGAACATGTTAACGCCCTTGACCTTGACCATGTCGTCGGTCCTTCCCATGATGATGTCTATCCTGGGGAACCTGGACCCGCAGGGGCAGTCCCCCGGGACGATCCTGGTGAGGTCGTGGGTGCGGTACCTTATGAGCGGGGCGCCCTCCTTGAGGAGCGTGGTTATCACGAGCTCCCCGGTCTCCCCGTCCGGCAGAACCTCGCCGGTGGCAGGGTCTATGATCTCGAAGTAGAGGTAGTCGTCCCACATGTGGATGCCGTGGCTGTAGTCGCAGCTTATGCCGATCCCGGGACCGTATATCTCGGTGAGGCCGTATATGTCGTAGAACTCCACGCCGAGGTCGTTGGCGATGCTGTCGCGCATCTTCTCGCCCCAGCGCTCGGAGCCGATGATCCCCTTCTTCAGGTGGATCCTGTCCTTCATGCCGCGCCTCTTGACCTCCTCGCTCAGGAGCAGCGCGTAGGACGATGTGGAGCACAGCACGGTGGACTTCAGGTCCACCATCATCTGCAGCTGCTTCTCGGTGTTGCCGGGGCCGGTGGGCACCGCCATGGCGCCCAGCCTCTCGCATCCGGCCTGGAAGCCTATCCCGGCGGTCCACAGGCCGTAGCCGGGCGTTATCTGTATCCTGTCCTTCTCCGTGACTCCGGCCATGCGGTAGCAGCGCTCGAACATGACCGCCCAGTCCTCCACGTCCTTCCTGGTGTACGGGATGACCACCGGGGTGCCCGTGGTGCCGGAGGAAGAATGGATCCTGACGATGCTGTCCTCCGGGACGGCGGCCAGGCCGAGGGGGTAGGCCTCCCTAAGGTCCCCTTTGTCGGTGAACGGGAGCTTCTCGAAAGAATCCTGGTCTGTGACCTCCGATAGGTCGATGCCCTCGAACTTCCTCGCGTAGAACGGGCTGCGCTGCTTGATCGTGGAGAGGAGCCTGACAATTAACTCCCTCTGGTAGTCGTTCATCCTCATTCCATTCCCTCCAGTATGCTCGCTGCTTCATCGCTGCCCCTGGCCGCTGCCCTGCGGAGCCATGCCCTGGCGTTCTTCTCGCTCTTGACCATGCCCTCGCCGGACAGGCTGAGCTTCCCGAGCTGACACATGGCATCGGGGGAGTCCATGTCGGCCGCCTTGACCAGGTACTTCACGCCCTTGGTCGGGGACTTGGGGAACCCCCTGCCCTCGATGTGCATCATGCCGAGGCGGTACCCCGCCTTGGGGTATCCCCCCGCGAGGCACCTCTCGTAGGCCTCGGCCGCCGCCTTGTAGTCGACATCCTTGCCGTAGCCCTCCTCGTTGATCACGCCGACCCTGTAGAGGGCCATGATGTTGCCGGCCTCGGCGGCCTTGGAATACCAGTAGAGGGCCTTCTCCCAGTCCTGTGGGATGCCCTCGACGTCGGAGTACATGAATCCGAGATTGAACATCGCCTGGGGCCATCCGAGCTCCGCCGATCTCTGGTAGAGCTCCATCGCCTTGTCCAGGTCCAGCCTGAGCCCGGAGCCGTGGGCCCTCATGTGGCCCAGATTGCACATGGCCTCAGCGTTGCCCTGGTCGGCGGCCAGGCCGAACCACCTGGCGGCCTCCCTGCGGTCCTGGGTGACGCCGTCGCCTGTGAAGAACATGTAGCCCATCGCGACCTGCGCATGCTGGTCGCCGTCCTGCGCGGCGTGCAGGACGTCCTCGAAGGACATCGGCGCCTCTCCTTCTTTATCCTCTCGAGCAGTGCCGCGGCATCCGGATCGCCCTGCTTCATCGCCATGCTCAGGAAGCGCTTGGCGCGGGGGATGTTCCTGTCGACGAACTCGCCCTCGTAGTAGAGCTTCCCGAGATAGTACTGGGCCTCGTAGTAGCCGCCCTCGGCGGCCCTGTTGAGCATGTCCAGGCCCTCCTCGACATCCTGCTCCGTGCCCTTCCCGTTGAGCAGCATCATCCCGAGCAGCGACATGGCGCCCGGATGGCTCTGCTCCGCGGACTGGCGGAACCACATGGCCGCCTCGGAGAGGTCCTTCTCGCAGCCGCGGCCCTCGTAGTAGAAGCATCCAAGGCAGTACTGGGAGTTGACCTCCCCCATCTCCGCCGCCTCCCTGAACCATTTGAGGGCCATCTCGTCGCTCTTCTCGTAATAGTACCCGTTGCCGTACAGGCAGGCGAGGGCGTACTGGGCGTACCCGTTGCAGCTGTTGGCGGCGACGGTGAACCAGTGGGCGCACTTCTCCAGGTCCTTGGGGACCATCTTGCCCTCGAAGCACATGTTGGCGTAGTCGACCATGGCCTGCTGGAAGCCGCCCTCGCAGGCCTGCTCCAGCCATTTCGCGGCCTGGATCGGGTCCCTGCGGACGCCGGCTCCGGTGGCGGTCATCATCCCGATCTGGTAGGCGGCCTCCGCATGACCCTGCGAGGCGGCCTTGGAGAACATCAGGGCGGCGTCCTTGTCGCTGGACCAGCGGTTCTTCGGGGTGGCGTAAATGCACCCGAGGGCGAACTGGGCGTCCCTGTCCCCTCCTTCGGCCCCCTTCCTGTACCATTCCACGGCCCTCTTCAGGTCCGGCTCGGTGCCGCAGAGGCCCTCGTCGTACATCTGGCCGAGGCGGTACATGGCCCTGGCGTACCCGTTGGACGCGGACTCCTCGAGCCATCTGACCGCGGTCTCGCGGTCCTTGGGGATCCCTTTGCCCATGAGGTTCATGAACCCGACGGTGCACTGGGCCTCGGCGTCTCCTGACTCGGCGCAGACCGTCAGGAACCTGACGGCCTCGTAGTGGTCCTTCTTGGCGAGAGCGTTGCCCTTGTCGTATATCGCGAAGAGCTCCCTGCAGGCATCCGTGTCGCGCATCTCCCCCCTGAGCCTGAGGGAGAGCAGCTCCCCCTCCTCCTTCTCGGGGTTCCTCGCGAGCTCCGCGGAGACGATGATGGCCTCCCTGGATCCGGACGAACCGGCCAGCGTGACGTCGTCGGTCCCGGATGCGATGTCCTTCTGCCCGGCCCTGCCGGTCAGGCGGAAGAGGCCGCGGATGTAAAGTGCGTCGGCGTCCCCCGCCTCCGCCCCCCTGTCGGCCTCCCTGCGCGCCGCCTCCGCGCTGAACGAGGGCGACGAGATGTCCATGAGCGAGCGCATCGGCCCGTAACGTGCTGAGGAATCCTGCTGCATGCTAACCCCTCCCTAGACGCGCGCATTAGATAAACCCTCGTCTGCGGCGGGGCATTGGCTTATATCCGCGAGGCCATTCCCCACACGTGAACCCCGACCAATCCAGTATGGAGCCCATGGAGTGGGCAAAGTACGTAATCCGGAACAAGAACGAGGAGAGCTACACCGAGGCCTACTCGATCTTCGTGAAGGAGTCCCGCAACAACGACCCCGAGGCGGAGTACTGCCTCGGCCTCATGTATGCCAGGGGACAGGGGATGTCCAAGGACTACAAGTCCGCGAAATCGTGGTTCGAGAAGTCCTACCAGCACGAGAACATGGCCGCGGCCTACTTCCTCGGCAAGATCTACCTCCACGGCTTGGGGGTCCCCAAGGACGTCGTCAGGGCCGAGATGCTCTTCAGGAAGGCGGCGGACGCCCAGGACATCCGCGCCGAGTACGAGCTCGGCCTCATATACTTCCGCAACGACACCGTGGAGCGCGACCTCGGGAAATCGGCGGAGTGGATGGGGAAGGCCGCCGAATCCGGCCACGCGGACGCGCAGTTCGTCCTGGGACAGTTCTACAAGACCGGCGCGGGCGTACCGAAGGACATCGACATGGCCGTCAGATGGCTCACGGCGGCCGCGCTCAACAGGCACACCGGGGCGCAGATCCTCCTCGGGAACATGTACCGCCTCGGCGACGGGGTACCCACCGACATCGAGGAATCCGACCGCTGGTACGATATGGCGGACGGGCGCAAGATCGTCCAGAAACGATTCCCCCGTATCCATCCAATATCATGTCTGGCTATGTTGCCGTTATGGATATAATTAACATTGTCTAATTAATTTTAGGTTAGATTAAAGTTAAATACAATTTAGTTATTCCTAAATTTATGATTGACATCGAGGCTGCCCCCTCGGGGACCACCTGCAGCCCGGGGGCCATTCCCGGCCTGCCGGTAACCATGTGCAGGGTCGGCGAGAAGGCCACCATAGCGAGGATATCGGGCAAGGAGGAAGTGAAGAAGTTCCTGAACGGCCTGGGATTCATCGTGGGCGGCTCGGTAACCGTCGTCAGCCGCGCAGGGAACAACCTGATCCTGGAGGTCAAGGGCTCGAAGATAGCCATCGACGGGCATATTGCATCCAAGATAGTAGTCAATCCGGAGCGATGGTATTCTGGTAACACTGGGAGAGACATCAACAGGAAAAACGGTCAAGGTCGTGAAGATCCACGGCGAGGGCGCTGTGAAGCGCCATGTCATGGACATGGGCATCACCAAGGGATGCCAGGTGTTCGTCAGGAAGGTTGCCCCCCTGGGCGACCCGATCGAGATAACCGTCCGCGGATACGAGCTCACGCTCAGGAAGACCGAGGCCGACACGATAGAAGTAGAAAACCTTTGAAACGGTCCCGAATCGCTCCCCCCTCCTCTTCTGGGCGATGCCGGGCAATAGGAGATGAAGCAATGGCCATAGCGATAGCCCTGGCCGGCAATCCCAACTGCGGCAAGACCACCCTGTTCAACAGGCTGACCGGGTCGAACCAGCGCGTCGGGAACTGGCCGGGCGTGACGATTGACAGGAAGAGCGGCAAGCTCAGAGGCGTGGACGGAGCGGAGGTCGTGGACCTCCCCGGAATCTACTCCATGTCCCCTTACTCCCCGGAGGAGCGCATCGCAAGGGACTTCCTGATGAAAGACCGCCCCGATGCGGTGATAAACATAGTGGACGCGACCAACCTGGAGAGGAACCTGTTCCTAACGATGCAGGTGCTGGACACCGGCATCCCCACCGTGGTGGCGCTGAACATGATGGACGCCCTCGAGAAGAACGGCGACAAGATCGACGCCGCCGAGCTCTCGAAGAGGCTCGGATGCCCCGTGGTGCCCATCTCGGCCCTGAACGGGCACGGCGTGGACTCCCTGGTCGACAGGATCGTGGAGGTCGCCAGGGCGGGGACGGCGACGAAGCCCGTCCCCCTCGGCGGGAGCATAGAAGGGGCGGTATCTGCGGCAGAGGATGCCCTCAGGGGGAAGGTCCCCGACGAGAGCCTCCGCTGGCACGCCGTGAAGCTGGTGGAGAACGACCCCGAGCTCTCGGAGAGGTTCCCCGAAGAAAAGAAATCGATCTCCGGGCCCCTCAAGGCCCTGGAGGACGAGCTCGACGACGAGTGCGACGCGATCATCGCCGATGCGAGGTACAGCCACATCGGGGAGATCGTCGGGGCGTGCCTGACCCGCGCGCCGAGGGACGAGCGCGGCACCAGGTCCGACAGGATCGACAGGATCCTCACCCACAGGATCTGGGGTCTCCCGATCTTCATCGGGACCCTGTCCCTTGTTTTCCTTTTCATCATAGGTTTCGGCGACTACACGCTGACCAACAGCTATCCCCTCGGGATAGGTACCTACTTCACCGACATCATGAACGATTGGATGGAGAGGCTCGGCGGGATCGCAGAAGATTGGTGCAACGACAACAACGTGAGCCCGGCGCTCACCGGGCTGCTGTGCAACGGGATAATCGGCGGAGTGGGAGCGGTCATCGGATTCCTCCCGCAGATGCTGCTGCTCTTCCTCATCCTGTGCATACTCGAGGACATCGGGTACATGGCCAGGGCCGCCTTCGTCATGGACCGCATTTTCAGATACTTCGGCCTCTCCGGGAAGTCCTTCATCCCCGCCCTCACCGGCATCGGGTGCAGCATCCCCGGCATCATGGCCACCAGGACCATCGAGAGCGAGAGGGACAGGCGCATCACCGCCATGACCGTGCCGTTCATGCCCTGCGGCGCGAAGCTGCCCATTATCGCGATGATCGCCGGCGCCCTGTTCTCGCAGAACGGTTTCGTCGCGATATTCGCGTACGTCATGGGCATCGCATGCATGCTCATGTCCGGCATAATCCTCAAGAAGTTCAGGAAGCTCGCGGGGAAGCCCGCCCCCTTCATCATGGAGCTGCCCCCGTACCATGTTCCCGCATTGTTCACCGTCATAAAGACGACGCTCGACAGGGGCTGGGCGTTCGTGAAGAAGGCCGGGAGCATCATCCTGATCGCAACCGTCCTCGTCTGGTTCCTCGGCTCGTTCAGCTGCAGCTTCGAGTACCTGGGCGCGGACAGCATCAAGGATTCCATCCTCTATGCCATAGGCAACGCCATCTGCGGCATATTCGTGCCGCTAGGATGGGGAGACCACTGGGAGCTCACCGTCGGGTCCATCACCGGGCTCATCGCCAAGGAGAACATCATCGCCACCTTCGGCACCATCTTCGAGATAGAGGAGATAGGGGATTCCGGAGAGGAGATATGGGACGCCCTCAGGGAGTACCTCACGCCCGCCGCGGGCCTCGGATTCCTGACGTTCAACCTGTTCTGCGCCCCGTGCTTCGCGGCCATCGGCGCGATGCACAGGGAGCTCGGCGGTTGGAAGGACACGGCCATGGCGGTCGCCTACCTGTGCCTGTTCGCCTACGGTCTCGCCTCCATCGTCTACGTCGTCGGGAGCCTCGTTGCGGGAACCCATGTGGAGATCAGCGGATGCGTTGTCGCAGTCATCGTATTCGTGGTGCTCGCGTACCTGCTGATCGCCAAGGACCCGTTCAGGCAGCTCCGCGGGCTGAAGCCCGAGGATGCCGGAGGCGAGCGATTTGGACGGCAACCTCATCGTGGCCCTGGTCATCATCGCATTGGTGGCGATCGCCGTCGCCAAGGTGGCGTACGACCTGAGGATCGGGAAGAGCTGCGACTACTGCGGGGGCTCCTGCGAGTGCTGCGGCGCCTGCAAGAAGGGCCCCGTGACCGTCGATGACGACGGGAGCGAGGATGGGGAGAAGAAAGAATGACATGAACCGAGGGGGCCGCACGCCCCCTCGGAAACCCCTTAACGGCATCCTCCCCGCATAGGTCCAGGATGCCGGGCGTTTCCGCCACGTTCGGGTATTTTAGCGGATGCTCATTCGATTTAGGGCAGATTAAACTTATATATGGTTTAGCATTTCCTAAAATCATGAGCGAGACTGCGTCCAGTGTCGGAGCCCCCCAGTGCCCCATCACCATGTGCAGGGTGGGCGAGAGGGCGACAATTTCCAGGATCTCCGGCAGGGAGGAGACCAAGAGGTTCCTCGCCGGGCTCGGGTTCCTGGCTGGCGGAAGGGTCTCGGTCGTGAGCCGCTCCGGCGACAGCTTCATCCTCGATGTCAAGGGATCCAAGATCGCCATCGACGGGAGCATGGCGTCCAGGATCGTCGTCAACCCGGAGCGATTTTTCCAATGAAGACTCTCGGGAAGGTTTCAATCGGCACGACCGTCAAGGTGGTCAAGATCCGCGGCGAGGGCGCCATCAAACGCCACATCATGGACATGGGCATCACCAAGGGCTGCCAGATCTACGTCAGGAAGGTCGCCCCGCTGGGCGACCCCATAGAGATAACCGTCCGCGGATACGAGCTCACGCTCAGGAAGTCCGAGGCGGACAACATCGAGGTCGAGAGCCTCCGAGGCGGCGACCGAGATGGCAGTGATAATAGGATTGGCCGGGAACCCCAACTGCGGGAAGACCACCCTCTTCAACAAGCTCACCGGCTCCAACCAGCGCGTGGGCAACTGGCCCGGCGTCACCATCGACAGGAAGAGCGGTAAGCTCAGGGGCATCGACGGCGCCGAGGTCGTGGACCTCCCCGGGATCTACTCCATGTCCCCGTACTCGCCGGAGGAGCGCGTCGCCAGGGACTTCATGATGCACGACCGCCCTGACGCGGTCATCAACATCGTCGACGTGACGAACCTGGAGAGGAACCTCTACCTCACAATGCAGATCCTCGACACGGGGATCCCCACGGTCATCGCATTGAACATGATGGACGCCCTGGAGAAGAGGGGCGACTCCATCGACCCCACCCTCCTGTCGAAGAGGATGGGCTGCCCCGTCGTGCCGATCACCGCGATCACGGGCGAGGGCGTGGACGAGCTTGCCGAGAAGGCCGTGGAGGTCGCCGAGGCCGGGGTCAGGTTCGAGCCCATACGCCTGTCCGCCGACATCGAGGAAGCCGTGTCCGCCGCGGAGGAGGCCATCAGGGGCAGGGTGCCGGAGGAGAGCCTCCGCTGGCATGCCGTCAAGCTGCTCGAGAAGGACCCCGAGGTCTCCGATGTGTACTCGGCGGAGAGGGAGTCCATATCCGATGTCATCGGCAGGATGGAGGCGGACTACGACGACGACTTCGACGCGATCATCGCCGATGCCAGGTACAACGACATCGGCGACATAGTCGGCGAGTGCATGACGCGCGCCCCGAGGGACGAGCGCGGCACAGTCTCCGACAGGATAGACCGCATCGTCACCCACAGGATCTGGGGCCTCCCGATATTCGTTGGCACGCTGTCCCTGGTGTTCCTCATCATCATCGGGTTCGGGGACTACAACATCGCCAACGGCTACCCGTTCGGGATAGGGACGTACTTCACCGACATCTTCAACGACTTCGTGGACCAGTTCGGCAGCAACGTCGAGTCGTGGTGCAAGGACAACGGCGTCTCGCCGATGCTGACCGGGCTGCTCTGCGACGGCATAATAGGCGGTGTGGGGGCCATCCTCGGGTTCCTGCCACAGATGCTGCTGCTATTCTTCATACTCTGCATACTCGAGGACATCGGATACATGGCCAGGGCGGCATTCGTCATGGACCGCCTCTTCAGGTTCTTCGGCCTCTCCGGGAAGTCGTTCATCCCAGCCCTCACAGGCATCGGATGCAGCGTGCCCGGCATCATGGCCACCAGGACCATAGAAAGCGAGAGGGACCGCCGCATCACCGCCATGACCGTGCCGTTCATGCCTTGCGGGGCCAAGGTCCCCGTGATAGCGATGATCGCCGGAGCGCTGTTCTCGCAGAACGGCTTCGTCGCGATATTCGCGTACGGCATGGGCATCATGTGCATGCTGCTCTCCGGGATCATCCTGAAGAAGTTCAAGAGGCTGGCCGGGAAGCCCTCCCCGTTCATCATGGAGCTCCCCCCGTACCACATCCCCTCCTGGTTCGGCGTCATCAAGACCACGCTGGACAGGGGCTGGTCCTTCGTCAAGAAGGCCGGAACGGTCATCCTCATCGCCACCGTGCTCATATGGTTCCTGGCATCCTTCGACACCGGGCTGCGCTACCTGGGGCCGGAGGGGATCAGCGATTCCATCCTGTGCACCATAGGCACAGCCGTGTGCGGGATATTCGCGCCCATAGGCTGGGGCGACCACTGGGAGCTCACCGTGGGGACCGCCACCGGCCTGGTGGCGAAGGAGAACATCATCGCCACCTTCGGCGCCATATTCGAGATACAGGACATCGGCGACGAGGGGCAGGAGGTCTGGGAGGCGCTGAGGAGGTACCTCACGCCGGCCGCGGGCCTCGGATTCCTGGCGTTCAACCTGTTCTGCGCCCCGTGCTTCGCGGCCATCGGCGCGATGCACAGGGAGCTCGGAAAGTGGAGGGACACGGCCATGGCCGTGGCCTACCAGTGCCTGGTGGCCTACGCGCTCGCATCCATAGTCTACGTGCTGGGCAGCTTCGCATGGAGCACCGAGGTGGAGACCAGCGGAATCATAATAGCCACGGTATCCGCTGCCATATTGGCATACCTGCTGCTGGTGAAGGACCCGTTCCTGCAGAACCGCAGGGGCAGGTCATCGGATCCCGGGAACGGGGATGAATGACATGAGCGCCAACCTGATCGTCGCCTTGATTCTGATAGCAATCATCGGGATCGCAGCGGCCAAGGTCATCTACGACTTCAAGAAGAAGAACTACTGCGAGTTCTGCGGCGGCAACTGCGGGGGCACCTGCGAGGGCTGCAACGCGTGCAAGGGTGTCATCGTCCCTATCGAGGACGATGGCGGGTCCGATGGGAAGGAAGAGCGAGGATCCCTCACCGGCCACGCTGGGCGTACATCCCTCAAGGTTATATCGGCCCAAGCCCTCGCGCTCCGCATGAGCACGGCCCTCAAGGTGCTGGCGGTTATCGCGGTCGCGATCCTGATCGCATCGTCCGCGGCGGTCATCCTGTGCACCCGGCCGGACGGCGGAGGCGGCGAGAAGGAGGAGGACGCGTACCTCTTCGCGACGTACGAGCGCACCATCGTAGAGAACGTCACGCTCAAGACCTACTACACCGACGGCTACTTCTCCGAGCCTTCCACCGTCAGGAACAACAGCCTCATGACATTCGCCCTGTGCCTGGAGCTCTCCTGCGGCTACGACGACGGAGGCGACGGCTCCCGCAGGTCGGATGCCGTGGTGAAGCTGCTGGGGGACATCGGCTGCGACAGGGTCGCCGTCAACGATTGCTACACCAAGGAGAGCACGCCAACGTCCACGGACATCGCCATCGGCGCGAAGGCGGTCGGCGATTCCACGGTGCTGTTCGTCGCCATCAACGGCGCGCTCTACGGCGGCGAGTTCGCATCCAACATGATGCTCGGGGCATCCGGGGACCATGCCGGTTTCTCGAAGTCCGCCCGCGATACCATCGATTTCCTGAGGGAGTTCATCCAGGACAACGGGATCGCCGGCAAGGCGAAGATCCTCATCACCGGCTACAGCAGGGCCGCAGCGGCATCCAACCTCATGGGCGCATACCTGGCCGATGCCATGGCCGGGGGCACCGAGAAGGACCTCGTCGGTGACGTGGACATCGCCCGGGAGGACGTCTACTGCTTCGGGTTCGAGACCCCCTACTGCGGATCCTGGTCCAAGGAGTCCGGGAGGCCCGCCCCGACCGACGCCCGCTACGGCAACATCTGGTACACCACGAACCCCGACGACCTGTTCACTTACGCCCCCGCGGCGGAATGGGGCTTCTGCAGGTACGGCAACAGGATCGTCCTGGATTCCCACGACAGGGAGTCCGCGGAGGCGATGCTCGGATACGCCAGGGAGTTCTTCGGGGACGTCACGGCCGAGGCCCTGGACATGTCGAAGTTCATCAGGGCATCCATATTCATCCCCAGCATGAAGTCCTTCAACGAGGGGTTCTTCGAGAAGCTGTTCGCCTCCGTCGACGGCGGGAGGGAGTACTACCACGCCTGCATGGAGGAGGATTTCGCCACAGTCGCCTATGTCGTGAAGACGCACTGGAGCGTGCCGGGGGACTTCCTGGATGAATACGGCGGGAATGCCACCGCCCTCCTCAGGGACATAGCCGGCCATTTCAATGACCCTGAGGAGGACTTCAGGTCCCACTTCGGCCCCAAGGTGCTGTCCGCCCTGGAGAAGAGCGGCTGCTCCCAGTATGCCGACAGCATCACCGGCGCCCTCTACCAGGCGGCCAAGGTGCTGAACTCGTACTGCAAGGGCAGCCTCACCAGGCTGGTGACCGACGGCTACGTCCTGACAGTGGCGTACAACGGCCTCCTGATGATCATGCCCCACATGCCCTCGATGACCCTGTGCTACTTGGTCCAGGACGACCCGAACTACGGCTGACGCGGGGCTCGAAAGCGGTAGTGCGGGACGATGATGGCAGAACGGCCATCATTCCCGTCCGTCCGAGCGTTGGAACCTCACAGTTATATCCGTCCAACCTTTACCAGAATCCATGAGCACCGACCACAGGGTCCTTGCTGCCATCTTGGTAGCGCTGATAGTCGCATCGTCAGCGGTCGTCATCCTGTACAAGCAGCCCGAGGGAAGGGGCGGAGGCGAGGAGGCCGAGATGTTCTCGTTCGAGACATACGAGTTCACCGTCGACGACAACGTCTCCCTCAAGACCTACTACACCGACGACTACTTCTCTAAGCCGGCAACCGAAAGGAACAACAGCCTCATGACCTTCGCCCTGTGCCTGGAGCTCTCCTGCGGCTACTACGACGGGGGAGACGGGTCCAAGAGGTCCCAGTCCGTCGTCGAGCTCCTGAGGAACATCGGATGCGACAGGGTGTCCGTCAACGAGTACTACACCAAGGAGAGCACGCCCACATCCACCGACGTCGCCATCGGCGCGAAGAATATCGGGGACAGCACGGTGCTGTTCGTCTGCATCAACGGCGTGTTCTACACCAACGAGTTCGCGTCCAACATGATGCTCGGGAAATCCGGCGACCATGCCGGCTTCTCGAAGGCCGCCAACGACAGCATCGCGTTCCTGAAGAAGTTCATCCAGGACAACGGGATCACCGGCAAGGCGAAGATCCTCACCACCGGCTACAGCAGGGGCAGCGCCGCATCCAACCTCATGGGGGCGTACCTCTCCGACGCCGTGGCCGAGGGCACCGTGAAGAGCCTGGTCGGCGACATCGAGATCACCCAGGGCGACGTCTACTCCTTCGGGTTCGAGGTCCCGTACTGCGGGTACTGGACCGCCGGGTCCGGCAAGCCCGCCCCCACGGACGCCCGCTACAGCAACATATGGTACGTCACGAACCCGGATGACGTGGTCACATACGTGCCGACCTCCGACTGGGGGTTCTGCAGGTTCGGGAACCAGGTGGTCCTGAGGTCCCACGACGCGAAGGCCACATCCTCCATGCTCAGCTACGCCAACGATTTCTACGGGGAGGCCACGGCCAAGTCCATGGACATGACCAGGTTCCACCAGATCGTCCGCAGCATCCCGACCATGAAGGAGTTCAACGAGGGGTTCATCGAGAAGCTGTTCGAAACCATCGACGGCGGGAGGGCGAGCTACAGCGCCACCATCGAGGAGGACCTCTCGATGTCGATCTACGCCTTCTTCAAGTACCAGAGCGTGCCGAAGAACCTCACCGCGGAGTACGGCGGGAACATCATCGCCATGCTCACGGACCTGCTGATCCACTACAAGGATGCGGAGCAGGACTTCAAGGCGTACTTCGGCCCCAAGGTGCAGTCCGCGCTTGACAAGAGCGGATGCGGCCAGTACGCCGCGAACATGACTGGCGCGTTCTACCAGATCGCCAATCTGCTGAACAACTACTGCAAAGGGGAGCTGACCAGGCTGATCACCGACGGCTACGTGCTCACCGCGGTGTCCAACACCGACATGCTCCTGAAGCCGCACCTGCCCCCGATGACCCTTTGCTACCTGGTCGTGGAAGACCCCAATTACGATGTCTATCCTGCGCGAACGCGCCGGATAGAGAGAAGATAAACGGTTTGATGCCCGGCCCCGAAGGGCCGGGCTTCCGATCGTCACTTGAGCCCGACGATCCTGCCGCTGTCGTCCATGTCTATGCGCATGGCGGCGGGGACCAGGGGCAGCCCGGGCATGAGCGTCAGCGTGCCGCAGACGGCCACGACGAACCCCGCCCCGGAGGAGAGATTGATCTCCCTGACGTTCAGGGTCCATCCCTTGGGCGCTCCCTTCTTCTTGGAATCATCGGTCAGCGAAGCCTGCGTCTTAGCGATGCACACCGGGAGGTTGCCGAAGCCCTCGGCCTCGATCGTGGCGATCGTCCTCTTGGCGCTGACCGAGAAGTCCACGCCGGCCGCGCCGTAGATCTTCTTGGCGACGGTCTCAATCTTCTCCTTGAGAGAGCAGTCCAGGTCGTACAGGAACTTGAAGTCGGTCTTCTCCTCGGTGGCCTCCAGGACGGCCTTGGCCAGCTCCTCCGCGCCCTCACCGCCCTTGATGAACCCGTCGGAGAATGCGACCCTCACGCCGAGGTCCTTGCAGTGCTGGCGGAGCAGCTCGATCTCCTCGGGCTTGTCATGGGCGAAGTGGTTGATGGACACGACCACGGGGGCGCCGTAGTAGGACATGTTCTCGATGTGCTTGTCAAGGTTGCACAGACCGGCCTTCAGGGTGTCGAGGGTCAGCGTGGACTCGTCCTCCAGGACGCCTCCGCCGTGGGTCATGAGCGCCCTGATGGAGGCCACGATGACGACGCAGCTCGGCCTGATGCCGGACTGCCTGCAGACGATGTCCATGAACTTCTCGCCGCCCAGGTCGCTGGCGAATCCGGCCTCGGTGATGACGTAGTCGCCGAGCTTCAGCGCGGCCTTTGTTGCGAGGATGCTGTTGGTACCGTGGGCGATGTTGGCGAACGGGAACCCGTGGACGAACACGGGCTGCCCCTCGAGGGTCTGGACCAGGTTGGGGCTGATTGCGTCCTTCAGCAGGACCATCAGGGACCCTACGCACTTCAGGTCCTTCACCGTGACCGGCTTCTTGTCGAAGGTCTCGGCGACGACCATCCTCTCCAGCCTCCTGCGGAGGTCGGCCCTGTCCTCGGACAGCGCGAGGATGGCAGAGATCTCGGACGCGGAGGTGATGAGAAACCCGTGCTCGTGGGGCACCCCTCCCAGGATCCTGTCCCTGCCGAGGCCGGTGACTATGTTCCTGAGCTCCCTGGCGTTGATGTCCATGGCCTTCTTCAGGAAGACCCTGGTGGGGTCGATGCCCAGAGGGTTCTCCCTGACCAGCTCGTTGTCGATAATCGCCGACAGCAGGTTGTGCGCGGCCGTGACAGCGTGGATGTCGCCGGTGAAGTGGAGGTCGATGTCCCACATGGGGTACACCTGGGCATAACCGCCGCCGGTGGCGCCTCCCTTGATGCCGAAGGTGGGCCCTATGGACGGCTCCCTCAGGGCCCCGACCACGTTCTTGCCCAGGCGGCCCAGCCCCTGGATGAGGCTGATGGTGGTGACCGTCTTCCCCTCGCCGGCGGGCGTGGGGGTGATGGCGGTGACCATCACGAGCTTCCCGTCCTTGTTGCCCTTGAACTTGTCCAGGGATTCGAGGGGGACCTTGGCGATGTATTTGCCGTAGAGGTCGATGTCTTCCTCGGAAAGGCCGATGGAGGCCGCGATCTCCTTGATCGGCTTGACCTTGGCGTCGTATGCGATCTCGATGTCAGTCTTCATGCTGGGCGGATGCGGCTCTGGATAGATAAACGCCACCGTCCGGGCGCGTGCGTTCTATGAGGAAAAGGGACATACACCATCTGTACGCCCCGTCATTCGATATTTTCCCGGATCCAGATGATGCACCGGTCCGGCGGGCATCCCGGCCGGACTTCGGATGCATACGTTTGGAAGCAAGCCTGCACCCCTGATTGCAGCGAACATGCTAACATCACTAACAAACCAAGGTTGAAATGACCTGATCCGATCACGTTCCAGAGACCTCGGATCTAGCAAGGCGTACAACTCCATCGGTTGCTTGCATCCTGTTCGACAGGATAACTGATACATGCGAGATCTGCGAGCTATGGGGGAGTGGGATGAGATGATTACAGATGGTACTGTACAGAAGGTGATAGCATCCAAGAAGTATCTGAGGCGCGTAATAGATCTGGATAATCTGTCATTATCGCCCGATGGCAATTACCGTTTGGGGAGGGCCGATCTCGTCTGCGAGGAATTCGAGTGCAGGATTTTGGTCAGGCAGAATGTTGACAGGCCCACTAATTTCTCGATCATTCTCATGTACAGGGATCCGGTATGCGGCGATGTCGCCGTGATGCGATTCAACGGCGACCATGGGGGGCACACCAATAGGCTGGAGAAGGAACGGATTCGCGGCCCCCACACCCATATCATGACGGAGAGGTACCAGGAGCTGACGACCCATCCTGATGGATTTGCCATGCCTGCCCGCGGATACAAGGATATAAAAGGGGCGATGATACAGTTCATGGAGATGGCGAACATCTCCTATCGGACAAAGAAGGGCCAAAAGCGCTTGGAGGAGTACTGATGGATGGAGTCATGGCTGCTGTGAGGAGATCGATCTGCAGTTCGTATGACGTCGAGTCCCTGGATGATGGCAGCTTGCTCATCCACACCGGCAAGTACTTCGACGATGGTGATGAGCTGCACATCGTACTGGTGCGCAAGGATGGCGGGTACGATCTCACGGACGAGGGTCACACGCTGATGTGGCTATCTTATGAGGAATACAACTTCACACCGCTGAGGACCGAGATTCTTGAGGGCATAATAAAGCAGAACGATGTCCGTCTGGAAAACGGGCGTATCCATGTGCCCGTTGGTGATCCGGATCAGACCGGTGCTGCGTTGCAGTCGCTGGAGCAGGCGATCATCCAGCTAGCGGATCTGAGGAGGCTCAGCCGTCCGAACGTTGCCAGTACATTCATGGAGGACCTTCGCGCAGCGTTCTTGGATTCCCCATTCGGAGATAGATGCGAATTCGGGAAGAAGGTAAAGTCGGGGGAGAACATCCTGGAGCCGGATATCTATGTGGATGATGAACGCCCCGTTCTGATATTCGGTGTCAATAATTCGGAGAGGGCGAAGGAGACCATGATTAACCTCCTCTATGCGCGCAACGGCGACCAGAGATATAGGACCATAGTGGTCATAGATGATGATGCTGAGATCTCCTCCAAAGACCGGAAACGTCTGATCAACACCGCGGACCGTCCGATCGAAGGTCTGGATGATGTCCAGCAGGTCACCAGCGACTTCGTCAGCGCCCGACTGCTGGCCCCGTCATTATGCGATCTGCATCTTCGGGCGAAAGGACAGCCATCCGCCGAATGCGAACCTGGCGATGTGTGCTGTTTATAATCCAGGTCGCGATACGTGCCGCATGCAGTACAGATGCCCCACGTGCGGACACATCTACGACGAAGAGGAGGAGGGTGTACCATTCGCGGACCTCCCCGACGACTGGCACTGCCCCATCTGCGGCGAGCCCAAGTCCGAGTTCTACCCGGTCGAGCGAATCCGCCCGGCCAAACCCCTTCCCATAGCCACATTTATCTATAACGCGCGACTACGACCACCCAATGTCCCTGATGATCCACAACACGCTGACGAACTCCGAGGAGGAGTTCGTGACGGTCGAGCCCGGCAAGGTCAAGATGTACGTCTGCGGAGTGACCGTATACGACGACATCCACATGGGCCACGCCAGGAGCATGATAGTGTTCGACGTGGTCGCACGCTACCTGCGCTACCTCGGCTACGACGTCACCCACGTCACCAACTTCACCGACGTGGACGACAAGATCATCATCAGGGCCGCCAAGGAGGGCGTCGAGCCCCTGGAGCTCTCCAGGAGGTACATCGACAGGTACTTCGAGGACGCCCAGAAGCTGGGCATCAACAGGGCAGACATCTATCCGAAGGCGAGCGAGTGCATCCCCGACATCATCGCCATGGTCCAGGACATCATCGACAGGGGCTTCGCCTACCCCGCCGCCGACGGCAGCGTGTACTTCAGCGTCGCCAAGGTGCAGGAGTACGGCAAGCTCAGCGGCAGGAAGCTGGAGGACATGAGGTCCACCGGCAGGATCGAGAGCGACCCCAACAAGAGGGATCCCATGGACTTCGCCCTCTGGAAGGGCGCCAAGGAGGGGGAGATCTCCTGGCCCTCGCCCTGGGGCGAGGGGAGGCCGGGATGGCACATAGAGTGCTCCGCCATGATCAGGAAGTACCTGGGCGACGAGATCGACATCCACGGCGGAGGGAACGACCTGGTGTTCCCGCACCACGAGAACGAGATCCTGCAGTCCGAGGCCGCCACCGGCAGGCCTCTGAGCAAGTACTGGATGCACAACGGGATGCTGCAGGTCAAGGGCGTCGGGAACTCCAAGGAGGAGAAGATGTCCAAGTCCCTGGGCAACTTCTTCACCGTCAAGGACGTGCTCCAGAAGTTCGACACCTGGACGGTCAGGTTCTACTTCCTCAACACCCACTACATGAGCCCCCTCGTCTACGGCGAGGACATGCTGAAAGAGGCCCAGTCCGCCCTGTCCAGGCTCGTCAACAACCAGAGGGACCTGCAGGCCTACCTGCGCAGCGCCCCCGAGGGGGATGCGGGATCGGACGACGTCTGCGATTCCATCGAGTCCTACAGGGCAGCGTTCAGGGCCGCCATGGACGACGACTTCAACACCCGCCGCGCCATCGAGGCGATGTTCGAGATGGCCAGGACGACCAACCGCGCCATGGGGGACAAGACCCTGACCAAGAAGGGCGCGGAGAGGTACCTAGCACTGCTGGACGAGTTCAACGGGATCCTGAACATCCTGCCCCCGGCCGCCGCCGCAGACGACTCCATGGAGGACGTGATGTCCATCCTGATCAACCTTCGCTCCGAGCTCAGGAAGAGGAAGATGTACGACATGGCCGACCTCATCCGCGACAGGCTGAAGGATGCGGGCATAGTCCTCGAGGATTCCGCCGACGGCGTCAAGTGGAAGAGAATCTGATTAGCCACCCCGTGATGGCCGATTGTTCGGTTCTGCCGACAATCGAGCGACAGCATCAGAATTCAGGTTTCATAGTCGCAGTTTACTGACCGTCAAATATCGATTGCTTAGGCAGTTTTTTAACAGCATCCCAGTTCGAACAATCACCAGGGTGGAAGTCCGGTGCGCAAGGACTTCCAGCCATGCGTGCCGAGCTTCGGACCCTGTAGGAGGTGGTGAAAATCGCCGATGATAGGGAGGACCGGGGCTGTTGGCTTACCGGCTTAGCCCTGGTCCTCGAAGCAATTCGGCTTTTTGTCGAGTTGCTGAGATAAACACTTTACTCCTCCTTCGGGAGGAGGTCATGTTCGTTTCCTTTTATGAAATGGCAAGTATAAAACAGTTTCACGGAGCGCTATTTTGCCCTTCAATCCTGCGCCGGGCCTCGTCGAGGAGCTCGCAACCCTTGCACCTGTCACCCACCGTGGGCTCGCCGCACTGACACAGGTGCAAATCGGATTGGGCGTACTCCTCCCTAAGGATCGGCCTGAGCGTGTCGTAGGACGATAGGATGCTGTACCTAGCGCCGGGCGTCCTGTCCTCCAGATCGTCCACGATATCGCGGTACTGGTTCCTAAGCGCCTCCTTCCAATATGGGCACTCACCGTCCCAGAACTCCAGGCCTGTGACTATCGCGTAGAGCAGCGACTCCTTCTCAGGGATCAGCCTCAGGGGCAGGAACCTTGGTATGAGCCCAGGCTGCACCTTGGTGTGCGGGCCGAGGCGGGCGAGCCTCTCCACGTCCCCCCTGACGAAGTTCATCATGATGGATTGGCACATGTCGTCGAGGTTGTGGCCGGTGGCAAGGAATTTCGCCCCTATCCTGCGCGCCTCATCGTTCATCAGCCTGCGCCTGAACACCCCGCAGTAGGTGCACGGGGAGCTCTCGCCGCTGACGGGGGCCACGGCATCCATGGTGACGCCCAGCTCCGAGAACGACCTCAGATGGAACTCTATGCCGTTGGATTCGCAGAACCTGCGGACGATGTCCACGCTCGGGGGGCGGTAGCCCTCGATCCCCTCGTCTATGGTTATCGCATGGACCCTCGTGCCGTTTACCTCGCCGAACACCGATGACACGATCTTCAGTGCGACCATGCTGTCCTTGCCTCCGGACACGGCGACCGCGATGTCGTCGCCCGGATGCACATCGATCTGCTTGCGGATCTCCCTCTTGACCCTCTTCTCCACGTAGCGCGCGAAGTGCTCGCCGCAGAGGTGCGTTCCATTGTACCTGATGTACGTGACCGCCTCGCGGCCGCAGTGCTCGCACCTCATCGGATCCTCCCGATGAGTTCCCGTCGAGGATCTCGGCCATCTTGTCCGCCAGGACCCTGGCGGGGATGTCGGGTATCGATATGAGGGTGGTCCTGCCGTTCCCGTCGCTGCGGACCTCGGTGCGCAGGAGGCCGGACCTCTCGAGGTCCTGCACATACCCCCAGAACTGCGTGTGCTTCCTGGCGGGGTACTCGTACTCCTCGCACACCACGGCATAGGTCTTCTCCGCCGCCGAGATCGGTATCTCCATGTTGTCCTTCATGGCCCTGGACACCGCCAGGAGCGTGAGCCTGCGGTTCATGTCCAGGGAGACGAGCTTGGACTCCGACACGGAGCTGTATATCATGGCCTTGGCGGCGCGGACGTGCTCCGGGTCTATCTCCCCGGCGGTATCCCCCTCGGCGATGTTAGCGGACTTGTCCAGGAGCTCTATGGCCATCCTGGCGTCGCCGTAGTCTGAGGAGACCTTGGCGATCATCCCGATGGCCTCCTCCCTGATCTTGCCGGGCATTATGGCCTCGTCGGCCCTCGCCTTGACGATGTCGTACAGCTCGTGCTCGGTATACTTGTCGAAGACGACCTTGTTGGCGCGCTTGAAGGTGGACAGCGACGCCTGGTCGAGCATCCCGTCGATGCTATACTGCGAGATCATGATCAGCGATACCTTCCCGGGGGACTCCGCCCCCTCGGAGAAGCGCGTGAGCTGGTACACCAAATCAACTCCGCCCTTCTTCAGGAGCAGGTCGACCTCGTCCAGGATTATCACCATCTGACGGGTGTTGCCCGCGAGGTGGGTCCTTAGCACCCTGGACATCTCCTCCGAGGAGAAACCCCTGTCCGGGAATCCCCTGTCGAAATGGCGGATCAGCTGCAGGATGACGGCCGCCTCGGAGTTCCTGCTCCTGCAGTTCACGTAGATGGTGTCGAGCGGGGAGTTCTTGGAGTTGCAGTACTCGGTCAGGTCGGCGCAGAACCTCTTCGCCGTGACAGTCTTCCCGGTGCCAACCCCTCCGGTAAGGAAGGCGCTGCACGCCCTGCCGTCCCTGGCAAGGGGCGTGAAGAGCGTCTCCAGGGAGCGCATCTGCTCCTCCCTGTTCATCAGCACCTTCGGTACGTAGTCGTAGTCCAGCTTGGACCCGTCCCTGATTATCGTGGACGCCCTCTCGAACATGTCGGTTCCTGCTGTAGCGCGTGAATCCGGAGCAGGGGAGCACGTCTATGCCCTCCCTCTCCCAGACGTCGCATATCAAGTTCACTCCCAGCGAGTCGGAGGCCATGTGCCCGGAGATCACCAGGTTCACGTGGGCCTCCCTCGCGGCATCGTAGTGGCTGTCGGGGAAGTGCATCCCCACCACGGTGCCAACGCCGGCATCCGCGAGGGCCTTGTAGATGTCCTTAGGCGCTGACGTGCCGCCGTTCATCTTGCAGACGATCCTGCCGCAGCGGTTGTTCTTGGTTCCCACCGCGATGACCGGGGGGCTGTTGCACCTGGCGGCCGCCCTGAACTCGGGCTCGCTGTACAGCGAATCGATGAGGTCCCCGAGGGTCCTGGGGTCCTTCTCCCCGAAGAAATCCGTGAGATAGGCCTGGACCATGTTGTCCGCGGGGCAATGGATGTTCATTATCGGGATCCCCAGGAGCTTCGCGGCATCGACGGCCTGGTTGTAGTTCAGCCCGAGCATGGAGCGGTTGACCTCCTCCATCCTCGGCCCCACGAGGGCCTCGGCGACGTTGATCGGAACGCCCTGATTGTGGAAGAGGTCGGACTGAAGGGACACGACCTCGCCGAAGCGGGTACGAGCGGTACCGAGCGGGTGGTGGCCGACGATAGCGGATATCGTCTCGCCCTTCTCCCTCAGGCGGTCGGCCAGGAGCACCTCTGCCGGGCCGATGTCAATGCCCCACATCATGCGGACGGCGTCGATGTCCTCGTCGGGGAGGTAGGACAGCCTGGTGTCCGCGTAGGGGTTCCACAGGCGCTCCGTGTCGTAGAGGTCCTTGCGGTCCGCGGGCAGGGCATCGTAGGCCCTGGCGGCGTCCGCCAGGATCCTGTCGACGACGTCCTTGGGGCGGACGTCCTTCCCCATGCCGGTCTCGACGGCCAGCCTGTAGGCTTCCTGAATCTTCATGCCAAGCGGATGCCCATCGCCCGTTTTATCTTTGCGCCCGCGCGCTCGCTCGAGGAACGAGATGATGGAGTTGATGTCGTCGTTCCTGTTCCTGTTGTCCGTGCGCCTGTCCCTTCTCTGCCCCTGCTGGGGGATGCGCTGCTTCGGGAAGGGGATCAGGATAGTCTGAGTGGTTGCCATTTCTTTGTCTCCTGCGCCGGCCTCGCCGGCTACAGTACTAACATTGCGGATGGAGTATAATTACTGTGTTTTGTTATAACTGTTATAATTGTTATGAATGTTATGGGATCATGCGACAGGGTGTCAAGACCGATCCGTGACCACTATTCATCCAACATTATATTGTGTTGCTACAAATGATGTGATAAATTGTTATGAACGGAAGCGGCACCTTTGATCTTTGTCTGAGAGAAAGGCTAGAATCATGTTTCATTTATATGCTATAAACTTATTGATAATTAGTTATGAAATTATTCATTCATTCTGGCTCAGTCAAAAACAATGGAATTTGCTCAACTATTATCTTAGAATTTGATTAATGTGCTACAAATAAACAGATAATTTGTTTCATAATAAAGCCAGTGCTGATCAGCCGTAAGACGACCCGAATTGCATCGTAAGCCGATTTTTTATCAGGCATTACTATTGCGTTGCTACAAATTAATTGTAATTTAGTTATTATGTTGTGTCTGGGATCTCTGTGCTTAGAACATTGAGTTGCTACAAATGAATAGATAAAATGTTATATTATAACGCCCAGCAAAAGAGCCGAAACATCGCCAATCTGCTGCGAACAGCATGTAATTTCCATATCTCGGATCGGCGACCGGCAGAAACGCAATCGAGGATGGAACGAATCACCGGGATGAGCACCTCGGTCGACGTAGAACGTCTCGATCGCGTTCTGGCCGAGGGCGGTGATGATGTACTTCCTCCCGTAGGGATCCCTCTTGATCCACCCGAGGGTCAGCCACTTGTAAGTGAAGTCCCTCTGATAGTACACGGCCTCTGTCTGCCTAACCTTGGACGCGGGGACATCGGAACGCTCGGTGTCCCTGGGCCAAAGGCCCGCCTCCTTGAGGGCGGCGACCATGAAACGGCTGGATGTGGGCAGCTTGGCGGCGCTCCTCTCGGCGAGGATCCTCAGGCCGCGTACGAGATACTCCGGAGGCATCTCGATGACGTACGTCGGGAGGGCCCTGGGCTCGTACGTGGCCTTGGCGAGGCCCACGGGCTTGCCCTCCATGTAGTAGAGCTTCTCGATCATGTCATCGGATACCGTGTACTCCTTGACGCCGACCGAGAAGGGGACGGTGTCCTCCTCCATCATGGACGCTATTGCGGACGCGGCGGCGTACTCCGGGGTGCCGGAGGAGACGTTGACGTATATCTCGCAGTCGGGATCCTCGGCCTTCTCGCCCTGTATGATTGCGAGGACGGTCCTGAGCATCACGCCGAAGTCGCTGACGCGCTCGTTGTGCTCCACGACCTCTATGCCCCTCCTGTAACCGTCGATGATGTCCACCACGCGGTCGTAGAATGCGGCGTAGGTCCCGCTCTTGGCGGCGCCCTCCTTGAGGTAGTGGATGATGTGCACTTTGTTGATCTCGTAGTACTCGACGGGATCGGTCACCTTGACGGTCTCGAAGGTGACGCAGGCGATCATGATGCGCTTCTTGCGTCCGGAGGGCATATGGCCGGTATCGGGGAGAACGGATTAAACGTTTTTCACGATAATAACCGAACAAGGTTATCGGCCTCGAACGGAGCCTCTGGCGCGGAATCGACCAAAATGCTTTTATTGATGACCTATATAGCATGAATCAACGGACGAGTGGCCTAGCCTGGATATGGCGGCAGCCTCCTAAGCTGCAAGCCAAGGGTTCGAATCCCTTCTCGTTCGCCATCTTCTCCATCTACATCATCCCGGGGCCCCCCTCGCGTTCGTTATAAACCCGTACCTGATGCGCACCACCATGGAGCACACCCACGATGCCATAGTCGTAGGCGCGGGTCCCGCCGGGGCCTCCGCCGCGCACCACCTGAGGAGGTGCGGCATCGTGAATGTGCTCGTCATCGAGAGGTTGTCCGAACCCGTCTACCGCAGGTACCACTCGATCTGCGGCGAGGGCGTCAGCGCCCGTTCGCTGAAGAGGGCCGGCGTGGAGCCCCGGGAGGCCGTCCGCAAAGTGGACTCCATAGACCTCGGCGTCCCCGGAGGGGTCCGCGTCCGCATACCCGTGGACGGATACATCATCGACAGGGCCGCGATGGCCGGGAGGCTGCTGTCCGAGAGCGGCGCGGAGCGGATCCGCGCAACCGTTGTATCCGTGGAGGCCCTGGATGGCGGATACGCCGTGAACACGGCCGCGGGCCGCTTCGCCGCCCCCGTCCTGATCGGGGCCGATGGAGCGCACTCCGTGGTAAGGAGGGACGTCTTCGGCAGCTCGCCGGAGGAGTTCCTCGCGATAGAGAACTGCATCATGACCGGTTCCCGCGGACCGTCCCTTGGGTTCGACGTGGGCGGGACAGAGGGGGCGTACACGTGGGAGTTCCCGTCCGCCGACGGGAGCCTCTCGGTGGGCTCTGTCTAGGGGTGGAGCCGTCCCGAGGGCGCGGTGCCCGTGGGGTGCAGGCACATCCCCATTGGGAGGGTGCAGAAAGTCACTGACGGGGTCGGATGCTACCTCGTGGGTGATGCCGCGGGGCTCCCGAACCCGCTCTGCTACGGGGGAATCGGTGCAGCCCTCGTATCGGCCAAGGCTGCGGCAGAGGCCGCATCCAACAAAAATCCTGTTAGTTACGCTCGTTTCATAGAACGCGATCCGATGTTCGACAGGCGTTTCATGGACGTCCACCGGATGACCGCCGCCTGCGGGAAGGCGGAAGCGGAGGACCTGCTGGCGCCCTTCAGGAACGGGTATTCCCTGCCCCGGGGCATGCTGGCCATGCTCCGCAGGCCGAAGTACGCGAGGGCATACTTCGGCATGTGGCGGGGATTCAAAGTTGGATGGCGAATCTGCCTAGGTATCACTATTTAAAGATTCTCTTCCTGAGACGTGATACTGGCTTCCTTTATCTCAGAATATCCATATTATGGATGGTTATGTTGTATCCGTCAATGAATGATATTTAACTATTACCCATCTACAACATAAGATATTTATAGTGTACAATGGAAATAGATACCCGGAGAGTGCGGGATTGACATACCAACCAAACGGAGTTCTGAAGTGCGCCAGGTGTTCTTACATCTGGGTCCCGAGGAGGGATCGCGAGCCGGACAGGTGCCCGCGTTGCAGATCCGTGAAATGGAACATGCCGCACCTCACGGTCACCTGCAAGAGATGCGGGTACACATGGAACTCCCACAACGGCACTCCCAAGAGGTGCCCCCAGTGCGGGTCCCACCAGTGGGACGTGCCGCCCAGGGTCAACCACTGCCTCAGATGCGGGAACACCTGGACCTCCAGATCCATGGCGGAGCCCCGCAGGTGCCCGAAATGCTCCTCCACGGAATGGTATCTCGACATACCCCTGACCGAGAGGCCCAGGAGGGCCGTCGAGGTCGACGAGCCTGTTAAGGCGGCTGTCCTGGAGAGGTACGACAGAGGGATGTCCAACCTGGACATCGCCATAGAGACGGGGATCCCGTTCAGCGTCGTGCAGAGCGTGGTGACCGCGGAGAGGAAGGGCCTCAGGCGATCGCTGGGGCGATTCCCTTATCGCCTGCGCCTTGCGCTTGGCCTTGATGTACAGCTCGTGCTCGGCATCCGCCGCCCTGCGGAGCTCCATGGCCTGCTCGTGATAGACCTGGGCCTGCTCCCTCAGGGAGCTGGCCTCCTCCTGGAGCTGCTTCATCTTCTCGTGTGCCAGCTGGCCGCTGTTGGAGAATTTCACGGCCTTCTGGTGGTAGTTGCTGGACTGGGATCTGGCCTCTCCGATGTCCCCCAGGCCCCCGCGGGCCTTCATGGTGTTGGCGCAGTCGTTCCACTCGTCCCTCTTGCCCCTGGCCTCGCTCGCCGACAGGTTGTAGTCATCGCGCCTGTCGCGCATGTAGCGGGCCTCGTTGGACAGCTTCTTCGCCTTGTCCTGGAGCTGGTTGCGCTTGTCGATCAGGACCTGGGCCTGCCTGGAGTACTTGTCCCTGGCGGCCTTGTGCTTGACGGCGTCCCTCTCGGCATCGCCGGCGAGGTCCTCCATGGTCCTCTCGGCGTCGTACTCGGTGGTCATCCTTTCACCTTGAACATGTAGAACTCGGTCATGTTGTCGTCCCGGTCCTCGATGTCCTCGTATATCATGTTTAGCCCGAACATCTCCCCCGCGTTGCGCCTGCAGATGACCGCGGTGGAGTCCGGCAGCCTGCCCTCGGCCAGGTACTGCGCCGAGAGCGCCGTGTCCTCGGATTCCTGGAGCTCCGCATCCGGGAAGAGCCTCTTGAGGCTCTGCCTGCATTGGAGGAGGGCCTGTATGTGCGAAGAGACGGCGGTGATCCTCTCCGGCTCCCCCTTGACGAAGACGCAATGGTGGATCGGCACCCACTGGCTGGCCACGAACTTCATGTCCTTGCCCGCCAGGGCCCTCCGGGTCTCGATGACAGGCCCGGCCTCGATGTTCCTGAAAGCGACCACGCCGTAATCGCACTCCCCGTCCTCGAGGGCGTTGATGGTCCTCCTGGAATCCACCAGGGGGATGAGGACCGTGTCGGACCAACCCATCATCACTGCGAAGCCCTTCGCGGCAGCCTCGGAATTGGATCCGGGGATGCCCATGTACCCTATGCGCACTGCGCCCATGCTACCACGGAAAGGGTAGGCGTATAATTATCTGATGCCCGTCTGCGTTATATCCAGACAAGGGGTACCCCCTCCAGAGGTGCCGAGATGGACGAGAGCTACGGGAAATGCAGGACCTGCAGGCTGTGCATCCACAGGGATGAAGTCTGGGTATGCGCGGCCGAGGACCGCTCCACCCAGCCAGATTCCGGGTGCGGCAGGTGGAGGCCGGGATGCTGCGAGAACTGCCGGAGCTACTCGTCCGGGAGATGCGGCGATTCGGGTCTGGAGATGTACCCGATGGACGTCTGCGACAACTACGACCCGGCTGGCCCCCGCCGATCGCGCGTCGGAGAGGCGCTCCTTCCTGTTGGCGACGCAGTTCTTGATGCTCGCCTTAGCCTGGGACTCGCCGCGGAGGACCTTGGCCGCCGACTCCGGGATCCCGTAGTAGACTATGTTGTCGCAGAGGGACGCGTTTGCGCGCATGGAGCCGCGAACCCTCAGGTACGAGGACTGCAGGGCGTCCATGACGCCCCTGACGTCCTCCGACAGCGCGTATATGTTCTTGGACACGAAGTCCTTGGAGTTGATGAACCCGGATCCGGGGAGGTAGGCGTTGAAAGTTCCGTCCATGTAGTCCTGCTCCAGGTCGTCCAGGGCGTCCATGACGTAGACGGCGGACGTGAGCTCCTGGAACACCCTGTCCAGGTCGTCCGACCCGTGGTCGCCTGCCATGTCCCTGAGCGGCATGGCCAGATACCTCCCGAACTCCCTGCCTAGGGCCTTGGCGTCCCTGGTATCCGCCTCCTCCATCTCCACCAGCCTGCGGAAGCCCTCGCCGACCTTCTCGTCGTACTCGGGGTACTCCCTGACGGCCTTGCCGATCGCCTGTGCCAGAACCTCAGAAATCAGCTTGGACTTCCTCGACGGCTTGTCGTTCTCGTCGTCCGCCAGCTCCCATTTGGTGATGATCAGCGTGTACGCCGCCATGGCCCTCAGGATGTCGGAGTCGGCCTTCGGCTTCTCGAAAACGCACAGCTTCCTGGTGGTGCCCTCGAAGTCCGTGACGTCCCCGGCTATCCCGTTGAGGAGGATCGCATTGAACGTCATGTCGTAGTTGACCGTCAGCGTCCCCCTGAGCCCGTACCCGGCCTTCAGCTGGTGGCAGCCCTCGCAGTAGTACCTGCGGTAGAGCAGGAAATCGGAGGGCGACAGCCTCCCGTACGAGGGCACGGTGTATCCGAGCATCGCATGGACGATGGACGGGGCCGTATAAAGGCATCTGCCCCGGCCGGTGATGATGCATCCAACTCCAGCCCACCAGTCTGGCTGGCGGGCGGACTAATATTATTAAATATGGCGAAAGAGTACGGCAACTATCGATTCGATAGGTGACAATCCCATGGCACACGAGACCGACAGCGTAGACAAACTTACTTCCCTGTATCAGAGCCAGTCCCCCGCCGCGTTCATCGCGTTCTCTATGGAGGGCCTCCCCAAGGACAACCAGCATGCGGAGCGCTTCGACAAGGGCGACCACGAGGGATCCAGCAAGTGCGACTACTGCTGCTGCAACGACAGGGGATACTGCAACTCCTGGGGATGGCACGCGCTCATCATCGGCGGAGTCGTCTGCTGCTGCGCATGCTGCTGCTACGTCACCAACGGATTCAACGGCGTCTGGACCTACTGGCCCTTCTGAGCCGACACCGGGCCTGCATGGGGCCCGTCACCATGAATCCCTACATCTCGGTGGTAGTCAAGCCCACCCTTTTCTGCAACACCAGCTGCGCGCACTGCTATCACACCCCTGAGGAGAGAGTCGAGGGCAGGATGTCCGCCGGGACCCTCGAGAACCTGACGCGCTTGGTCTCGGAGGAGTACGAGGCCGCATGGTTCATTTGGCACGGCGGCGAGCCGCTCACCCTGCCGATGCAGTTCTACAAGGACGCCATGGAGCTCCAGGAGAGGTACTTCGGGAAGAACACCTACCGCTGCGGCAACACCATCCAGACCAACGGCCTGCTGCTTAACAGGAGGCTGATGGCCTACTGCAGGGAGAAGCAGATCAACATAGGGGTGTCCTACGAGGGCCCCTACAACCCCATCCTGAGGGAGGGGGACGTGGAGGGCGCGCTGTCCAAGCTGTCCGCCAAGGACAACAAGTACTCCGTCTCCGCCACGATCTCCAGGGAGACGGCCTCCAAGCAGGCCGAGCTGTACAGGTACTTCAGGGACAGGGGGACCAACGTCTCGTTCTCGCCGGTCATCCCCGCTGGATGCGCCAAGTGCAACGGCACAGTCCCGGACCCTGACGAGTACATCCGCGGCAGCATCGAGGCGTTCGACGAGTGGCTCCGCGACAGGGACTCCAAGGTCCCGCTGGTGCCCCACTACCTCTACGTCCTCAACTATCTCGGGGACCCGACCCCGTCGGACTGCGCCCACACCTCCTGCCTCACCAAGTGGTTGTGCGTCAACCCCGACGGCACGATATACCCGTGCGCCAAGGCCTGCCCGCCGGAGTTCGCCATGGGCAACGTCAACGAGATCGGGCACCTTTCGGACGCCTTCAGGAGCGAGGGCTTCAGGAGGATACTCCTGGGCTCGGTCCAGAGGAGGGAGAAGTGCGCCTCCTGCCCCGTCTACAGGTACTGCAACGGCGGGTGCAGCATGGACGCGTACCACGAGTGCGGGCTGGAGAACAACGGAGGCGACTCGTGCAGGATCTTCAAGGAGGTCTTCGGTCACGTGTCCGCGGAGATCCAGAGGATCCTCGACGAGAAGCAGGACCTGGATTCGCTGAACCCCTTCGTGAAGGATGCCATCCTCGGGAAGCTGGTGAACCCGCGGACCGTCACCCTACGATGCCGATGGCGTCGATCTCTATCATCACGCCCTTGGGGAGATGGGGGGACTCCACGCAGGTCCTCGCCGGGTAGGGCTCGGCGAAGAATCTCGCGTAGACCTCGTTCACCGCCGCGAACTGGGACATGTCCGATATGAACACCGTGACCTTCAGGGCCCTCCCGGTCCCGGATCCCGCGGCCTCCAGGACCGCGGAGAGGTTCTTCAGGGCCTGCTCGGCCTGTGCGGCCATGCCCTCCGGTATGCTCCCGATGGCGGGATCCACCGGTATCTGGCCGGAGACGTATACCAATCCATCGTGGACGACGGCCTGCGAATAGGGCCCGGCCGCCTTGGGCGCTTTATCTGTCGCTACTGCCTTCATTGGATATCCTTCCCGATGTCTTCGATGTTATAAGGCGTCTTCTGGTAGACGTTGTAGTTGAGCCAGTTCGTGAAGAACATCGTCGCGTGGCACCTCCACCTGACGATGGGGTCCTTGCGAGGGTCGTCGTCCTCGAAGTAGTTGTCGGGGACGTGGGGGTTCCTGCCGGCGTTCAGGTCCCTCTCGTACTCGTAGGCGAGGGTGCCCGCATCGTACTCGAAGTGCCCGGTGATGAACACCTGGTTCCTCTCGTCGACGATGATCCCGGGTCCGGTCCTGTCGCTCTCGGCCACGATGTGCAGGTGCGGGTTGGCGCGTATATCGTCGGCGAGGATCTCGGTATGCCGGGACTGCGGCATGAAGAACCTGTCGTCGAAACCCTTGAGGATGCCCTCGTTCCTGTCCAGCACGCGGTGCTCGAATATCCCCGAGAACTTGGAGTCCAGGGGGTACTTGTCGATGCCGTAGTGGTGGTAGAGGCCTGCCTGGGAGCCCCAGCAGATGTAGAGGGTGGAGCACACGTTGGTGAGCGTCCAGTCCATGATCTCGCAGAGCTCGTCCCAGTAGTCCACGTCCTCGAATCCTATGTTCTCCACGGGGGCGCCGGTGATGATCATGCCGTCGAACTTCCTGTCCCTGACGTCGTCGAAGGTGCGGTAGAACCTGCTGAGGTACTCCAAGGGGGTGTTCTTCGACTCGTGGGTGGCCGCCTGAAGGAACGTGACGTCCGTCTGCAGGGGGCTGTTGCTCAGGCACCTGAGGATCTGGATCTCCGTCTCGACCTTGGTCGGCATGAGGTTCATGATGAGTATCTCCAGAGGACGGATGTCCTGCGTCTCGGCGCGGGTCTGGCTCATCACGAAGATGTTCTCCGAGCTCAGAACGGAGTAGGCCGGGAGGTCATCGGGGATCTTGACTGGCATGTAAACACCTGTTAAGTGTGGCTATATATTCCTTTAATAAAAATATTGTTGAATATTATATTCATAAATGAATAACGCCGAGGATACCCATATATACGCGCCAAACGGAAATATCGGCATGGCGGAGTACTCCACGAAGGAGATGAGGACAGTGCTCCTCGCTTGCTGCACGTCCTGCTTCGTCGCGCCCCTCCTCAGCACCATGATGAACCTCTCCCTGGTGAACATCGGGGAGGAGTTCGACGTCGGGTCCCATGACCTGGCGTACGTCAACACCGCCTTCCTGCTGTCCTCGGTCATCTTCATGGTGCCGATGTCCAAGCTGGGCGACATCGTGGGGAAGAAGAGGCTGTTCATCGCCAGCCTGGTGGGCATGATCGCCACCTGCATACTGGCCTCCCTGTCCCCTACGTTCTGGTTCCTTATCGCCTGCAGGGCGGCCATGGCCGTCTGCTCCGCCGCGGTGATGTCCCTGGGCGTCTCCATGATAGCGGACGTCTACCCGCCTCAGATGCGCGGCGGGGCCATAGGGATACAGACCATGTGCGTGTACATCGGACTGTCCCTGGGGCCCACCCTCGGGGGGATACTGAACGATGCCATCGGATGGCACCACGTGTTCCTCGTGATCGTCCCGATCGCAGCATTGGCCGCGCTGGCGATGCTCATGTTCCCCGGGGAGATCAGGCCGGCGGAGGGGAGGAGGCTGGACACCGTCGGGTCGCTGTACTACGGCCTGGCGATGCTGCTCATCATGGGCGGCGTCATCAACCTCCCGGCCCTGTGGGCCTGGCCGTCCATGGCGGTCGGCGCCGTGATGCTGTACCTCTTCGTGCGCAGGCAGCTGACGGTGGAGGACAAGCTCCTGGACGTTACGCTGTTCAAGAACAGGGTGTTCTCCGGCTCCTGCCTCGCCGCGTTCCTGGTCTACGCCTCGTCGTACTCCATATCGTTCTTCCTGGCCCTGTACCTCCAGAGCATAGGCGAGCTCTCGGCATCCGCCGCCGGCTCGCTGATGCTCATACAGCCGGCGGTGCAGGCCGTATTCACCCCCCTGTTCGGGAAGCTGTCGGACAGGATGGAGGACAAGAGGATCCTCCCCACCGCCGGGGTGCTCCTGGTGACGGTGGGGCTGGTATCCATGTCCACCTACGGCCTGGAGATGAACCTGACGCAGATAGTCGCGACGATGCTGGTCGGCGGGTTCGGCTTCGCCATGTTCTCGGCGCCCAACGTGTCCATCGTGATGGGGTCCGTGCCCAAGGAGTCCACCGGGGAGGCATCCGCCGTGCTGGGGGTCACCAGGCAGGGCGGGATGATGGTCAGCATGGGGCTGGCCATGATGGTCATAGCCCTGACCATGGGGTCCGCGGACCACCTGGTCCCGGAGCGCTACCCGGAGTTCATCGAGGTCATCCGGATCACGTTCATCATGTGCGCCGGGTTCGGCATCGTGTCGATGGCGGCATCGATGCTCAGGAAGCCCGTCCGCAGGCATGCTACCCGATTTTAAGTTGACCTTAACCGAAATTAGGCAACCCGATAGCCAGAATCTGCGTCTCACCTATGTTTGTTTAAGGGAAACTAAACGTCCAACAACCAAAACATACCCTTTATATCGCAGCAATCGGATGCGAAACAGCATGCAGAAGGTCACCTGCGAGACGTTCTCGCTGCAGAAGAAGATCGCGATCCTCGCGGTCTTCCTGTTCTCCGTCAAGGTAGTGGCCTATCTCATCACCCATTCCACGGCGATCCTCGCGGACGTGATGGAGACCACCGTGAACGTCGCCGCCGCATTCATCGGGCTGGCGGCGATATACATATCCCTCCAGCCCGCGGATGCCAGCCACCCGTTCGGGCACGGCAAGGTGGAGCTGGTCTCCGCGATGGTCGAGGGAGCGATGATCACCATCGCCGGGGTCATCATGATAGTGGAGTCCCTGGACGCCATCCTTCACCCCCACGACATCACAGACCTCGGAATCGGAATAGTGCTGATAATCGCGGCCGGCGTCGCCAACTTCATCGTCGGCAGGATGGCCATCAGGAAGGGCGAGAGGAGCATGTCCCCCGCCCTGGTCGCCAGCGGGAAGCACCTGGTGTCCGACACCTACGTGGCCATCGGCGTGGTGGGCGGGCTGTGCGCCGTGCTCGCCATGTCAGAGCTAGGATACGACGCGTACTGGCTGGACGCGGGGATCGCCCTGGTGTTCAGCCTGGTCATAGTGGTCACCGGGATCAGGGTGGTCAAGGAGTCCATCGACGACATCATGGACAAGTCGGATGTCGACCTGCTGCAGCAGATCACCGACACCCTCAACGAGCACCGCGACGAGCATTGGATCGACATCTACGGTATGAGGCTCATGAAGCACGGCAGCAGGATCTACGCGGACTTCCGCGTGGTCCTCCCCAAGGACATGACGGTGGACGACGTCGCCAGGGAGGAGAGGGAGCTCCAGGAGGCCATCACCTGCAGGATGGGGGACGTGGAGATATCCATGACCCCGGTGCCCTGCGACGACGGTGTCTGCTGGGAGTGCGGCACTGAATGCACCGGGCGCCACGAGGGGTTCCTGGGCCTGCGCGAGTGGACCGTCGAGTCGGTCACGTCGGAGACGTCCACGTTCCTGCAGTGGGGCAGGGAGCCCAAGCCGATCGTCCCCGAGCGAAGCCCTCCACCGGAAACCGGGGTATGCGCCTGAGCCCCGGATTTTTATAATCGCCGTCGACTGGCGCACATTCACCCGGACCATGATTTCCCATGGAACGCATCCATGGCACCGAAATATCTCCTCTGGACCTTCGGAACGCTCGTTTTCGTCGGTGCTCACTGCCGTTACCGCCCGATTTGGGCAGCCAAGGGCCGCATTCTGTGACCGCACGGTGCCCATTTCATATACTCGGCCATGACGTGGGCCCCCGATGACCAATCGCATCGCTAATGAGAACCGCAGGGACAACTCGGCGAAGAGGATATTCAGCTACAGGTCCGTGGTGGCCATGATGTTCCGCGGGACCGTCCCCGGCTTCGAGGACACGGACATGGAGGTTGCGGAATCCTACTTCGGCCCGGAGACGGTGCTCAAGGGCATAGGGGAAGTGGACCCCAAGACAGGACTGAGGTACGACCTGATCTTCGAGGCCAGGATCCCCGACAGGGAGAAGCCGATCCGGATATGGATAAACATCGAGCCTCAGAACGATTCCCGCATGATGGAGCGCCTGATGTGCAGGATGGAGTACTACTCCGCCAACCTGCTCGTGATGCAGAAGGGGCGGACCTTCGAGAGCGACAACTATTATGATATGGCGGACACCTATTCGATATGGGTCTTGATGGATCCGCCGAAACGGATGCGCAACAAGATCCGCCACATCGGATTGTCCGAGAGGGCAGTGCACGGGGATGCCGATCCGCCCCTGCCGTTCAGGGGCATCCAGAACATAGTGGTGATCGGCATCGGCGATCCCGAGGATGACGGCGTCCCTGTGATGCTGAAGATGCTGGACTGGATGATGTGCGAAGGATACAGCAGAGACGAACGCAGGAAAGGGCTCATGGGGCTGGGACTGACGGTGACCAAGGACATGGAAGACAATATCCTGAGGATGAACAGCATCGACGAGGACAGGGACCGCAGAATGAGGGACGAGGGCAGAATTGAAGAAAAGATGATCTTGATACCCGTTCTAGCCAGTACAGTTCGCGCCCTCATGGAGGACAACAGTTTGAGCGTGGAAGAAGCCTTTGTTCGGGCGAAAATCCCCGAAGATATCCGTGATGATATCATCTCAGCACTCAGCCAATCAAGTAATCGAAACAAATGGACGGTCGCGGACATGGCGGGCTATAATCTGAGGATGAACAGCATCGACGAGGACAGGGACCGCAGAATGAGGGACGAGGGCAGAGAAGAAGGTAGAGCGGAAGAAAGGAAAATCTTGATGCCCGTTCTAGCCAGTACAGTTCGCGCCCTCATGGAGGACAACGGTTTGAGCGTGGAAGAAGCCTTTGTTCGGGCGAAAATCCCCGAAGATATCCGTGATGATATCGTCTCAGCACTCAGCCAATCAAGTAATCGAAACAAATGGACGGTCGCGGACATGGAAGACAACATCCTGAGGATGAACAGCATCGACGAGGACAGGGACCGCAGGATGAGGGACGAGGGCAGAGAAGAAGGCAGAGTCCTGGGTAGAGAAGAAGGCAGAGTCCTGGGTAGAGCCGAGGCCAAGGCAGAAATGAGATGTGTTCTGGTGTCCGTCCTAACCAATGCAGCGCGCGCCCTCATGGAGGACCATGGCTGGACCGTTGAAGAAGCTCTCGCCAGATTGAATGTGCCCGACTATGTCCGCGATGACGTCATCTCGGCCCTCGGCTGATTCCACCCAATCGTTTTGATGATCGGATAGCCCCAGGCCCAGGCATGGACGGTGGCATCCAGTGCTTCCCGGCCCTGGGCCGAGCCATATGTTTTTACGCTGCCCGACCATGTCGCGGCATGGACGGGCAGACTCCCACTCAGATCACAGCGGCCGGCCTCGACGGCTGGTACGGAACCCTCTCCGACCCCGACAAGGTAAGGCTCAGGAGATACTTGGACTCGGACGCTTCGTCCGCGGAGTCCTTCCTGCTCGGTGTCATGGCCGGGGCCCAGGAGGATCACAACTTCCGCCTGGCGGTCACCGCCGGAGCGTACGCCCTCACGCTGGACCTCGACGACATGGAGACGTTCAGGGTCAGGGAGGCCTATATCGACGGCCTCGCCGCCGCCGGGATGTACGACGAGGCCAAGGCCCAATGCGAGCTCAACCTCGACCTGTTCCCCTCGGTCAGGGACGCCGTCCTCGCGGAGAACGGCGGGAAGCTGCCCGCCGGTATCATGTGCAGGAACCGCCTTATCGACATCCTCGTGGGCGTCGACCACGATTACGATGCCGCCGATGCGGCGCTGGACGCCTTCGTCGAGATCGGGGCGATGGACCCCGACGAGCTCGCGTACAGGAAGCAGAGCCTCAAGATACACAAGATGCAGAGGGCCTTCGACAACATCTTCATCGGCAAGAAGGAGCGAAGTCCTTCCAGGCCTCCATGGGGATCACGTCGATCCCCGGCTCCTCGTAGGGATGCACCGACAGGACGGCGGCTATGGCCGCCTCCAGGTGCTCGGGCTTCACGGCGAACTCCACGCGGAGCTCGTCCGCGGTCTCCGCTTCGCCTATGGTCCCCAGGAATGGGTGGGACCCCTCGGTGGGGATCCATGTGCCCTTGGTGGGCCAGTAGCTGAACACGCGGCGGTACCCCGGATAGATGGGCTCTATCGCGGCATCGACGGCGTCCATCATCCTCTCCGCGTACTCCGGCGGGATGCCGACGGACACCTTGTATATCATCGCAGCTTCCCCTTGGACCTGAGGATCTCGTCGATGCCCTCCAGCCTCTGGGGGATCTCGGGGATGAGCTTCTTTGCCCCCCTGTGCAGGTAGTAGACGCTGAGGGTGGTGGCCAGGAACGGTATCGGAGGTATGGCGTAGGCGGTGGCCGCGACCATGCCGGTGGCCTTCTTGAGCCTGTTGATGCTCTCGATCTTCTCCACCAGGTGGTCGTCCTCCTTGTACTCGATGGTGCCGCGGAGGGACTTGTAGAGCAGCTTCTGGCCGCCGAAGGCGACGTTCATGCTCCATTGGACCTGGGAGAACACGGATGCGGGCTTGCCGCATGCCTTCGTGGTCCTGTTCAGGATCGCCTTCCTGAACTCCTCGGCGGTGGTGCCCTCGAACTCGGTCCAGCAGGTGCCGGAGGTGTACAGGGAATGGGCGTCGCTGCTGGCGGTCTCCGCCCATTTGCCGGGGTAGCGGTCCATGACCGCCCGGGCGAACCTGTTGGTGTACTTGTCGGGATGGCCGCCGTTTATGGTCTCGAAGCCGTCGAAGTCGACGTCGAACATCTTCTCCCTCAGGGCGAAGACGTGGAAGCTGAACGGATGGGGGACGATCAGCAGACCTCCCTGCTCCTTGACGATGTCCGCGGTCTCCTCCACCGGGAGCCCCGCGGGGACCTTCTCGGTCAGGAACAGCCCGATGATCTCGCCGTCGGCGGTGGTGATCTCCTCCCCGGCGATGACATCGATGCCGTCGATGGTCTTGGCGTACTTCTGGGCCTCGAACGCGCCGCGGGTCTCATCGTGGTCGGTGATGGCGATGACGTCCATGCCGTTCTTGATGCCCTTGTCAACCTGCTGGGCGGGCGTGGTGACGGACTCCGGGAATTTCATTATCCCGAGGTTGGAGTACCCCGAGTACTCCGTGTGAAGGTGAGTATCCGCCCGTCCCATGAGTTAGGGAAACTCCCTTAGTATATAAGTGCTAATGCACTGCGGCCGCCTCGAACGATCGAGATAATCTCTGAGATACAAATATGATCATCAGTACTCATTGGAAAAATATTGCCATCTGTGTATTTCATAAGTATAATAAAATTGCTATTTGTGTATTATATATCTCTAAAAATATTGCCATTTGTGTATTTTATAGCAATTACTATATAGTCTGGATGTCCTCATCATTCACATGTTCCGCCGTAAGATCTACAATGACATCAAATCATGGAGGGATGAGAAGGCTGGAAGAAATGCTCTTTTGATCGAGGGTGCAAGACGCGTTGGCAAGAGCACGATATTAGAAGAATTTGTCAAGAATGAGTACAAGAGCTACATATTCATCAGATTCGAGAAGACTGGACCGGACATCAAGGGCCTGTTTGAGAATCTGGACAACCTAGACGATTTCTTCCTGAACCTGCGGCAGCTCACAGGTTCCAGGCTGTACGAGCGTCAGAGCGCCATTGTGTTCGATGAGGTCCAGCTCTTCCCGCTCGCCCGGCAGGCCATCAAGACCCTGGTCGAAGACGGACGCTACGATTACTACGAGACGGGATCCCTCATCTCCATAAAAAAGAACGTCCAGAACATACTGATACCATCGGAAGAGGATGTCATCTACATGCACCCGATGGATTTCGAGGAATTCCTCTGGGCACATGGCGACGACATGACCATGCCTTTGATCAGGGATGCCTTCGAGAGGATGGAGCCTGTCAACGATGCCGTCCACAGGCGCATAATGGGCATGTTCCGCAGATACATGCTGGTTGGTGGGATGCCGCAGGCAGTGCAGAGCCTGCTGGACACGAACTCGTACGCGGCAGTGGAGAGCACTAAAAGGACCATCCTCAACCTATACTACAACGATTCCAGGAAACTGGACGGAAGCCAGAAAGCCGCGAAAGCCTCCACCATACTCCGCACCGTCGCATCCAATCTGGAGAGGCATGACAAGTCGTTCTCCCCCGGACTGCTGAAGGAGAATACCAGGATGCGCGATTACAGGAAGGCCATAGACGACCTCGGAGAATCCATGATGGTGAACCTCTGCTGCAGGGTCACCGAGCCTGCGGTCGACCAGGCGGCCCACTGCGACACGGATGACCTGAAGATCTACCTGTGCGACACCGGCCTCCTCTTCACCCAGTCGTTCGGCACGCTGAGGTACGATGCTGACGAGGTATACAGGGGCATCCTCGGCGGCGACCTGAGCCTGAACGAGGGGATGTACTTCGAGAACATGGTTGCTCAGCAGCTGAAGGCATCAGGGCACGGGCTTTTCTTCGCCAAATTCCAGCACAGGGATTCGGAGAAGCTCCAGGAGGTCGATTTCGTGATCGTCCGCGGTCGGATGCCTACGGCCGTCGAGGTGAAGTCCGGGCAGAAATCCAGATCCCATAGGTCCCTCGACCGCTTCATGGACAAGTACGGCCAATCGCTTGATGTGCCGTTCGTGGTGCATCCGAGGAACCTGGATGCCTCCGGGGATGCAGTTTACATACCGATCTACATGGTCCCGCTGCTGCGAACCGCCTCGCGAGTAATAGTACTCGCCCTTGGACTTCTGCTCCCTGTCCAGCCTCGACTCGGGCTTGTTGATCCTGGGCCTGTGGGTGTCCGCATCGCGCCTGAAGGTGATGTCCACGGCGCCGAGGAAGCGGTTCATGCCCTCGCGCATGTCGAAGGGGCCGTCGCCTATTCCGTGGCTGCCGGGCTCTCCGCCGAACACCATCATGGAGTCGGAGACCATGTCGAGGAAGTAGATGTCGTGGTCGACGATCATACCTGACCTGCCGGTCTTCTCCATCATCCTCCTGATGGTCTTGGCGGCGTTCATCCTCTGGTTGGAGTCCAGGTACGCGGAGGGCTCGTCGAACAGGTAGATGTCCGCCTCGGCGGCGAGGCACATGGTGATGGCGACCCTCTGGAGCTCTCCCCCGGACAGGGTGGAGACCTCCTTGTCGAACAGGTACTTGATGCCGAGGGGCTCGATGACCTCCCCGTTGAAGAAGCCGCTGCTGACGGTGTCGTAGTACTTGCCGAAGAGCAGGTCCCTGACGGTGCCCTCGTAGTCGCCGGTGATGTACTGCGGCTTGTAGGAGACCTTGACCTGGTTGTCCAGCTCGCCGGAGTCCGATTCTATGGCGCCTGCGAGGATCTTCACGAAGGTGGTCTTACCGGTGGCGTTGGGCCCGACGATCCCCACGGACTCGCCGATCTTGACCGATCCCCCTGTGATGTCCAGCTGGAACTCGCCGAAGTCCTTGTGCAGGTTGGAGAACGAGATGAGGTCGGCGGTCTGCCAGTCGCCCCTGGGAGGGGAGGCCTCGAACTCGATGGGGCGCTCCCTGAAGCGGATGTTCTCCTCCGGGAGGTACCCGTCCAGGTAGACGTTGATGGCTGTCCTGACCTGCCTGGCGAGGGTGAACACTCCGAACGCTCCCTCTGAACCGTAGACGACACTGACGTTGTCGGCCAGGAAGTCCAGGATCGCCAGGTCGTGCTCGATGACCATGACCTGCTTGTCGACGGACAGCTGCTTGATGATGCGGGCCATCCTCACCCTCTGGTGGATGTCCAGGTACGAGGTGGGCTCGTCGAAGAAGTAGACGTCCGCCTCCTTCATCACGGTGGCGGCCATGGCCAGCCTCTGCAGCTCGCCGCCGGAGAGCTTGGAGAGCTCCCTGTCCAGCACGTCCTCGAGGTCGAAGAGCTTCGCGGCCTCCTCCATGGTCATCCTCTCCTGCACCTTGGACAGGAGGTCCCTTACCACTCCTTTCACGGCCAGGGGCAGCTTGTCCACGTACTGGGGCTTGATCGCCGTCTTGACATTGCCGGCGTAGACGTTCTCCAAGAAGTCGTGGAGCTCGGTGCCGGCGAAGTGCTTGAGGACCTCCTCCTTGGAAGGGGGGTTCTCGTAGTTGCCCAGGTTGGGGATCTCCGTGCCGGAGAGCATCCTGATGGCTGTGGTCTTCCCGATACCGTTGGGCCCCAGGATTCCGGTGACGATGCCCTTCTTGGGCACGGGGAGCCTGTACAGGCGGAAGGCGTTCTCGCCGTAGCGGTGGATCATCTCCCCCTGCAGCTCGTCGGCGAGGCCTATGATCTTGATGGCGTCGAACTGGCACTTGTTCACGCATATGCCGCATCCCTGGCAGAGCGTCTCCGAAATGACGGGCTTGCCCTTCTCCCCGAACGTGACGCATTCGACCCCGGTGCGGTTGAGCGGGCAGAACCTCTCGCACTCGTGGTTGCACTTCCTGTTCTGGCATCTGTCGGCCAGGACCGCGGCTATCCTCATGGTTCGGACGATAGGGCGCGCGTATATAAGGGATGGGTTAGGGCCGCGGAGTGATGCGGGGGCGTCTCGGGGCTGCCGTTCATTTTCTAACCACTGGACATATGGACATGGAGTTGCCGTTTGTAATCCGTAATTGGCAACAGTATTTCCGACCACTCTGTTGATATACTAGCTGAGTGATGGATAACCGGTCACGATAAGCCCCGTACAGCGGTCGCCTTTGGCGGCCCATTGTCTGTGCGGGCAACGACCGTCTTCCGCCTTCTTGCTCGTAACCATACGATGTTTTTGAACGCTGGGGACGTTGCACGGGCGGTCCATGCAAGATTAGAAAAAAGAATGGCCGCCCCCTTGCAGGGGCGGCGGTTTGATCGGATTCGCATCTGGTGGAGGTAGTCCCTGCAGAGCTTGTGGCCGGCGGCGGCTCCCTTGTTGAACCACTTCCTGGCCTCGTCCAGGTTGACCTCGGTGCCGACGCCGTCCTTATAGCACCTTCCGACGAGGAACATGGCGCTGGTGTCGCCGGCTTTGGCCTTGCGGAGGTAGCCCTCGAAGGGGGACTCGTCCTCCTTCAGCTCCACGCTCTCGCCGGTCCTCCTCTCGACGATCTCCCTGGAGACTATGTGCCCCTGCTCGGCGGCGCGGCGGTACATCTCCAGGTCCTTGGACTCGTCCTTCCTGGTGCCCACGCCGTTGGTGTAGCAGTATCCGGCGTAGTACTGGCAAAGCGCATTGCCGCTCTCGGCTCCCTTGAGGAACCACTCGAAGGCCTTCTTGTCGTCCTTCTCGGTGCCGGCGCCCTCGAAGTAGGCGTAGGCGACGTGGTACTGGGACTTGCCGAAGCCGTTCTGGGCCAGCTTGAGGTGCAGCTCGAATGCCTTGGCGGGGTCCTTCTTGACGCCCCTGCCCTTGGAGTAGGCCTCGGCGACGGCGAACTGCGCCTTCATGTAATTGTCCTCTGCGGCCTTGGAGAACCACTCGAAGGCCTTCCTGTCATCCCTGTCGGGGCCCTTGGTGAGGGCGGATCCGACCTCGAAGCAGGCGACGGTGTTGCCCTGGGCGGCGGACATCCTGGCGTACTGGAGCGCCTTCTTGGCGTCCTTCTTCACGCCGTTGCCGGTGGCGTAGTTCTCGGAGGTGACGTACTGGGCATACTCGTCGCCCAGGTCCGCGGCCTTCTGGAACCACATGGCGGAGGCCTTCCTGTCCTCCTTGACCTGCTTGCCCTTGGCGTAGAGCTGGGCGAGCATGACCATGGCCTCGGTGGACCCGAGCTCGGCCGCCTTGTTCAGGTAGTAGAGGCCGCCCTCCTTGAGCCTGTCGACGCCGACGCCTCCCATGTAGCACCTGGCCAGTCCGTACATACCCTGGCGGGAGCCCCTGGTCGCCGCGAGGAAATACCAGCAGTACGCTGCGACGCCGTCCTTCTCGGTGCCTACGCCGTCCATGTGGCACCTTCCGACGGAGTACATCCCGGGGATGTATCCGCGGTCGGCGAGGCCCTGGTAGATCTCCAGCGCCCTGGGGGCGTCCTTGGGGACCCCGCGGCCGTACTCGTAGCAGTCGGCCAGCTTCATGGCCGCGACGGGGCATCCCCTGTCGGACAGATCCTGGAGCTTGGCCGCCGCGGCCTGACGGTCCCTGGTTGTGCCGGAGCCGTTCAGCTGGCAGATGGCCATGGCCGGTTCGCCGTCCCTGCAGCCCATCTCGGCCGCTTTCGAGTAGCACTGGTAGGCCGCGTCGGGGTCGAATCCCCCGATGCCGAGGTCCCTGGCCTTCCCGAGGGCGAACATGGCGCTGCCGTCGTCGGCGGACGCTTTCTCCAGGTAGGAGAGGACCTCCTCCTCGGACGGGGCGTACTCCATGCCCTTCAGGACGGCCTCCATCTCGAAGAAGGCCTCCTCGCTGCCGGATGCGAACGCCCTGAAGTACCACATGAGGGCCTCGAAGGCGTCCTGTTCGAATTCAATGCCGTTCCTGTAGCAGGTGGCTATGGCGATCTGGGAAAGTTGATGGCCCCCCTTCGCGGCGCGCATGTACCAATCGATGGCTCCTGGTTCGTTCCCAAGTGCAAGCGCCTGCGCGAGGCGGAAGCAGGACTCGACGTCCCCCTCCTCCGCTTTGGACCTCAAAAGCTCGGTATCCATGGCGCGTGGAATGGCGCTACTCTTAATAAAGTATCGCGCCCGTGGCTCGGACGTTCTGACTATGGCACGATTAAGTTCCATCCATCATCCGATTTATTACTTAGACGTTCAAGATGGCAGGATCATGGTTTCCTCACCTGCGGGAATGGTCAGCGCCATGAATGTGCCAGACGTGGCATGTTGGTCGCACGGCTTATGACTTGATGTTCTATTGCAACCGATGTTCGAAAACGAATTATCCGTTGAAACTGGGGGTATTATCGGATTCACTTCGGTCTGGGGGCATGAGCGTCGGTGGCCCTGAACTTGATTATAAATACCCGAAACATACATCATAGAATCGAAACCGAACCCTCCCCGAAGGGAGGTAAGAGGTTTTACTTGAGTAATCCGACTATCAGCCGAATTACTTCAAGGACCAGGGCAATGAGTTGGTAGCTATGACCCTGGTCCTGCTCCTTCTTCGGCAGGCGATCACCTCCGTTGGATTCTCAGGACAGCGTCCGGCTACAGGCTCGGAAGTCCTGCCAGCCGGACTTCCACCCTGGCAAAAACACGATGGTTTAACTGTATAGTAACCCTGGCATGTTAGCGATGTTAGCAGCTTGTGAAGGGACTCGATGATCCTGCCTCTGGGCATCCAGGGCCCTGTTGCGCATGACTATGGCGATGTTCACCAGGACCAGCGCGAAGTTGAAGACGTAGAAGAACAGGACGTAGCTGACGTCGTCGTTGGCCACCTTGTTGGCCATCCCGAACAGGTAGCCGACCTCCAGGATGACCATGAAGAGGACGCTGGCGCCCCTGGCGGTGCGTGCCCTCCAGGACCTGAGGATGTTGACGGGCCATGCGGCGGCGAAGCACAGCAGCATGGCTATCTCGAGGATCCCGTCTATCATGTGCGAACCGCCCTGGGGGTGAGTCGGGGGGATGGGCTTTAACCTTTCGCATCAGGTACGGCGAATATGGAATCGGCCGGGGGAAGCCCCCGGCTGGAATCGGTTTGAATGAACGGTTACGGTGTCGGCTTGTCCGACAGGATGAACACGACGTTGGACCTCATGTTCTCGCCGTGGTACCTGGAGGGATCGATCCTGATGGACGACTTGTACTGGATGTCGATGGAGAAGTTGTAGGTCCCCGTGCAAACATCGATCGGAGCCGTCTGCTTGCCCGCTATGCCCTCCCCTGCCAGGGAGTCGAAGATCGGGACGTGCACGGCCGCATCGGTGCAACGGTAGACTTCGTTGCTCTTCAGGGTGTACCCCTTCACAGGGTTCCCGTAGTTCCATGCCCTCCACTCACCGCTGTCGAGAATCACCGTTCCCAGGCTCTTGGCGGTGTACATCTCCACCGTGCTGCCGGTGGTCCCGGACAGGGCCAGGACGTTGTAGTGGTATTTGAGCAGGAACGAGCTGTCAACCAGCACCAGGAACCCCCTGTACGGGTCGGTGGCGCTCGACGGGTCGACGGGGTTGTAGTTCGACTTGGGTTCGCCGACGCCCCAGACCTTCCAGGTGCCGGTGATGGGCCCGTCGTTTATGTCCTTCTTGGCATGACCGGAGCCGTCTATCGTGATGACAGTCAGGGAATCGAGGCTGGTTTCGTCGTCCACCAGGATCGTGAATCCCGTCTCCCTCTGGAGGGTGAGGCCCATGGTCTCGATGAGCATCCACGTCCCCTCCTCCTGGAACGTTATCAGCGACGTCAGGTCCTTCGTCACGTTCTTCTTCGTGCCCACCTCCATCGTTCCGCGGACGCTCTGGTTGACGTTGGTGAGCACATAGGATTCCTTGTCCTGCGACTGGGAGTAGACGACCGGGGTGATGGCGACCATCCTATCCTCGGAGTCGTGGGCCTTGATGTAGTCCCCCACCTCGATGTCCTCCTCGCTGTCGGTCTGGGACTGGAACGCCAGCCCCAGCTCGATGGCGATCGCGGCTGCGGCGGCGGCTGCGGCGATGACGACGATGACCGCCGCGAGGATGAGGTGGTTCCTGCTCATACGTAACCATCCCCTTCGTACTTCGAGGCATCGATCGGGTATATCGTCAGGGACCCGTCGATGTACTTGAGGTTGTAGTCGCGATCCACGTACTCCTGGGCGATGCTGAACGTCACCAAGGGCCTGATGGTCATGGAATCGCCTGGAACGTCGACGACCGTCCTGATCATTCCGGAACCCTTGTCCGAGTCGCCGGTGTACAGCTTCTTGGATTCCACATCGGACACGACGAGCCCGATCAGGACGACGTCCTCGCTGGTGACCACGATGTTGCCTCCTGACATGTCGCCGGGATCCAGGCTTCTGGGGCTGGACGCGGCTATGATGGCGCCGTCTCCCTCCCTCATGTATGCGGAGGGGGCGATGGCGTAGGCATCGACCTTCAGGATCTTCAGGGAGGCCTTGCCGTTGAACTCGTAGGCGGTCTCGGTGTTCCCGTAGGTGGTTATCGAGGACGTGCCCAGCGGGGTCTTGATCTCCGCCGCGTAGTAGACGTAGTAGTCGCCGGCATGGATGGCGCTCTTCGGGCTGCCGGGATGCTCCGGGTCGACGTGTTCGATCGGCGAATCGCTGTACGATACCGCCAGGACGGACGTGTCGGGCTCGCTCTGCTTCGCCCTGAGCACATCGTCCATGCCCAGCTTCAGGGTGGATGCCTGGCCGTCGTAGTACTTGATCTCCGATCCGTCTGACAGGTAGTAGGGGTACAGGTTGATACGTTCGTCCAGGGCGGAGATGTTTATGCTCTCCTCCGGGGCGTAGGTGTACGCGCGCTTCCCGTTCTCCTTATGGGCGGACCAGCCCACGAAGACGTAGTCGCCGTAGCCGTAGTGGTCCTTCGGGATGGTGATCCTGTAGTTCTCATCGGCCACGAGCTCGAACTTCATGGGCTCGTAGGTGTCGTCGAAGTCGTGCAGGAAGAGGACGTAGGTGCCGGTGTGGCCGTACAGGGTGATGTCCCTGGTGGCGTTGAACTGGTACTTCCTGATGGATTCCATATTCGGGGCCTCCCCGAACTCGGTGGCGTAGACCACGTTGCTGGCGTAGGTAAGGTCCTCGCCCCAGTCAGCGACCATCAGGATGTACTTGTTGTCATTGATGGTCTCAGCGTCCGACTCGTTCGGGGTGTACTTGGTGCCTCCTGCGTGGTAGTAGTCGTTGCCCTCCCTGTTCCATACCCTCCAGCCCTTGAACTCGTCGTCGTCGATGTTCTTCAGAGTGATCTCCGTGTCATCGGCGTAGACCAGATTGCTGCCGGTCATGCCGCCGTAGCTGGAGGCGTAGACTATCTTGTATTCGCCGCTGCCGGGGTTGGTCCATGTCGCCTCGATGATGTAGAAGTAGTTCTTCCTGTCATCTCCGAGGTGCTGGCTGCCGCCGGTGAGCACGACGCTCTGTGCCGAGGAATACGTGGCGGCGGGATCGCTGCTGCCGAACAGACTCCAGTTGCTGAAGGTGTGCTCGTTGGTTATCAGGGCCGTGGGGGTGACGATGTCCGTCTGGAACTTGTCGGGGGTCAGGATGTGGTCGGCGCCGTACATGCTGTACTCGTGGTCGTAGTCGGGGTCGGTGTACCACGTCATTCCACGGTTGCTCTGGGGACCGTCGAACGCCACGACCGTGTACTGGCGGATGCTCGATCCGTAGTAGTCCTTGGCGTCGTCGACCTTCAGGACGGTGTACCCTGACGGATCCGCCTTGTACAGGACTATGAATCCGTTGTGGGCATCGTCCAGGTCGACGGTGTACTTGTTGTCCGTCTTCGCGGCGGTGCTGCCGTTGCACTTCCAGGTGTCGGCATCGAGGTTGACGGTGTCCCCCGCCTTCAATCCCCTGTACATGGTCGTCGCTCCGGAGTCCACCTTGACGACGGTGTACGTGCCGGGGGTGTTGGCGGTCTTGTACAGGAGGATGAAGCCGCTGAGGGCATCGCCCGCGGCGACGGTGTACCTGTTGCTGCCGTCCTTGGAGACGGCGGACCCGCTCTTGTAGGAGTACCATGTTCCGCTGTCGAGGTCCACCTTGGCGTCAACGGCGACGTTCCTGCTGTCGCTGATCCCGATGTCCATGGTGGTGACGGTGGAGATGGCGTTCATATCCGTGGCCTTCACCTTGTTGCCGTTCACCACGAAGTTGATGTTGTAGGACACCTCCTTCATGTAGACGTCGATCTGGATGCTGTCCTTCAGCAGGAAGACCCAGCTGAATCCCCTGTTTCCGGGGAGCTCGGTGGGCGCTCCGAGCCAGTCGTAGTACAGGTTGCCGAATCCGTCCCTGTGGTAGGTGGTGTTGTTGATCCTGACCTCGGTGTCGGTGTTGTACTTCGCGACTACGGAGACGATCGAGTAGTCGCCGTTGTAGACCACGTCGGTGCCGTGGAAGTACAGGGTGCCGTTCACCGCCGTCTTATCATCGTAGACCACGAGGCTGCCGTTCCTCTTCATGAGGTAGGCTGGGCTCTCCTCGAGGTCGGAGTACAGCGCCTTGACGTACTCGTTGTCGCTGATGTACCTCACATAGTACGGGGTGATGACGTTGCCTATGGCCAGGTCGAGCGAGGAGATGGTCAGGCTGTTGTTGTCGAAGTAGTTGCCCTTGTAGTAGTTGCCGTAGGAGTCCCTGAGGTAGTACTGGGCGGGCAGCTCCGCGAGGTTCGTGATGGTCATCGACGTCTCCGTGCTCGTCAAGGGATCGAGCACCCAGACGGTGGCCGATACGACGCGCAGAGTCCCGTCGTTGTTCTTGGCCCACACGGTCCCGAACGTGTCCTTGTACTGGCTGCCGTAGGGGGCGATCTCGTACTGCAGGATGCTGGTCTCGATGCACTCGTACTCGCTGCCGTAGGGCTTGAGCAGGTAGTGGACGCTGCCGGTGTAGATGTAGGTCTCGACCACATCCCTGGGCTTGGCGTAGGAGAGCGCGGCTGACGGGGTCTGCGTTCCGCTACCTGCCTTGGCCTCGGCCTTGGTGGCGTAGTACGTCAGGTTGTCGTCCAGCTTAACGACGGTGTACTTGCCGGCCGGGTTGTCGTACCTGTGGATTACGATGAACCTGCCGGAGTCGGCGTCGCCCGCGGCGACGGTGTACGTGTCGGTGTCGAGGAGGGTGCCGTTGACCTTCCATCCGTCGACACCTGTCACGGTGGCTCCCGAGGACAGGTTCCTGTAGAGGGTGACGCTGCTTCCGTCCACGAGGACCACGGTGTACTTGCCGTCGGGGTTGGCGTATCCACGCTGGGCCACTATGAAGCGGTCCTTGGCATCGGCGGGGGCGTCCGCGATGACATCCGCGATCGTGGTGCTGGAGGTGACGACATTGGATCCGACGTACCAGGTCGCACCGGTCACGCCGAGGGTGTCGCTTCCTGCCATCCATCCCTGGACGGAGGTGCCCTCGAGCTTGGCGGCGTAGAATCCCTGGACGGGGTCGCACTCGACGAACACTCCGCTGTAGACCTTGCTGCTCACGAGGGTCTGCGGGGCCGTGAGGTCGACTATCCTGTCCATCAGCTTGAGGTCTGTGAACAGCTTCATGCTGACGACGTTCCCCTGAGCGTCCTTAATGACGCCATCAGTCACGGTGTACGCTGTGTGCGGCTCCGCATCCAGGGTGAAGCCCGTGATGACGCCGGAACCATTGAGGGTGGCCGTGTAGGTCATCGGGGTGGCGGTGTAGAACTGCCCCTCGCGGGTGGCCTTGTAAGACACGGCGTTGGTGGAGAACTGCACTATGAACGATCCGTCGTGACCGGCGAGGCTGGCGACCCTGTACTCGGTCCAGTGGTCGGTCTCGTACCTGTAGACCTTGTCCACGGTGACGTTGTAGTACCTGCTGCCGTTGGCGTCCTTGTAATAGTGCTCGAGGTCCGCGGCCCTGGAGACGGTCCCGTACTCGGTGGCGAACACGGCGTTGTACTCGCTGAGGACCATCCTGTCCTTGACGAACAGGATGTACCCGTCGACGGCCTTGCTCGCGTCGACCGTGTACTGCATGCCCTCGGCCACCAGGTCGGAATCGGTGATGACCGCTCCCTCGTTCCATATCCTCCAGCTGCCTGCGGGTATGGTCTTCGTGTCGCCGCCGTTGGCGTAGATCGCGTTGGCGGTCATGGATTCGTCGCTGACGAACACCAGGGCGATGCTGCCGGCGTGGGGCGCGGAGTCGCTCCAGTTGGCCATGTAGACCAGGAATCCGTTCTTGGCCGAATCGGTCATCTCGGTGACCTTGTGGCTGGCCCTCACGGGGGACCCGGCGTCCCAGAGCCTCCAGGAGGAGAACGTGTGGCTGGATCCCGTGGGCGCGGCGGCCGTGGTGATGTCCAGGTAGATCTCGGTGCCCACGAGGGTGTATCCGAGCTCTCCCCTGGTCCTGTCCAGGTCGATGACGTATCCGGACTTCGGCTGGATGGCCATGTTGATCTCGGTGTCGACCACGAACTTCTTGGTCTCGCCCTCGCCGATGGCCTCCGCGGTCACGGCATCCCTGAGCGCAGAGATGCTGGCGTTGCCGTCGGAGGTGTAGGAGAACATCCTCTTGTTGCTCTCGTTGGGGGTCCACCTGGCGAGGTAGGTCCTGTCGGTTGTGATCTTAGTCACGTTGTCGCTGAGGTCCAGCGGGGACTCTCCCCAGTAGAACCCTCCGTAGTTGTACTCCCAGCTGCCGGTGCTGTAGGTGGTGATGAATCTGGAAACCGATCCGATCTCCGCCATGGTGCGGGCGTACTCCAGCATCGTTCCTCCGGCGGGGACGGACACCGACACCCTCTGGCTGTTGTTGAAGTCGAACTCGCCGTAGTAGGTGGAGAACGTCAGCGTGATGAAGGTGGCATCCAGCAGCGGGGTGAATATGATCCTGGTGGGCGTGTAGATGGTGCCGTCGGCCATGGAGATGTCGTACGCGGTCTCCACGGTGCAGACCCATGACGTGAAGAACTTCACGGAGACGGGGTCCCTGGTTTCAGCATCGTAGACGAGGTTCCTGCTGTCGATGTAGTACTCGACTTCGCCGCCCTGGAGGACCTCCTTCTCGTATCCGGTAACTCCCGTGTTCTGGACCGTGTAGATGAAGTCGGAGGTCGATATGGCATCGGCCTTGGTGACGGTATAGAAGAACCTGTTGCTGTCGTTCTTGAGGATGTTGACGTTCTCGCCGTTGGGGAGGCCGGCCACCCAGACGCCGATCTGCACGGGCGTGCCGCCGGCGGTGAACGAGGTGGGGAGCTCCAACGATGTACCCCAGGCAACATTGCCCGTGACGGGCACATCGTACGTGATGTTGCCGTAGTATCCGAACGTGGAGTCGTTCAGGGCGTACCATCCGCTTCCCTTCTCGTAGTTGATCATTATCCTGATATTGTTGCCGTAGGATGTGGGCACCTTCAGATGGAGCTCGTCGGAGTCATGGATCCTGCACTCCCCTCCGGCTCCCATTCCGCTGGTATAGGCGTCGCCGGCGTCGACGGTGTACTGCGGGCCGGTGGTCCTGCCCTTGACGTGCCATCCGGATGTCACTTCGACAGTGGCTCCGGCGGACTTGTCCCTCTCGATGCTGACGGAGGAGTTCCCGACCTTGATGACGTTGAACTCTCCGTCATCCGTCTTGGTCTGGTAGACGACGATGAATCCGCCCTCGTCCGCATCGGCGGCGTCCACAGTGTAGGAGGTGTCGATCGTCCTTCCCTTCACGAACCATCCGTTGACACCGCTGACAGTGGATCCGGCGGCCTTTCCCCTCTCGACGGTGACGCCGGGAGTGGGGTCGGAGTTGCCAACTATGACGACGGTGTATGTTGCAGGTGCTGTGGGGTTGGCGGTCTGGTAGACCACGATGTTGCCGCCGTTGTAGACCTCTGCGACCGGCTCGTAGCCGGCGATGTGGTCCAAGGGGGCATCCACATGGTAGTAGGGGTTCACGTCGACGGTGTAGTTGCCGTGTATGGTCCTGTCCACTACGTGCCATCCGTCGACGCCAGTCACGGTGGCTCCCGTGGACAGGTTCGATTCGACGGCGGTGCCGCCGTCCCCGACCTTTATGGCTGAATACTTTCCGTCGCCGTTTGCCACCTTGTAGAGGACGATGAACCTGTTCTCGTCCGCATCGCTAGCACTGACCGTATACTTCCCATCGGTGATCGTGGCGGCCTCGCCGGTCTTGCCGAGCATCCAACCGGAGCCCACTTCGAGCTCGCTGCCTATGCTCAATCCTCTCACGGATGAAACGGTATCGAGGGCGGTCTGCTTGATCACGGTGTACGTATCCTGGGCGTTGGGCGATTCGTACAGGACGATGAATCCCGCTGCATCCGGATCGCTCTCCTCGGATCTCAGGTCGTACCTCACGCCCTCGAATATCTTGTCATGGCCGCCGCTCTCGTTGACGAGGCGGACGTCCGCGACCGCGTAGTGGTCCGGGACCTTAGTGGACTCCATCTGGATGATGATGTCCGCGGGGCTGTCCGTCCTCACCCAGTTGAGGTAGAACGTCTTCTGCGGGTTCTTATTGGAATCCAAGCCGACGCCCAGGTTGATATCCGACTCGAGGGCGAACACGTTCCTGTTGTTGACGTCCTTCCACGGGAATCCCTCGTACGTGGTGTACGTGAGGTTGGGGTCGAAGGTGACGACCACGGGGGGCGTGCCGCCGTTGGGGTTGTCGATGTTCAGGTTGTTGGCTGCGAGCCTGGCCAGGATGGAACGCTGGATTCCGACGTACTTGGTGACCTTGACGACCACGTTGCCCTGGCCGTCCACGATCCTGATCGGGTGCCCGGCGCCGGAGGTCGGGGCGAAGGAGTAGATGTTCTCCAGGGACGTCTCGGAGGCTCCGGGATATGCGTCGTTGGAGTTCACATAGTACGAACCGGAGATCGTGGTGTCCCTCACATGCCATCCGTCGACGCCATCGACCTTGAAGTTGGGCTCCTTGGACCTTTCGATATCGACATCGAAATCGCTCTCGATCTTCACGACGTTGAACGCCCCCAGTGCCGTAGCGGCCTGGTAGATGACGATGTAGCCGCCGTCATCCGCGTCGTTCGCCTTCACGGTGTAGCTGCCGTTGATGGTCCTTCCCTTCAGGTGCCATCCGTCGACGCCGGTGATTTCTGTGTTCTTGGCCTGGTTGCCCTGGACGCTGATCGAATCCGTTCCGACCTTCACCACAGTGTAAGTCTCCACTGCGCTGGGAGTCTGATAGACCACGATGTTTCCGCCGTTGGATCCCTTGATGATCGGGGTGTACACGGTGTTGTCGAACCCGATCGGCGGGCTGTTGACGTTGTACGCGGAGGTCTTCAGGCAGTCGGACCTGGTGTAGAACTTGATGTCCACTGGGCTGTCGGAGGTGTTGTAGACCTTGTTGTCGGAGGCGATGTGGTATACTACGACGTTATTCTTGGTCAGGTTCTTCACATAGGGCGACGAGGCGTCAACGACCGTGTACTCGTCGCAGGTGAACAGGAAGTCGAACTTGGGGTCAGTCTCGTACTCCCTCTCGATGAGTCCGTACTCGGTATCCGCGAAGTCCTCGATCACATTCGGCTTATTGATCGTGTCGATGAACCCTGCGGAGATGATGTCGTAGACGACCGCGTCGGTGTTGGAGATGTTGACGTCCACGGTCCCGACCAGGACATACTCGTCCGGGGCGTCCTCGAACGTCGGCAGCTTCTGGCAGGAGCCGTCGGCCGCGGGCTGGCTCCATCCGTACCAGACGACCGTCTCATACCCGTTGCCGTAGGGGACCTTCATCACGTAGTGGTCCATCTTGACCATTCCCGGGATGTAGGTTCCCTCGTAGTAGTCGCCCGTGGACGGGTCGCGCAGGAACACCCTGGTGTACTGGCGGTCGTCAGGATCGAGGTTCTTGTCGTCGAACGATATGATGATGTCGACCAGACGGCCGGTGGACTCGTCCACCGCGATGGAGCAGTCGTCCTGGATGACCAGGATGGTGCTGGCGCTGGTGGCGCTCTCCAGGTAGCTTGTGTTAGTGACGATCCACTTGATGAATGCGACCTTGCTGTTGTTGGGGGTGTAGGATATCCTGAGCTTGTCGCCGTGGTAGAACACCATGCTGTTGACCTCCTCGTCGGTGAGGAGCCTGCTGGTGCTGCTGCCGTCCCTGTCCTCGAGGTAGACCTCGATGATTCCGTTGGCGGGCTGGGACAGGTGGACGGAGTACGGGATCTGGTCCCACAGCGCATCGTAGTTCATGGTAAAGGTGTGCTCGGGGTCGTTGATCCTATCGCCCTGAGATATCACGTCGTCCCTGACCTTCCACTGGGAGGAGTGGGCGGATGAGGGATACTCCAGAGGCACCGTCATCCCGGATACCTGTTCGAGGACGGGATCCTGCCCGGTTACCATGACAGAGTATGTCTTGGCCCACTCCGCGACCAGGATGATATCGTGCTGTGAATCCGCATCGTCAGGGTCCAGGACGTACTTGGAGGCGGTGATCAGCCTGGGATTGCTCCCGGTGATGACCTTCCATCCGATCTTGGTGTACCCGTCGGAACTCAGGGAATCGATCAGACTCACAGATCCGGACGAAATGTATCCGGTTTTCTGCACGGTGTATCCGCCCTTGTCGCTGGCCTTGACTATCCTGTAGTTCTCGTACGTGTCGTCGCTCCAGATCGCATGGAGTTCTATCACTCCTACTCCCTCCTCCTCGAGGGACTTGTCTTTGTGGGCGACGACGTAGACATCGTCTATGATTCCTGTCGCAGCCTTCCACCCTACGAGTATCTGCCCTTCCTTCTCCACGAACGGGGCAGAGATCCCTATCCCAACCATCTGGTCGGTGTCGCTGCGTTTCGTGACTCCGTCGCTGATCCACTTTACTGTGTACTCGGTCATATCCTTCCACTTGGTGGCCAGGACTATGGACCCGGAGACATCGGCATCGTCTGATCTGACTGTGTAGTTGCTATTGTCGATTGTCCTGTTGTTGACGTGCCATCCCTTGACGCCATCGATCAAGGCGCCCTCTGGCTGTTCCGTCACGAGCTTCACGACGGAGCCGTTGACCTTGATGACGGTGTACTCCCCCGCAAGGTTAGCATTCTTGTAGAGGACGATGAACCTGTTGCCATCTGCATCGGATGCATTCACGACGTACCTGTTGTTGGCGTCCTTCGGTACCGGGTGGGTGGATGCGGATGTGGAGCAGTACCAGTCTCCCTTGTCCAGATCCACCTTTCCGACACCGGCCGTCAAGTTACTGGCCACGATCGCGCCGTTATCGCCGATTGCGATGACGGTGTACTTTCCGTCATCGTTTTCCGTCTTGAAGACGACTACGAATCTGTCCTTGTCCGCGTCGGTATCGACGAGGGTGTAGTCGTCCCCGTCCAGATCCCTATCGTTCACGATCCATCCGTCGAAGCCCCTGGACGGGCTGTCGCTGATGTCGTTGAGAATGACAGTGCTACCGCTGGTGCATTCCTGCTTAATCACCTTGACGGTCAGGGATGATGGGGTATAGCTGAGGGGGACGATGACGATGGTCCCCAGGACGTCCGCATCATTGGCATTTACGATGTAGTCGTGGTCCTTGTCTATGGTACTATCGGTCTTGGTCTTCCAACTCCCGGACTCGAATGTGACGTGATCGTTGGCGCTGAAAGTTCCCTGAACGGACCTGAAGCCGCTCTCGTCGACGGTGACCACCGTATACGGCCCGGAGACAGGATCGTTGGAGTCAATTACTATTATGTTGCCCTCGACATCCGCATCGGCGGCGGACACCTTGTACTGAGTCCCGGGTTCCTCGCCTCCGGCATCGGAGATCACGCTCCCGTTCACGTACCATGTGCCATCATCCAACGTGATAAGGTCATTCGCCTGGCGCAGGTCTATGATCTTGGTGATCTTGCTCTTGGCGGGCTTCTGGTGCTCGTTGTCATTGGGCACCACCACTATGTTGCCTGAAGCGTCCGCATCCTTGGGGTCTACGACGTAATCCCCCACCAGCAACGGGGTCTCGACGTAGTGCCCGGAGTTGTCACTTGATATCAGCTTTGCCGATGTGACGTATCCGTTCGTGTCGTGCCACAGATGGACCTTCCTGACCTGGTCCGAGCTGGGGGTCATCGCATTATGCCATGAGATGTACTCGTTATGCCATCCATGGAGCGTGTATCCGTTCCTGACGGCGTTGTTGAGCTTGAAGACGAACTCGTGATAGTTACCTGTCTGGTGCTCGGGCTCCATCCAGAATAAGGACTTCGATGCGGTTGTGACATGGTAGTGTATCCCGGCCTCGTCCTTGAGGTAGAAGCTCAGCGCGGTGTCGTTGTTGGTCACGTTTGTGAAGTACAGGTACTCCTTGCCGCCGCTGGCGTAGACCAGGTAGATCTTCTCGGCGCTGCTGGTGCTGGGATCGTAGACTACCGTGCGGCCCTCGTCCTCGTAGAACTTGAAATTTGTCTTCGTATTGTTCGTGTTCCATACGGTCTTGTCCGCCTTGATTTTGTAAATCGTCTCGTGGTTCAGCTGAGCGTACTTGACGTATGTTGCATCTCCATCGACGACGTCGTAGTACTCGACGAACTCGTAGTACTTCCTGACGTAGCTGGAGTCTGCGTAGACCGTTCCGTTCCCGCCTGTTTCGAGGTTATAGGGTGTGGTACGTCCCTGGTTGGTGTATAACCCGATGGGGATTTCCACGCCCGATTCGTTAACAATCCTGGAGTCCTTGGTGATGTGGAATATCACCGGAGTCGAGCCCTCGTTGAACTTGATGTCCTTGCGGTAATTCGTACTATCGGCCGCATCCACAACGAGATATGAGGTATTCTCGATGTTCCATTCAACCAGGAACGTCTCCTCCCCGTTCCTTACAGCATAGGCCACTGACTTCAGATTGCTACCACTATCCAGAGTGTTCCCGTATAGATCGCCGCCGGCGATGTCCCTGTACTGCTGCGAGCCATTCTTGGGGAACGCGATGTGCTTGATCGAGCTTCCGCCGGGTGCCAGCTTGCTGGTGACGGATTGGATGTCATTCTCATCCAGACAGGACCAGCAGCCCTCGCCATTACTGTAGTAATACCTTATGGAACCGTCCGCATTCCAGTAGAATCTGGGGGTCGCCCCGTGGTCGTCCTTGCGAACGAGCTTGCCATCCACATACTCGTAGGGAGATTCAGATGCATCCCCGCTCCTCCAGTACCTGGCCGGGTCGCCGTCTGTTCCTGCGTAGTACAGGTTCCCGAACTCATCATAGAACGAGCCAACATAGCTACCGCGGTTGTTGAGGTCGGGGCCGTTGGGGTAGACCAGGAACGACTCGGGGTCGTCGATGGTGACGGTCGGGGAGTACTTCTGATCCTCCTCGGAGAGCCCCATCTCGACCTTGATGGCGACCTTGGTGGTCTCCGCCTTCAGGTGGATCTCCATGGTGTCCGGCCTGCCTTCGCCCACCCAGTCCTTCCTGTGGTAGCCGCCGTCGTTGTTCGGGTCCAGGTAGTACTCCCAGAGGTCGTCGTATCCCTGCCTCATCTCGTCGGTGACGTACTTGAGGACCTTGGTGCCGACGACGGTATCGGAGTAGATGCCCACGTGCTTGGTGGGGTCGATGGGCGACGCGACGGTCCACTTGACGAAGGATGCCCCGAAGTCGATGGTGGACTGGGCATAGGACAGGATGCTGTCCCCGGTGTACGGGTTCCTGACATCGAAGGTGTCTCCCCATGTGACGGTGGGGTACAGCCTGCGCTCGGTGTTCAGCATGTACGCCTGCTGGAGGTTATACTTGCCGCCGGTCGGCCCCACTCCGGACTTCGTCCCATCGAACAGCATGAGCTCCCCGGTCTTGGGATCGTCGAACCAGAAATAGATCCTGACCTCCTTCCCGATCCACCTGGCGTACAGGGTGGTGTCCTCGTAGACCCTGTCGGACTGGTAGCTCCAGTCGTAGATCCTGTCGTAGTCCTTGCACCATCCGTCGAACGTGTAACCGGTGTAATCCGGGACGGGAAGGTCGCCCTTGGTGAGCAGCGCACCGCTGTCCTCCTCGGAGACCTGCAGGGTGTACTTGACGCCGTTCATGCAGTCGAGGGTGACCACATAGGTGTACCTGGCGTACAGCTTGAGCCCGTCGCTCTCGTCGTTGACGACCATGTTGTAATCGTAGCGGTTGACGAATGTGGAGTCGAGGTACCATCCGTTGAAGTTGTTGCCGGTCGGGGTCTCGCACATGTCGCGTGTGAGCAGCGTGTTCTCGGGATAGTACCTGACGGTCTCGAGGCCGTGGTCGATGAATGTGACCGAGTACTCCCTTATGTCGGAGAACATGAGCGTGGTGTGAGCCTCGACTCCTCCCCTGGAGAACACGAGGTCGACGCTGGGAAGGTAGACGTCCCCGCTGGAGTCAACGGCCATCAGGCCGTTCACGGCGAAGTTGACGTTTCCGACGAGGCTTCCCAGGAGTGTTCCGATGTAGGGGCTGTCGCTCCTGAGGCTGCCCGTGGAGAGGTCCCACACGACGGGCCTTCCGAAGTTGGACCATCCGGTGGTGTTGTCCTGGTTGGCCTCGGCCGTGATGACGACGTTTCCCACGAGGGTCGCGCCGGAGGAGAAGTCGACGCTGACCTCGCCGCTGCCGGTCTTCCACTGTGCGGTCAGGTAGATCTCCGTGACGAGGATCGAGAAGCCGCCGTAGACAGCCCATGACGTCCCATTGCAGGCGACCATTGTTCCCGCGCTAACCTCCAGGCTGCCGCCGCCCCAGGTGATCGTTCCGGTGTCCTTGACATAGTACGCCGCCCCGTCGACGAGGCCCAATGCGTTGATCTGTGCGACCGTGGCATATCCGTCGATCACGAATCCGTTGACACCACTCTGATATAGTATCTGTCCGGGATGTCCGTATGTGGTCACGTTGTTACACTTGATCTCCCACTTGTCGAACACCTTGCCGGCCGGGGCCGTGAAGCCGCTCTCCGGCAGGACGTAGCGCGAATTGCTCCTCAGGATGCTGTTGTCAGGCATCGACCCGGTGCCGTCTCCGGCCTTGAAGATGAACTCGATATGGTTCCCGGTGTTCTGGATGATGTACCTGAAGCTACTGCTGTCGGCATCGTCCGCGTTCACCCTGTACTTGCCCTGCGCGTCCCTGGGGACCAGGACCTTCTTGCAGTACAGGGGTTCGTTGGTGTGGAGATCGACGGCAGCTCCTACTGCCGCGTTCCTAGTGACGTAGACCGTGAATCCGACGATCGTCACGACGGTGTACTTGTTGTTGTCGACATTGTCCTTGTATAGCACGATGTAGCCGAGACTGTCGGCGTCGTTGCCGTTCACGGTGTACTTGTTCACATTATGCTCGTCTTTGCTGTACGTTCCGCCCGACTTAGAATGATAGGTGGTCTCTGTAGGCAGAGTCACGTTGGCTCCCGCCTGCTGCGACCTCACGAATCCCGTGTCGTTACCATCGGCTCCTATGTAGATGACCGTATAGACGCCAGGGGCGCTGCCGAACTTGGCTGCCCAGATGGCCCTGAGGGTGGTGTCGCAGGTGATGGTTACGGTGTCGCCGGGATAAGCGTTGCTGGGGGCTCCCACCGAAGGGGTGACGATCCACATCAGGAACACCCTGTCCGACCTGGTGTACTCGCAATCGGGCAGCGTGTACCTGGCCCCGCTCTCCTTCTCCAGCATCGGCATGTATCCGGACCCGTCCATGGGGTCGAACGATACCCTGAAGATCTGGGGCTCTGTGGGCTCCCACTCGGCCGTCAGCAGCATGTTCCCAGTGATGGTGATGGTCTGTCCGGGATAGTAATAGCCGTCGGCGGAGCTCCAGCGGACGAACTTGTTGCCCGCCTTGCTGAAACCGACAGGGTCCGGGATGGTGTACTTGCCCTCGTAAGGCATGTACTGGTCGGGCATCGTCCCATCTCCGCCGCCGTTGGCGAATCCTATGACGTACTGCGTGGACCAGAGGGCCGTGACGCTGGCTCCGCCGGTAACGGTCAGGATCGCGCCGGGCTGGTAGATCGCCGGGGACCCTCCTCCGACTGATACGGACCATCCGGCGAACATCCTCCCGGAAGGTGCGGCTATCGGGCATTCCTGCAGCCTGTACTTGGTGCCGTCCGCCACCCTGTCGGTGGCCATGGCGACATGGAGGACCGTGATGGCGGTGTGATCGTATCCCTCCTCGTAGAGCACGATGAATCTGTTGGTGTCGGCATCTTCGTGACGCACCAGATAGGTGTTGTTTCCATGCTCGTGACCGCGTATGTCAACCCAGGTCCCGTTCGGCAGGAACAGGTTCGCATCTTCGGAGACGTTCCTGTCAATGGTTGGGGACCCGTTGATGGGGACGATGATCACGGTGTACTTCCCAGTATCGTTGGGGAGCTTGTAGGCCACCACGAAGTTGTTGGCATCCTTATCACCAGCGCCTATCACGTAACCCTCGGTGTACACCGTGGCCGCGCCGATGTCGGTGCCTACGGAGTACGGGTCCATGCACTCAGGATCGGTGTAGAGGACCGTGGAGACGCGGGTGCCGCCTGCGTTGTAGACGTTGTTGAAGTAATCGACATGGTAGACGGTGGAGCCGTTCAGCTTGATGTCCTTGGAATAGTGTTCTGTATCCGCTGCGGTTGCGACATCGTAGGCCTGGTTGGCCAATCTATTCTTGACGTACCATCCGTCGACGTTGCTGACTATGTCCCCAGCGTTCTTCCCCTTATCTATCAGGGCAGTACCGCCGTTCAGGGCGAAGGTGACGGTGCTCATGGTCGGCTTGTCCATCCACTGGGCGGTAACCGTCATCGTCACTGCATTGCTGGGGATCCTTATCGTCTCCCCGGGGTACTTGGTGCTGTCGGTGGTGTTGGAGCCGCTGTCGGTGATCACGACGGCCCAGCTTCCGAACTCGTAATCGGACGATGAGGGCGTGAACGCGTTCATCGGCAGGGTGTACCTCTGCCCGCTGGGGGTGAGGACGCTGCCCATGGTGCCGGTCCCGTGACTGCCAGGGTTGAAGCTCACGGTCACGCTGGGGGACCACATGGCCTTGATGACCGTGTCCCCCTCGATGGTGATGGTATCCCCGGAATGCCTGGTTTCCGCCCTGCCGTCGCCGATGGTGACCAGCCAGTATGCGAACTTCTGGCCGGTCGGCGCGATGATGCCGTCGGCCTCGGGCAGGACGTACTCGGTGTCGCGCCCTATGGGGACGGATGTGATCGTTCCACTGCCGCCGTTGCTGTCGAAGACCACGTTCAGGATGTCCTTCCAGACAGGCTCGATGGCCATCTCCTTGCCGGTTATCGGAACATCGGCCGCTGCGACTATGGCCCATCCGGTACCGTTGCACCTGACGACATCGCCCGCGTGGACGGGCACTTCACCGCCGCGGGTGATCTCCCCATCCTCTGTCACCAAGTAGGTGAGCCCATTCTTCAGGGCCAGCGCGTCTATGGTATCATCAGTGCCGTAACCGTCGATGATATAGGCATTGTCTCCACCATCCTTAACGCAGAGGAACTGCGCGGGCTTGGCGCTGTGCTCGGCATTGCCGCTGGTTATCTTCCATTGGCTGAACGTCTTGCCAGTGGGTGCGATGTAACCGTTCTCCGGAATCTTGTATACCGCCCATGTGAGGCCGGGGTTCAGATCGATATCGGGCATGGATCCGGACCCGGCGCCGACGATGTCGACCCTGGCCAGGTTGAGCTCGGCCATAGAGTAGGTCTGGGGGATGAGGGTGGATGCGGATCCCTCGCGATATCCCTCGTCGGTCACGTCGGTCTTGATCTCCACGGAGAAGGTATCCGAGGAATCGGACGTGGGGCTGCCGTAGATGTAGACGTCCACACGCAGCTCGGTGGTGTTGGCGACGAGGTACCTGGGGGTGTTGATGATCGTTCCGTCCGGTCCCACGGCCTCGTAGTTGACCTGCTTGATCTCCTGGAAGATGAGGGTGACATATCCCACGTAGGCGGTGCTGTCGATAGGCTTCCCCGTGAGGCACAGGTAGATGTTCATGGGCCCCGCGGCGGCCTTGGCGCCGTTGCTGTAGGCCATGGGGACCGACACCAGGCTCCTGTTCTTGTTGATGCCGTCGATATCGCTCTCCATCCCATCCTTCTTGAAGAAGGTACCCTGCTGGTTGGCCGGCTGGCCGTCGGCGATGGACATGTAACGGTACGTGGGATCGTACAGCTGTATCCCCTGGCCGCTTTGCGGGAGGTACGCGATGGCCATCGCGAGCTGCGAGGGCTCGTCATCCATGGACTCCGCACCGGGCCTCACGAACGTGTAGGCGTCCCCGTTGGGGTCGTTGGACATCTTCGTGAACACTCCGCCGGTGAACATGATGCTGGTGTCCGTCTGGAACTTGTTAATGGTGATGTATGTCTCGTTCCACTCGAGCTTCCTGGAGTCGTCGTCCAGCTGGAAGTACATAGTGGAGATCTTCTTCGAGATACCGGACACGTACCAGCAGCAGATGTTGCTGGAGACGGACGTGTCCGCCTCGGTGGTGGACCCGTCCTTGTTGATGGAGAAACCTCCGCTGCCGCCGGTGCTGCCCATGGCGTACGCACCGTACTCGCCCTGGGTGGAGATCATGAGCGTGAATCCGTCCACGTTGCCGTAGACGGGGTTGCCGTTCTCGTCGGCGTACCTGATGTATACTGTGGAACCGTCGGTGTAGACCAGCCTGTTCAGCGGGGACTTGTCGGTGGTGTAGCTGCCGTCGGCCGTCTGACTCTTCAGGGCCTTGATGTCGTCCATCGGGGACCTGAAACTGATGCTGGTACCGCCCTTGAGGGTCAGCTCCCCTATGTCGAAGATGGCGGCGTTCTTGACCTGGTTGAAGATCTCCGTGACCGTGCTCCTTCCGAGGATGTTGATGTTGCTCCTGTCGATGGTGACCTTCGTGGCACGGTGTATACCCGCCATGGAGTTGGCGTTGAACAGGTTGACTATGTCTATCGTGGTCTCTCCCCTGGTCTTGCAGGCGTTACCGCTGCCCATGATGCTCCCGGGGATGTTCACGCTCTTGTTCTCGTTGCCGTAGATGCTGATGGACCCGCTGCCCATGACAAGGTTCTCCTTGTACGCACCTATGATGCTGGTGTCATCCTCGCCGGTACTGCTGATGTTCCCGCCGGCGTAGACGGAGTCCACGGAGATCTGGATACCCGTCCTGTCGCCGTAGATCACGGGGATGGGGGTCCTCACCGAGAGGGACGGCAGGTAGTATCCGATATACAGCGCGGTGTTACCGTAGGTCTTCCCCATGAGGCCGCCTCCGAAGACGGACCCCTCGATGTAGCCTCCCTCGATGACGATCCCCGATCTGTTGGCGTGGAGCTGCTGATTCACCCTGTTCTTGACGGTGGCGTCCTTGCTGTCCAGATCCTCTTCGGATATCGCCGGGCCGTCCACTCCGACCTCGGAGCCACCGTACACGGAGCCTCCGATGCTGGCCTTGCCCTGGATGTAGACGATCCTGTTGCCCTCGATCGAGGTCTTCCCGGCCACTCCGAGGCCGCCGCCGAAGACGTTGACTCCCACGATACCCGAATTGATGTCGACCATGGTGGAGCCGAAGACCTTGCCGAATCCGCCTCCGCCGTACACGGAGCCGTCGATGTGGGACGTGTCCAGGGGAACCTGGGCGTTGACGGACTCGTCCGTGGCGACCTTGACGGCGCCGTCATCTATCATCAGGACGGTGTACTTGTCCGTGCTGAAATCCGGATGGAAGAGGACGATGGTCCTGCTGCCGTCGGCATCCTCGGGCTGGACCGTATAGGTGTCGCCCTCCGTGATGGTCCTATTCTTGATCCTCCAGCCGTTGAGCGAGTGCTGGGCGTCCCCGACGGTCCCGCCCGATGCGACCTCTGCGATGGTGGCGTTGCCGTCCGCGTCGACGAGGACGATGTTGTAGTTCGTCGGGAGGGTCGAGTCCCTGTGAAGGACGATGAACTTGTTGGCGTCCGCGTCCGATGCGGACACGGTGTAGCTGCTGCCTATGACCGCTGTCTGGTCGTGGTACCACGTCTTGTTCTCGATGACGACCGTGACGTTGCCCTTGACCTGGGCGTAATTGGCGTAGTTCAGGGAGCTGCTGTTGTCATAGGTGCGGTTCGAGAGGTTCTCCCCTCCGTCCACCCAGTACTGGCGGCCTATGGTCCTGTCGCCGCCGTCCCTGTAGACCACCTTGTTGAACCCGTACTCGGTCTCGTCGACCTCGCCGTTGGCGTCCAGCTTTATCCCCTTTCCAGCGCCGTAGACGGAGCCGCTGATCCTGGCGTCGCCGCCTACGTGCACGTAGACGTCCCCGACCACGGTGGCTGTCTCGACGGGCTTATTGTCTACCGTCTCGGCCACGAACGGGCTGTTCCCTCCGGGGCCTGGGTTGAAATCGATGATGTTCGTATAGAAGAGGAGCTTGGGCACCGACATGCCGCCGCCGTAGACGTCGCCGTCTATGGTCCCGCCGGTGATCTCCACGGAAATGCTCCCGTAGACGTAGGACATCCCGGTGGACCTCTTGTTTCCATCCACTCCCTTGTCGCTCTGGTAACCCTGTCCCTTGACTACGTTCTTATCGACACTGCCGATCTTGGCCTTGCCGGTGGCTGCGGCGTGCTTCATCTTGTTGAGGCCTCCGCTGCCTCCGCCGTAGACGTTCCCCTCGATGTGCGTGTCCCCGCTGATGGAGATCTCGATCTCGAGAGCGGACACATTGGAGGAGTCCCCTATCGTACCCCTGTATCCCCCTCCGTAGACGTCCCCGATCCTGCCGCCTGTGATGTCGATGGCGATCGTGCCCTGGGACATTGATATCCCGCTGGGGTAGGACCATGTGTCGAATCCTCCGCCGTATATGCTGGCGACGAGGGCATCATCCGATACGTGTATGCGCAGGCCGTCGACCACGCGATCCCTGTTACCGCTGGCTCCGTCGGTGGTTATGCCGCACGCTACGCGCCTGACCTCCGCCCTCCCGGTGACCTCGAGGTAGGAGAAGTCGGTGGTAGAGGAACCGTCACGGCCCGCACCCATGCAGTCCCACACCGAGGAATCCCCGGCGATGATCAGGTGGGAGGACCCGTGGAGGTATCCGCTGGTGGAACCTCCCTGGGCCACGCTGGACTGCATGTTGAGGGCGTACTGCCTGGTGTTGCCGTTGACGTTCCCTTCGGGCCCGCAGCCAGTCACGAAGTCGGCGTAGCCGGACTCCTCGTCCTGCCAGAAGTCGCCCGCGGTGAACGCCCCTACGAGATAGGTGAACGCCCCGCCGTCCTCATACCCGGAACGGCCGTCGATGTTGCCCTTTATGGTCCCGCCGCCTCCGGCCGCACCGATGGTGTCGAGGACCAGGCAGTCCTTGAGGACGGCGTAGGTGGACAGGGGCGCGCCATCCGACCCCGTGGTACCGGTGCCGCCGGCGATCACGTTGTTGTAGACGCCGCTGTGTATGATGACGAAGCTGCCGAGGTCGGCCGTGACCGTTGTATCGTTGCCGTCGTTGAGTATGGCGGTCTTCCCCTTCTCGATGGCCCTGGTGACGCTGCCTCCCATGATGTTCGGGGCCTCGCCGATCTTGTCTATCTGGGAAGCGTGATCCGTGCTCTTCTCGTACCTCTCGGTGGATATGTTGGTGCCCAGGATGAGCCTGTGGCCGTTGGCGGATAGGGCGCCGTTCATATTCCCTCCGTGGGTGTTCGTGCTGTTGGTCTTGAACGTTATGTTGTCGATGAGCACGTTCCCGGATGCGTAGCTGGCGCTGCTCGTGTTGACGATGGCCTTGTAGTCTATCCTGCCGTCCCTGGTGCCGTATGTGTACAAATTGTAAGGGTCCCCGGTCCTGTATGTTCCGGAGGGGAACACCGTGCTGCCGCCCAGGCTGTAGGTCTTGGTGCCGTCGAGGTGGTAGATGGAGCTGAACATCGCGTCGTGGTCCTTCACCCACTTGCTCTTGCTCTCGTCCCACCTGACGACGTCGCCTGCCACGACGTAGATCCTGGTCCCCTTGGTGAGCTCGCCTGCGTTGCCCTTGACCGTGTACGTGTCGCCCGACGAGGGGGTGCTTATACCGTTGATCTCCGATACGGTCTTCTCCGTGTAGTTGTAGGTGTATCCGACCCTCGGGTCATTGTTCCCGACCGTCCAATCGGCGTACGGGGTGACGACGGATGCCAACTCCCCTGCGCCGTTCTGGATGCTGGTGACCGCGATGCTGGTCTTGGTGTAGAGGTCCGGGACGATCCACTTCGCATCGAGGTCCGTAACGGTCCATGCGACGTTGTCGCCGGGGTAGACCATGGTGTCGGGCTGATTGTGATAGGTCCAGCCGCCGAAGACCTTGTTGACGCTCGCACTGTAATTGATGGTGATTTCCGCAGATCCGGCGGATGAGCCCATCCGCAGCGTATTGCCGTCCACCTTTTCTCCGCCGCTGGTCACTGAGACCAGCGTGCATCCGGCCGGCATGGAGATATCGATGGAACTACCCGTCGCTGACTTCGTGACGGTTGTTGTCACCCCGTTCCATGTGACGTTCACCTTGGGGCCCACGAAGTTCCACATCCCGATGCCGTCTTCGTCGTAGTTGCTATCTCCGCAGAGGTACACCTCGCCCCACCCGGTCCAGAACTCCGGATTGTACTCCGTCGACTTGATACCGAAGTACGTGTTGAGCTTGACGCTGGTTTCCGTCGATGACACGGGCGATTCCCTCGTGCCGTCCCCTTTGATGTTATACGAGTAGTTCGTGGCCCTGGTGTCGGAGACGTCTCCGGCGGCGCTGACCACGTACACCTCGCTGCCAAGGTGGTAGGTGATGGAACCTCCCTCCTTGTACTCGGTGGTGGCTTCGGAGTTCGAAACGAACACAAGCGCCGCTGACACCGTCAGTATCGCTACCATCAGCACCGCCAGCACTTTGGCGTTGGTCTTTTTGCCTAAGTCCAATACGTTCCATCCCGTCATTCGAACCACTATTTCCTCATGCGGCCTCCCCGTTGTGGAGGTCGTTGCTGTAACTGAACTTGATCGTCCCGTTCTTCATTATGTAGCCGTCGGTTCCGATCGGCATAGTGTATGATTGGCCGGCGAACCTGCCTGGGGATCCGGTGACCTCCCAGCCCAGGAGCTTCCAGCCCTTGAATCCTATCATCGCGGGGTCCTCCGGCGGTGCGGAGTAGCAGGCCGGGAGGGTGTAGCTCCCGTTCTCGCCCGTGTGGTAGAGGTATGTTGCGGCGACATTGCCGTACAACAGTATGTAACCGTCGCTGCCCAGGGCCGCGGCGTCCTCCGCCCTGACCTTGTACGACCCGATCTCCCAGCCCTTGACCTTCCAGCCCTTGACGCCGGTGATCGCGTGCTCGATATCCCCGACCGTCAGGTTCCTGATGGCCGTGGCGCCGTTGATGCTGGCCTTGACCACTGTGTACTTGTTGCTCTCGTTCGCCGTCTTGTAGAGCACTATGAACCCGTTGACGGCGTCGCTGGGGTTCACCGTGTAGGTGTCCTCCTTGGATACGCCCTTGACGTACCATGTCCCCTCGGCGAGGGCCATCGAGTCCCCGGAGCGCAGGCCCTTCGTCATGGTGGGGTTGCCTGTGTCGGGGACCGTGATCACGGTGTACTCGCCGCTGGGGTTCGTGAACTCGTACAGCACGATGAACCTGCTGGCGGCATCGTCGGCATCTTCGACGTTGACGACGTACAGGCCACCGTAGATGGCCGCGCCGTTGACCCTGAAGTCCCCGACATGGTCGACGTGGTCGTCCACGGAAAGCGTGCCGGAGACGTCCACCCAATTGCCCTCGACCCTGATGACCTTGTACTGGTCGGACGCGTTCTGGTCCTGGTAGAGGACCGCGTAGCCGCCCTGGACCACGTCTGGGTCCCTGAGGACGTAGCTGTTGACGTTTCCGAGGGACCTGCCCCTGATGTACCATGTCCCCTGCTCGAGCGGTATCGTGTCCCCGATCTCCTTGCCGGAGACCACGTAGGGCGATCCAGTGTGCGGGATCACAACGACCGTCTTGGTGTCGAAGGAGATGGACACGTGCTCCCCGCCGACCGGGGACTCGCCCCACACGGGCGTGAGGATCAGGCCCTCCTTCACTCCAGCTATGTCCGTGAACTTCTCGCCGTAGTCCGTGTAATGGGTCCCGCTCGTCGCGCCGACGACCATCCATGCGACGGCCGTCGAGTCTGGCTTGGTGAACGCGCACGGTGGCAGGGTGTAGGTGTTGCCCGACTCCAGATTCTTGAGTAAGTACGCGGTGGCCATGGTCCCGTACCCGCCGCCGCTGGTGAACGTGACGGTGAAGCAGTCCTCCGCCGCCGCCCACTGGGCGGTGAACGTCCTCTCCACCGAGTACGAGGTGAATATGTGGCCGCTGGTGAACACCTTCGACATGTTGTCGGCCTTCCAGCCGACGAACTTCATGTTGGCGGGTGCTTCGAAGCAGTTGTCTGGGAGCATCACGTCCGATCCGGACTGGACGAAGACCGCGCGGGCCTCCGCTCCCTCGGAATCGCTGGCCTTCAGGGTGTACTTCAGCTTGTCGGATGCGCCGGCGGGGACCCACTCGGGGACTATTGTGACCTGCCCCGTGGCCTTGATGACCGATCCCTCGGACCTGAGGGCGCTGTTGACGTACCCTGATTCGCCGGCGAAGTACAGCTTGGTGGTGTAGGTGGCGCCGGTCAGGATGTGCAGCTTGATGCCGCCGCCGACGTTCCATCCGTACATGCCGTCCACGGTCTGCCCGGCGGTCTTGCCGGAGACCAGGGTCGCCGTGCCGTTGTCTATCTTCACCACATCGAAGGTGCCGGCGGCCGTCGGCGCATCGTATATCACGACGTTGCAGCCGGCGTCGGTGTCGGCCTCCTCGACCGTGTACTTCCCGTCGGTGATCTCCCTGCCGTCCACGAACCACTTCCCGGACGGGCTGGCCCCGAGGTCGATGGGCGAGTAGACGCCCTCGTTGACGTAGACGTGATGGACCGATGCGATGCCCTGGGCGTTGTGCGTTATGACCACCACTGTGATGTCCTTGATCGTGTCCGCGGAGTACAGCTTTATGTACCCGCCGGGGTCGGCGTCCACCGCGGCGACATGGTACTGGGAGTCTATGCTCTGCCCCTTGACGACCCACATGCCGTTGGACGATCCGCTGTAATAGGCGTACTGGTCGGGCATCAGCACCCATGCGGACCCGTCGTAGCCGACCACGTCGCCCGCCGCGACGGCGAGACTGCCCTTGGTGAGGGTTCCGGAGTCGGTCAGCTTGTAGCATGTTCCGACCGCGGGCGAGCCCATCGCGTTGATGGCCGTGACGGTGCCGGTGACGTTGCAGTCCACGGACGCCTTCAGCACGTACCTCCAGCCGTAGAGGTCGCCGCTGTAGTCGGTGAACCATCCGTCGTTCATTTGTGGCGATGTGACCGCCACGCCCAGCACGCCGCCGGTCCCGCCGGTCATCGTGGCCGACAGCTTGTCGCTGCCGATCATGATGCCGACGTAGCCACGGCCCTCTATGTCCATGAGCTCCTCGGTGTGGCCGTTGAGCTGGTATTTGATGCCGGCCTCGGTCTCCACAACGTCGAAGCTGACGGCGTTGCCGTTGAACGTGTAGTTCTGCTGCGTCAGCGTCACGTACTGCGATATGACGCTGTTCCCGGAATTCTCCGTCGATGCGGTGTAGGCGTAGCCCACGGAGGTGAACGCCATGGCCAGCACGGCCACGATCGCTATTGCGAGCACGAGCTTCTTCACTCTGCCGCCTCCTTCGGGTCCGCCCTGTAGACGCCGTACACGGCTATCGCCGCGGCGATAACGAACATCGCGGCCAGGAACGCTATGAAGTTGTTCGATACTGCCGCCAGGGCATGGCCCAGTATGGGGCTGGTGCCGATGACCCTGCCGTTGATGTCGTCCAGCATGACGACCTCTGTGGAGTGGTTGTTGTCCCCGTGCACGTAGACGCTGCCGTCGTTGACCTGGACCACCCTGTGGTGGACCAGCGTGTCGCCGTCGTAGTACGATACCACGTCGCCCACGCGCAGGAACTGCCTCTCGTAGTCGGAGAGGTGCTTTACCATGACCAGCGTGTCCGCCGGGAACGAGTCGATCTCGTATTCCTTGACGTCGCCGTCCATGGAGTCGGTGACCACGAGGACGACCTGCCTGTCGGCAGGGCTCACGGAGTCGCCGTTGAAGTGGAACAGGTACAGCCCGCAGGCTATCGCCACGGAGGCGATGATGATCGCCTTCAGCTTGGTGTCAAGCATCGGACCGCCTCCTGCGCTTCGCCGCGAAGATGATCAGCATCATCGCGGCCAGGGCCGCGATGCCTATGGCGATCCAGATCCACGGCAGGTCCTTGGGCTCCTTGTGCAGCTCCACCATGTAGATGGAGAAGTGGTCCACGGAGAACGACACTGCTCCGGTCGCGGGGTCGTACTCGGCGTCGATCCTCACCAGGCCCCCGTTCTCCTCCACGCGGAACGCGTCGGCGGACTCGTATCCGGGCTCCAGGACGATCTCGGCCTTGCCGGGGAGCTCGTGGACGTACTCGGAATCCATGGTCAGGGTGATGCTGACGGCGTAGCTGTCGCCGACCGTCCTCTCCTGGAGACGGTTCATGTGGCCGGCGGCGTCCTCTATCTTCAGGACGAGCACGCCCTTCCCCTTGGAGAGCGCGGCGACGATGTCCGCGTCTATGGAGACGCTCTCGGCGCCCCTGTGGGCGTACAGGCCGCATCCCATCTCGGAGATGAGGGGCAGCACGCCGTCGGAGACGGTGAGGACGCCCTCGTCCTCGAACACCCCGAGGAAGTCCTCAGTGTAGTCGTACTGATCGATGAGGCCCTGGACGGAGTCCAGGTCGTCGGCGGCGATTGTGGGCATGGTGGCGTAGACGGTGCGGTCGTCGGTGGTGACGACGTACTGGATCCCGTACTCCCTGGGGTCCTTGCCGGGCTCAGCGACCCTTATCTCCCTGGACTCGCCGGTGAGCTCCTTCTCGGAGTCCAGCTCGGAGACCTTCCTCTCCTCGTACCTGTAGCCGGTGCGGTCCTCCTCGTAGCTGCTCTCGGTCCTGGTGCTGGTGCCGTCGTCGTGGTAGACGATCTCCACCTCGCTCCCGCTCTTGGAGATGGTCCCCTTGTAGTCGCCGGATTCGGTGGTCTCCTCCCTGACGACGAGCCTGCTCACCGGGTCGTATGTCTCGGTGCTCTCGGTCACGGTCCACTTGCCGTTCCTGAGGCGCTGCTCGTACTCGTATAGGATGTCCTTGGAGCCGTCCTCCTTGGTAACCTCGGTGATCAGCGTGGTGGTGGTGTCCTTCCTCTTGTCGGGGTAGGTGGTCTCGACCAGCTCCATGAGGGTCTCGTCGCCGTTGGGATGGTCGACGACCTTCTCGATGATGACAGTCTTGGTGCCGTCCTCGTACTCGATGGTGGTGGTCTCGGTCTTCACCTCGGTGCCGTCGGGCTCTGTGACCTCCTCCTCCTCGACGTCGATCTTCGGCCAGTCCTCGTCGCGGGCCCATTCCGCCGTGATGATATCGGAAGGGAGCATGGAGACCCTGGTGTGGGGGGTCACCCATGCTCCATTGGAGTCCTTCCAGCCCAGCAGGTCGTAGCCCTCCCTGTATACCCTGGGGGGCGCTCCCAGCTCAGCGTCTTCGCTCAGCATCTTCTCCGCTACGACCTTCCCCTCGGACACGTACTGTATCACGTGGAGGCCCTTGGATTCGATGGTGAAGGCGAAGGTAAGCTTCAGCGCGTCAGAAGGCGCGGTCGCGCTGTCGTACGCTGCGTTTGTGTAGACCCTTATCCGGTTGCCGTCCTGCCCGGGCTGGAAGGTATGAGGCTGCGGGGGATTCTCGGATTCATCCTGGATAACTTTGGCCGTGAACTCGTTGGCCTGGTCTAATATGGCGTAGTAGGGGACGTCGTCGTCGAAGACGGCGACCCTGATCCCGGTGGTGTATAGGAAGCCGTAGCTGCCGCCGTCCGCCGGGTACACCGATATGGTCATGTCGAAGGTTCCCGAGGCGATGTCGACCCACTTGATGTAGGTCTCTATGGTCTCGATCTCGGTTGTCTCTGCTAGAAGGTATCTCGTTCCCTCCTTCGTATCCTCGGTATCGAATCCGACCTGGGAAGTCATGAAGGACCGGGCGCCGAGCTCAGTACCCGTGCTGTCGACGAGCTCGATGCCCGGTCCCTGACCCGATACTCCGGGTATGAGGGAAGGGGCGGCCAGGACCAGGAGGAGAGCTACCGCTATGATTGACATGGCGGATGCCCTGTTCCTCCGGATCCCGGTCATATGGATGCCTTCAGTTGTGGTTCGTTTCGGTCTGTTTCAAGGTGCAGGTGCTGCAACTCCAGTAATCCTGAATTCTGTGACCTTGCCGGCATGATCGCCCGCTCCTGTGATCACAAGCACATATACGGCATCCGCTTCGATGTCAGTGGATGCAGGAGTAAGTGCTGCTCCAGCTTCACTCTTCCAGGTAGCTGCATAATCGTCGTCCAAATCCAATTCAACTCCAGCGTTGTTGTAAACCTTGTAAGTCACTGAGGAAAGCTTCGAGCCAGCTACAGCCTCATTAGTGAAGTCAACAATGAAATGGTTGTTGAGAGCACGAGCTGCACTGAACGTTATTTCCACATCATCCAACAGGGTGGCATCGGGAGCTGTAGTAGGATGAGTATCGACGGCATATCCAAGGTATATCTGAATCGTCGTGTTGTAGTAGGCAGTATTTGCATTCGCATAGATTGTGAACGATGCAGGGGACCAGGTTCCACTGTAAACCAGATACTGGTCAGCGGTTGCATCCTTAGCAGTGTCTGCCTTGAGTATTATGACATATCCGGTGGGGAGATTGACATCTCCGTCGGAAATTTCGATGGAGCAGGTAAGATTTTCATGATATCCGCTGGTCTGGGTCGCAGCCAGAGTTATATCGTTACCAAGCTTTACAGCGGTATAGTCGTTAGTCGAGTCAAGGTTGGTATCCAGGGCAATTACGTCTCCAGAAAAAGCTCATAAGTCGTCGTAACGACTCCTGCTACGCTCCTGTTGACGGTGTCGTAGTAGACTGCCTGCTCATTCACAAATGTATAGGCGCCAGCTCCGTCCTGCGAGAGAACCAAGTATTCTGAACTGGCATTGTTGCCTTCGTTGACGGTCGATGCGGTGTACGCGTACCCCGCTCCGACCAGTCCCGCGGCGCACATCATGATGACTGCGACCGCGGCTATTATCTTTGTTCTTGCTTCCATATTTCATCCCTTCCAATTGCTTAGAAGGAATGAGAAGGCGTACGCCATTATCGCCAGCAGCAACAAGCAGAACATCACGAGGAGAGTGTTGCTCTTCACGAAGGAGATCACCTGGCCAGCAGGGTGGCTGACGTTGACCACCTTGCCGGTGACGTTCCCGAAGGATACCGTCTCCGTCGCCGTGGCGTTGTCCCCTTTTGTAGTGAATGTCTGCTTCCCCTCGTCGACCGATACCACGCGGTGGTAGACGTTGTTGCCCCCCACCAGGGCGGATTTGAAGCCGATGACGTCCCCCACGTCGAGGTCCCGGACTTCCGTCGCGGAGACCTTGTGGACAGCGATCAGGCTGTCCTTGGGGATCGTCTTGATCTCGAAATCGGTCGGCTCGCCGTCCATCGAGTCCGTGAGAATGATGCGGAACTCGGCGTTGAGCAGGTCCGGGGACCTGTTGAACGCCATAGCTCCAGCTACGAAAACGAGGGCGATCACGATGATGACCGCCGCGACGGCTGTTGTTTTTGCACGGGTCAAGGCGTTAGCCTCCTCATCCATTTCAAGCGATATTCCCTTGCCGGGGGAGTGTTCGTCGTTCGTCCGACGATTCCATCCCTGCGATGAGTTGCAGGAATCGGCCCCGACTATCGCTTATCATAGGACTAGAATTACACAGTATTTATAGATTAGCGTAAATCATTTTATACTGTTGCAAGAAAAACGGAGAAGTGCCCCGATTCGGATTGTTAACAATCGAATCCTGGCCGTTGGATGTTGACATGTCACTATTTTCCGACGGCGCCCGATCGGCCCCCCGGGACAATAGCCAGCATGTCTCCGCCGCCCCTCGGAGCGGCGGTTTTCCCGTTCGGCAGAAATGTACATTTTGCGGTACCATCCCCGTTGTAGGATGCCCCCTTTGGTGTGCGGACAATCAGTTCGTCATCCGTCGAATTAAAAGGGTCCCCGATGTAAGCAATCGACTGATGATCCGCGGAGGGATCGGACACATCCTGCAGGGAAGATGTGACCATAGGCGCCGAGAAATGCCCCTCCGATTCCGGAGGCCGCCGACGGTATTTCCGCCCTTCCGGGTTATGCTATTTAAGAAAATCCCCTTGTGTGGATTTATCATGAATCTATGTTGGAAATATAATCCGACATTGGATTTATGGTCCAGAAGGGGGATTCTAGATGCATCCAACATGTTCTAAATTGTCGAAATGATTTAAGTGATTTACCTGAAAGGGTAACACGAAAAAGGTACGCGGGAACCCGCCGTACCATGGAAAACGCGTCGCTTCCGGGCGATCCGCGGCCGGCGCCATCGGATGCCGCGGGACGCATCCGGGAGTCCGGCCGGAGGGTCCGCCGCACGCCGATCCAACAGGGCGGCCATCGGCATCCCCGCATGCCTTGACCCCTCGTCATTATCCAGGGAGCTATGTTGGCATACCGCTCCCACACTGGAATCATAGTTTTTACGAGCCGTCATTATTCATCCAACCTACCGTAAAATGTTATTTATAGTACACGCGCGAGTATTATCCCACAGGGAGGATGGGACAGGCCTCCTGGAGGAATACACATGGTTCAAACTGAGCACATAGACCCGACCGCGCTGGGGCTCTACCTGGTGGCGGTCGTGTCCCTGCCGCTGGCGCTGTCGAACCTCTGGTTCGACGGCCCGGCGACGGACGTGACGAAATACTACCCCCTACTGGGGCTGATGATAATAGCGTGCGGGTACTTCGCGTACAAGGCCAACGGGATGTTCGGCTTCGTGGTGTTCGCATTGGTCGGCGCGGCAGTGGCGCTCACCGGCCTGGGGATCGATTCCTGGTGCGACATCGCCTTCGGGCTGACCTTCGTCGTCGCAATAATATGGTCGATCAAGCTGAAGACCCCGAAGTTCCTGACCGCCATCTGCGTGACGACGGCCCTGATCTTCCTTATCGTCGGATTGATGGACCCGCAGCTGGTCGGCGGCGGGGACGGCATGAGGTACCTGCTGGGCATCGTGGCGCTGTTCAACTTCATCGAGAACTTCTTCCTGGCGACCGCGCTGGCCACCGAGGGGAAGGTCCTGCCGATAATCTGATTCCCATAATATCCTTAAAGGGCCCCCTGTCGGAGGGGGCCCAGCACCCTATCCCTCATTCAATAATTACATTTCAAGGAACAGAGACATCGGGGCAAGTTACATATTAATAATATATTGCTATATAGAATTAATATACAAGTTTACTATATAGGTTGCAAATCATTTTATACAAACGTTAGATACATTACACACTGGAGTAACCTTGGAGCGTATACTCCATCGCTGTAATGACGTTGGATGCATATGCCCATCATACCGAGGGGATAGAATGGTATCTCGCGATAGAGTGCTATCTAGCGATTTCCTCGTATGCGTGAAGATATACGAATACAATGAGGATAAGAAAGAGAAGATATGGTTCAGCAAGCTCGTGGATGTGATGAGGGGAGAACTCTCGCAATCCACGATCTCCAAGTGTCTCGACCGCCTCTTCGATCTGGGAATGATCGATGGAACGTGGGAGAGCATCGATGGACGCTGGACCCGTACGTTGAAGGTCACGGGCGAGTCCATGGGCTTCGTCGGCGACCTGTACCGTGCCACAAAGGAAAACCGAATTAACAATCGGGCCAGTGCCCGAAATTTTCCATTCTGTCAATATTTTTAATACATATGCCATAATATAGCTGGCAGGGTGCACTATGAGGAAGAAAATCCCTGTTGAGGCAGATATTCCGCTATCGGTGGACGGTTGCGATCCGCTCTGCAACGACACCGCATCCATAGTCTCCATGCGCCGGATCGATGGATACCTGGATGGCCTCCTCGGCAGAGGATATGACCTCATAGTGACGACCCCCAGGAAAGGCTCGTGGATAATTGACAGCTTCATGAAGAAGAAAGGGCTATCGATCCCCCATGCTCCATTCTCGGATGATCAGCACAGGATTGATGCGGATGGCCTGGATGTCCTGGTGTTCGATGACTCCGTGCATACAGGAGATAGCGTCCTCAGGGCGGTATCTGCCATATCCAACGCTAAGAACATCACGGTAGGATGCATCCTGATCAACAAAGAAGCCAAGGAGCTCCTCGAGAAGGATGTCAGGATATCGAATCCCATTCGTTATCGGGAGATTTTTGAAAGGTACACGGGCAAGAACCCCGACGGCTACCTCTCTGATGATTGCCAACAGTACAGATACGCATACTGCCTGATTCCGTACATCCACCATCTATCGGAGAATCGCAGCCCGGATTTCTCAAGCATGGTGATAACCATCCCAGACAGCACTGCGGACATGAAGGGGGTAGCGTCCGCCATCCTGGAACGGATCGACCTCTCTAGCGAACCGTATACCGTGGATTCCGTCCCCGGGCGTTTACGCATATCTGCCGAAATAGATCAACAGAGCATCAAAAGCATCATCGATGGAATGACAATCTCGTCGATGGACCAATGCAAGATCAGAATATCATGTTCGGATTACGGGACATGGAAGGAATGCACTGTAACACCCATGATCTGCCCCGTAACCGTGGATGGATCGCCTAATATCGGGATCATCCTATCCGGAAAGTTCCTTGATGCATTCGGGGACGGCATACTGGAGTCAATCAGACCCATCGCCGGAAACAACATCAGGGCAATGAGATTCGACGGTGTCAGAGAGCTGGGGTCCTGGAGCAGTGGTCGCAGTGACCGATTACCTCCTGGCTCGCATCGATATCCTGGCGTATTCTGAATTGTACAAAAAGTCTCCGGAATTGATCGCTGAAATAAATCACATACTAGAAGCTAAAAACCGGTCCATTTCCAAGATCAATGGAGAGACCAAATCGATCAAACTGGTATGCAAACCAATGTATGGGGATACCATCGACATATACTGCGAATGCAGAGGTGAAGAGCCCATCGCAAAAATGCTCATCGATGCCGTTTCGGAGACGATGATGACTATTACCAGAGAGGGACTTCTGGCCAGAGGAGCGATCTGCAGAGGCGAATTAATCGACACCGACGAGGTATTCACAGGGAAAGCATTGGTTGATGCCAAGGAAATCGAGGATAATGTAGGCTCTGCGACTATAGGCATTTCAGATGATGTCATCAAAATGGTTCGCAAGGAAATGGCCGATCTGTATACCGTACCAAGCGTCCTCGAAGATGTCATCTGCAGTATGTTCCCAGATGGGAGACGCCTCAACGTGTACCACCATTGCAAGACGATCGATTTGGACAATGCAGAGGTTGACGGACACTCTGTAGACTACTCATCCTGCCTGTTGTCCGCGATAAGAAGGTACAAAGGCATGCTGGACCCATCCAGGGATAACAGTCGCCAGTTGAGGATATACGATGGAACAATGAGCTTCCACAACGAATGCTGCAGGATAATAGGGCTGGATGACCAGATAATCCCGAATGATGACCTGCTATCGGTTGAAAAAACGTGATCCCCCTTTCCGTTGCATCCCGCGAAGATTAGAGCGTCGCTTGCAGCAGACCCATCTCGGATTGAATCCCTGATCGCCCTGAAGTAATCGTTGACCTTGTTCCTGCCCAGCCAGGCCTCCAGCTCCTCCCTGGAGATGAAGTCGCTCATGTAGGCGATGATCTCCGGGCACAGGATCTTCCCGCCGATCCTCCTCTCCTCCTCGCAGACGAAGGTGGAGGACATGAGCAGCGAGTCGAACGTGCCGGCGTCGATCCATTTGGTCCCCTCCGGGAAGATCTCCACATGGAGGTCCCCCTCCTGGAGGTACAATCTGTTCAGGTCCGTTATCTCCAGCTCGCCCCTGGCGGACGGGGTCAGCCTCTTGGCCATCTCGCTGGCCCTCCCGTCGTAGAAGTACAGGCCCACCACGGCGTAATCCGATTCGGGCTCCTCCGGCTTCTCCTCCAGGGACGTGACGTTCATGTCCCCGTCGAAGGCCACCACCCCGAACCTCTCAGGGTCCGGCACGCGGTAGCCGAAGACCAGGGCGCCGCCGTCGAAGGATGCTGCTTTCCTCAGCAGCTGCTCCAGGCCGGGGCCGTAGAATATGTTGTCCCCCAGCACGAGGCACACGCTGTCCCCGCCGATGAACCTCTCGCCGATGATCAGCGCGTCGGCGATCCCCCTCTGCACGTGCTGCACATCGTATTCTATGTGTATCCCGAACTGGGACCCGTCGCCGAGGGTCCTCCTGAAGTTCTCCAGGTCGGATTCGTTGGTTATCACCAGGATGTCCCTGATGCCGGCGGTCATGAGGGTGCACAGCGGGTAGTATATCATGGGCCGGTCGTAGACCGGCAGCAGTATCTTGGATATCGGGAGCGTGGCGGGCGAGAGCCTCGTGCCCGCGCCGGCCGCCAGGATTATCCCCTTCATCTGGGGGCCTCCAGCCTGGAGACGACTTCCTCGAACAATGCGACCAACCGCTCCGACCTCCCCCTGGCCACCTCCTCGTCCTTGGACTCGGATGTGATCCTGAACTTCGGCTCGGTGCCGGAGGGGCGCATGATCGCCCATCCGTCGGCCTTGTCTATCCTTATGCCGTCCACGGTGTTCAGGTCGTGGTCCTTGAGGGCATCCCTCATCCCCTCGATGACCGCGGGCTTGAGGTCGTCCCTGCATGGCATGACCGCCTTCACGGTGTGGTACCTCGGCAGGGAATCCACCTGGTCGTCCAGGGATCCGTTCCTGGCGATCAGCTCGAGCATCCTGACGATGGACATCGCCCCGTCGCGGCAGAACTGGTGGTCGCCGAATATGGCCCCGCCGTTGTCCTCGCCGCCGATTATCGCGCCTGTCTCCATCATCTTCCTGGCGACCACCGGGGAGCCCACGGCCGTCAGGACGATGTCCCCTCCGGCCTGTTTGACCGAATCGGAGACAACTGATGATGTCGCCACGGTGGTCACGGCCTTCCCGCCGTTCCCGACGGCGCCCCTGGCTAGGAGCGCCAGCGAGACGTCCCCGGGGATGTACCTCCCGGAGCCGGTGACGAAGCAGCACCTGTCGGCGTCGCCGTCGTGGGCGGCGCCGAGGTCGAACTGACCAGTGGACATCAACGACATGAGCTGGGGGAGGTTCTTCTCCAGGGGCTCGCTGTGGTGCCCCGGGAACCTGCCGTCCGGGTTGCAGTTGATCCCGACGACGGTGACACCGAGCCTCCTCATGAGGAGCGGGGTTGTGTTACTGCCGGCGCCGTTGGCGCAGTCCAGACACAGCCTGATATTGGCCTTCCTGATCAGGTCGACGTCCGCCCTGGACACGATGGCGTCGACGTACTCCTCGCCGGCGGTCCCGATGACCGTCCTGGAGCCGATGGCGTCCCATGACGCCGTTTCCAGATCCGAATCGAAGGCGTCCTCGATCCTGGATTCCTCCTCCTTGCTGCACTCGGTGCCGTCGGAGGATACGCACTTGACCCCGTTGAACTCCGGGGGGTTGTGAGAGGCGGTTATCATCACGCCGCCGGTGACGTCGTGTGTTTTAACATAGTACTGGAGTGCGGGGGTCGGCACCATCCCGAGGTCGTGGACGTCCGCGCCCATGGCCATGATGCCGGCCGAGACGGCGGAGACCAGCATGTCCGAGGATATCCTGGTGTCGCAGGCGATCGCGATGGGGCCGGGCCCCAGGACGGATGCGATGGACATCCCTATCTTGGTCAGGTTCCCGCAGTCCAGGAAGCCGTTCGCGATGCCGCGTATGCCGTTGGTGCCGAACATCCTCATTAAATCGCGCGTATATCCTTAAACAGGGTTTAAAACCTTGCCAGGAAAGCGGGATAACACGTCCAGCGTTAATACGATAATGTATGGAAATGTGCAAGCGTTTCCGGAACAGGCCAATGGTGCCGGGGGCCGGGGTCATAGGGGGGGGCTCGGGCGGTAGCGATGGATATGATGCCGAACCTCGATCGGAGGCGAGATCGCCCGCTGAACATCGCCTTGATCTCCTCGGGGGTCTTGACCCTCTCGTACGGGAAATCTTTGATGTTCTTCGTGACCAGTATCGTCGGGGGATTGTCGATGCTGGAGTAGATCATGATGTCGGCCCAGTCTATCTTGCCGCAGGAACTGCAGCGCGAATCCCCCCTCTGGTCCATTATCCTGGCGGCGTTCGTGGCCATCCGGGGGGTGTAGTACAGCACGTCTATGTTGGCCTTCTTGAGGATCGAGTCCAAGTTATCCTCACGGCCGTTGTGGAGCATCTGCCGCTTGAGCTCCATGTAAGAAACGACGGAGGTGCACACCTTGCCGTGGTATTCGGATTGGGTCCAATGGATGAAATCCTTGTCGCGCAATACGTTGGTGTCCAGCACCAGCTTCGGGTAGCTGGACATCTTCGCCACTCCAAACCATCCAGGAGGCCATCGAGCTCCTCGAGCCTGATCTCCCTCTCCCTGAGGAGCTTCTGAACGGCGGGATTGCTGCTGTCGGGGCAGAACTGGTGGGCGTAATTCTGGATGGATGCCTCGTACCTGCTGGTCTCCAGCGGGAGCTTCTCGCGCCATTGGCTGACTATGTCGCGGCGGACGTTCTCGTTGTACTTCACCCTTAGGTGGTAGCAGAAGAAGAACCAGAAGTCCTCGGCGATATCGAACAGATCCTCGTTCGATGCCCCATTGGCCAGGACCTCCCTGAACACGGCCGCGAAATCGTTCTTATGCTTCGCGATCTGCTTGAACTTGGCATCCGGGAACGAGGACATGGCCTTGTCGAACAGGCTGCCGATGTACTCCCGGCGGTTCGAATAGGGCATGTTGACCTTCGATATCTTCAGGAACTCCCTGAGCATCCTGTAATCCCTCTGGAAGTCGAGCGGAGCGTTGGAGTACACCTCGTCTATGGCCATCTCCACCCCTTCCTTCCCCCCTCCGTAGCGGGATATGAAGGTTTCAATGAAGGCTCCGATGAAATCCGTGACCCGGTCCTCCTTGTACGACGGGGGGTCGCCGATGAAGGACACGGAGGTCATGTTGAGGTCGGAATGGGTCCAGTTGATGTACGGGAGCACCTGCCCCACCACCACATCGCCCCAGCGGTACCAGCAGTGTGCCAGCTTCATGTCGAAGCCCTGCTGCTCCTTCAATCCGACGTTCAGGAGCGTGAGGAACTTGTTGAACAGGACGCCGGAAACCTCTCGGCCGTACCTGTGCCCGTACTCTTCGAGGAACATGAAGGATGCGATCCTCGTGTAATCCTGTTTGCACTTGGTACCTGCCATTTCCAACCCCCGTCGGTGCTATGGCATCCGCGTATATATGGTTGGTGCGATTCGCCTCGTAACCTCGTTCTCCAGCAGCCATCGAGGACGCGTTCAAGCCTCTGCCCGACTATGATCCCATGGAATCTGAGGATGGGGACGGTGCGAGTGTCCTCCCGGACAGGAATGGTTCCATCGTCCTGGATAATTCCGGGTTCTAACCGCTGATATAGCTTTCGAATTGGGGAAGGATGCGGAAAAGGTGCAGAAGGTAGATTCCGAGCAGAACGCCCGCATCCGGATTGCGGATTGTGCGGCTGGTTCCGTAAGAGCCGTATTATGAATGCAGGGATCGTACATCCCCCGATTGATGGAAGAGAAGGCATCCGTTGCCCGCAGGTGCTAATGGCCGCCGTCCGACAGCCAACCTGCGGGTCTTATCGGGATGGACGTATTACGGGTAGAGAATATATGATGCTGCATCTCCTACCGATGATTCGGTATATCGTTATCGATCGAGTTGCTCGCCCAAAGATCTAACCGGCTGCGATGTCCGATTCCTCGCCTGCCATAACCGCCTCGCGACGGCCGGGCCGCCGGCCGCCCCGCCCCGTCCATGCCTTGCCAGAGGAGGGGCGCTGGGCGCCGATCCCCATGTATCGGGATTCCTCCGGCCCGACGATGTTCAGCTCCTCGAGGTTGGCCCTGACCGAGTCCAATCCCTTGATGGCGCTCTCCTTGCGGGAATACCCCTCGGACGCCGCGAGCACCGTCTCGCCGTTCATGGCCACCAGCCTGAACCTGAAATCCCCTGCGGCATCCTTGAATATCTGCCATTTCGGGAATCCGAGCTCCTTGAAGTCCGGGACGGTCTGGTCCTCGATGTAGGAGTTCCGGTTCCTCTTCACGGATTCGATGCCGCTCTTGGCGCTCTTCAGCGACTTGTACGTCTGCGATACCCCGACGACCTGCCCGTTGTTCGCGACAACGGTGAAGTGGTAGCCGTCGTTCGATGTCTTCTTGATGATGACCTTTCCCATGGGGAGCGTATCCGCATCTGGACTTTTAACGTTTGATGTTCTCATCGTATGGATGGGCGATCGACATCCGTTGCAGGAACTCCGGCTGCGCTTTTTATCGGCGCCTGCCGGTTGGGCTCCGGATTCCGGAGCAATCGGATGCTTTAGATCGCTTCCATCTGCATCCCCGGACCCATGGGGGTCCCGCCAGCCGATGCCGACCTGTTCAAAGGACAATGTAATCCCTGCCTTCGCATGATCCGACCTCGGACGAGAAGCGAAATGACGATGCGAAGGATGTGGATGTCGCGCCAGCGATGGGATTAGACAAAGGGATCACGAATGAGATGATACCTTTTCCTCGTAGACATAATACCAACCAGAGAGCATCAAATCATCATCCATTCTTTTTACTGCTTAACTTCAACTCCTTGAGGGGATCATTGAACGAATATACCAGCCCTTTGGTCCTACCTATCTTTTTCAGGATGTCCATCTCCACCAGATTATCCAAATCCCTCCTTAGCGCATTCCTGGCCATTCCAGGAATCCATTGCATAGCATCATTGAATGTGAATCTCTCCACAGCCTTGGATTTTTGAACAATCGTGCGCGTATTCTCATCCATTTCCTTGAGACGATCCTTCGATTGGAATATCGAAACAGCTTCCACATACGCATTCAACAGGGACTCTGCGAAATACATAACCAATTGGCTGTAAGATCCTGTCGCGTCTGTATAAGCCATCAGATCATAATACGTCTGGGAATCGCTGAGCATCTCCTTCTCGAATTTGCAGAGCTTGCAGTTCTTCAATCCCAGTTCCTGCAATAGAATCTGGAATAGAGTGCGACCGGTCCTTCCGTTGCCGTCTTTGAATGGATGTATGCTTTCAAACTCATGAAAAAACACAGTGGCTGTCACGATTTCATCATATGGAGAGTTATTCAACCAATCGATGAGTGATTCCATCTCCGTCTGAACATGCTCTGAGGGAGCGGCTATAAAGTACTCGGTGCCATCTTTTCCTTTAACGCTGACCTCCACATCCCTAAACACACCGGGGACCACATCCTCATTTACCCCTCTCATCAATACATGGTGAACAGCCTTCAACGTCTCTACATCCCAGGGTAAAGATAGCTCTTCCTGGGTGATGAACGAATAAAGATGATTCAGGATTTCCTGATACGGACCGGTTTTCACCTCTACGATTTTCCCCGATGTGAATCTGGTGGTCATTTCTTTTACTTCATCCAAGGTGAGCCTGTTTCCCTCGAGCTTTGTAGACCAATGGATATTGTCGGAATATGCATCCTTGATCAATTCGAGATAATCAGACGATCCGAGAATGAAACTATCGAGTTTAGAATCCAACTTACGAATCTCTTTGATGATCTCCCTGTATCTTAGATCGAGGCTTAGCTTTGGTTCGAAGGGGATCTTTCTTCTGTGCCTAACAGGATATCCCATGGGCCTGAATCTTGAATAATCTCCTTTTTTAGGGTAAATGTCAGGCATAATAAAGCAAATAATAGATGATAGTATAAATATATTTTTATATTAATGCTGTTAATTAATATAATAAATAGCAATAATAACCGATCAGCACACCTTTGAATGATTTTGGATTCTGACGATGTTAGCTTAGGATACCCCCAATCCAGCAGAAAATCAAGATCCATTGTCCGCGTAGCATCCACAGACTTAACACCAAAAGATGCTGAGACTGGATCTCACCATGACCGTGGTGAAGCAGATCGATTCTTGTTGAATATGTCCCTGCAGTACGCCTTCCCGATCACCGGCCGCAGTTCCTCCGCCATGCGGTTCGCCAGGATGACATCGCACCCGTCCCTGGACCTGTCCAGGTCCTCCTCCACGGGGAACTCCATGTACTCCCCCTTGACGGTGGGCTCGTACACTATCACACGATACCCGTCGCCCCTGAGCCATTTCATGATGTCCGGTATGGTTGATCCCCTGAAGTTGTCGGATCCGGACTTCATCACCAGACGGAAGACCCCGACGGTGCCCTTTGGACCTATCTTCCTCCTGATCTCGTCGGCGACGAACTCCTTCCTGTCAAAATGCCAAATTCCTCTTAAAACGGTGAATGGACCAAACTATGGATCGGGACGACTCCAGCGATACTGGAAATGATACTAGAAATGATACTAGAAATGACACCAATGGAATATCAGGATGCTCGAATGCTCTTGGTTCTGATTCTATCGTTTTCTGCCATTGACAATTTGAAAGGCGATACTGCGCTTCCGCTCGTCAGCCAGCTTCTCCTCGGCTTTGATGCTTGAGAGGATGCTCCGGATCTCGATGACCTGTTCGTTGTCCTCATCCATACGGCAATGGTCGAGCAGGGGTGTCGAATACCCACTCCACATATTCTGGCGAATCGAAATCGGTGCAGGTCATTACCCCCTTCACAATCTTGGTGTGCTCCCCACACATTCTAGCCTCATCGTTCAGCGCCCTGCCCATGGACGAATCCCTCAAGTGTAATGAGGATACAACCTCATGCTGAGAAAAAGAACACACCTGCATCCCATCGTGTAATGGATTATGAACTCCTGGCCCCCTCGACGACAGACAGGGATCCGTCGAATCCTATGTTCGCTATCAGCTCCCTGCGGATGAATTACGCCCAAACGAACGGCCTGCTGTTCCCTATGGGCAAGGATGTCATTGGGTTGAAAATTTTCTGACAACTCATCGTGACCCTTGACGTGGATCAAGCACATCCCCGGTCGCTTCGAATTCTCAATAGCTTCCATTACCAAACGATGGTACTCTGAATTATGGCAATGATAGCTTCGCACACGTCTCGATGATTCCACGAAAATGACAAATTTAAGATCTCTTCCAACCCAGAATTCAAGGTTATCCACTGCTTTAACGCGGAAAATCACGAGAAACGTATCAATCCACTTGGAAAATAAAAAGTCAAGAAAAGAAATAATGATTAAATTTGACTTTTATTTATATATTATAAATGTATCACGGACAATGTGAAGAAGATAGAGCAGGTTCCGGATATCGGTACTCTGGACGACAGTTTCGTAAAGGACATCCTGTTGGATCCCGAACGGATGAAGCTGGTTAATCGCTTCAACAAGGAGTACTACCATTGGGATGAACTCCGCTACAGAGTAGACGACGAGATGAGAGACAGCTTCTGGATCGTGATGAAGCTGCTCCGCGGGAGCAATTCCAAGCAAATCCATGTCTGCGGCCTCGATGTCAGCTATATGCTGTTACCAGAGTTCCAGGAGTACCTGTTCCACATAGACCGTGATTCCGCGGGCCTGATTTCCATAGACAATCCGAATAAGAAGGACATCCGGAGATACGTTACGAGCTCGTTGATGGAAGAGGCCATCGCTTCCAGCCAGATGGAGGGCGCGGCCACTACCAGGAAGGAAGCCAAGCGCATGCTGAGGTCCCAGCGGAGACCCAGAAACGTCGATGAGAGGATGATCGTCAACAACTACGAGGCCATGGAGCACATCAAAAAGACGGTATCTGAAGATCTCAGCATCCCGGTGATACTCGAGATGCATAGGACCATCACCAAGGGAACCCTGTACGAAGGTCCGGAGTGGGAGGGGAGGTTCAGAGAGGATGACGATACCGTGGTCGCGAGTCCTGATAGGGAGGATGTCATCTTTCATGTTCCGCCGAAACATGATTCGATTCCTGCGCTCATGCAGGAGCTGTGCGATTTCGTCAACAAGGATGGAGATGAGTTCATCCACCCGATATTGAAGGGCATAATGATCCACTACCTCATAGGCTACATACATCCGTTCGTGAACGGCAACGGCCGTCTGGCCAGATCCCTGTACTACTGGTACGTGATCAAGAAAGGGTATTGGCTGATGGAGTTCACATCCATATCCAGGATCATGAAGAATTCGCAGACCAGATATGGGTTGGCATATCAATACACGGAGACGGACGGGTACGATCTGACGTATTTCATGAAATTCAATCTGAATTGCATAGAGAAGGGTGTCGACGACCTCAGGAAGTACATCGATAAGAAGGCCAAGGAGCAGAGGAGGACCATAGAGGCCATAGAATCGAGCACCGGATTGAACCTTTACGAGGTCACCATCGTCAAGGATTACATCAAGGACGGAGCACCGTTCAGCATAAAGGAGATCTCCGTAAGATACTCAATCTCATACCAGACCGCGAGAAACTATGTGAGGGACCTGTGCGAGAAAGGCTATGTGAGACCTGTATCCAAGGATCGCAAGACCGTCCTGTACACCGTGACCGACAATGGCATCCGGTGAGGGCGGTGAAGCGTCCGGAATTGAAAGTCAAGAAAAGTCAAAACATTTTAATTTTACTTTTTAATGGGCAGCGCACCCACATGCTGACATACATCGGTGGACTTCCAATCGATTGAATCTTTCCGGATTTTCATATTCTATTCTCTCGACCACCGAGGGTCCCCCGGAATCGTCCGACCCGGGCTCATCCGCCGGATGGAACGCACCGGCTGTCCCGTTGATATCGATCATATTCCTGATGCAGTCGGCGGCGGACTCCTTCCTCTCATTGTACTGAAACCACAGTCGGATTCGAGCTGGGGCGATACCGCCCGGAGCGCGCGTTCAGGCCCATGGGGGACTGGACGGCGACCGGCAGGGCGTATCCTGAGTACGATGACTGAATCGGATATCGTGCGTGATGCTGGAGGCGGGTTTCCAAACGGTGCCCTTGGGGCCGACCCTCCTTTTGATCTCATCGGCGACGAACTCTTTCAAGAAGGATATGCTGGAGTCGCATCGGATCCTGCTCGGACACTGAACGAGAACGTGGCGTGATGGTCGTACACCTCCCCCTTCCTCAGGGGGCGGTATCCGAACTCCGGATGGTTGGGGGCGTCCGGGGGGTACTGCGTCTCGAAGCATATCCCGGAATGCCTCCCCATGGGCATGCCGTTCTTCCCGATGCGGTCGCTCAGGTTGTCGGCGGTGTAGAACTGCATCGCGGGCATGTCGATGGACACCGACATCGCTATGCCCGTGGTGTCGGAGCGGCACACCGCGCACACATCCCCCGGATCCAGGAGATAGCATAGATCGTAGCGGGGGTCGCCGTCCAGGCATCTGGATCCCCTGAGGTCCGTGTCGCCGCTCGCTTCGCGTATGCTCCCGGTGGGGATGCCTTCGGGACCGGCTTCGATGTACCTGCCGGAGCGGATCGTTATGCGATGGTCCCCTATGCCGTTGCCGCCGGAGAGGTTGAAGTACGAATGGTTGGTCAGGTTGCATACGGTGTCCCTGTCGGATACGGCGCGGTAGGAAATCCTCAGGGAGGGGCCGATGAGCTCGTACCTCACCGTGACGTCCATATTGCCGGGGTATCCCTCCTCCCCGTCTTTGGAGGTGTATGATAGCTCGACGCATGCATCGGAGCAGCCGGATATCTTCCAGACCCGCTTGTCGAATCCCCTGAAGCCGCCGTGTATGTGGTCGGGCCCCCTGTTGAGGGACAGCTGCACGGGATGATGATCGAGATCGAACCTCCCGCCCTTTATGCGGTTGGCGTATCTGCCGATGACGGCGCCCATCCTGCCCGATGATGATACGTATTCTTCCAGGGAGTCGTAGCCCAGGACGACGTCGGTCATCCCGCCGCTGCTGTCTGGGACGTTGAGGGAGGCGAGGATGCAGCCGTAGGTGAGGACGGAGCAGCCGAGGATGCCGTTGTCCAGATGGATGAGATGGACCTGCGTGCCGTCGATCTTCCCGTAGACGGAAATGTTGGGATGCTCGGAGATGTTCATGAGGGTAGGATGGGGAATAAGTGGAACGTATATTGCTTTGTCTAAACGGCAGATGATGAATAAGGTCGAGGGAGGGAATCCTCCAACCCTTAAGGGTCAGGATACCAACCCGACACCTGTCGAGGATTTCACAAGATGACATGGTTCGTTGTAGAAATTTCGGCCGCCAGTGTGCCTTCGATAGCTCCCCTCACCCATCCATTGGACCTCTATCCTATCCCAGGAGATGATTGGAATCTGTTTCGAGAGATTCTAACATCCCCATGAGGAGCTCAATTTGCTCCTAGCTGGAGACCAATGGCCCACTGTCTGCATCATGCAAGATGTTGTCCATTCAGGACCACTCCAATCAGGCAAGAGCGTATCGGTCCTTGTTGAATATGTCCCTGCAGTACACCTTCCCGATGACCGGCTCCAGCTCCTCCGCCATGCGGTTCGCCAGGATGACATCGCACCCGTCCCTGAACCTGTCCAGGTCCTCCTCCACGGGGAACTCCATATACTCCCCCTTGACGGTGGGCTCGTATACTATGACATGATATCCGTCGCCCCTGAGCCACTTCATGATGTTCAGTATGAAGAACTCCTCGAGGTTATCCGAACTAGCACATCATCAAAAAGAAGAAGCGCCAAAATGACCGAAAAGAGACCTGCGACGGAAAGTGTAAAATTGACCGACCTTCCCGGATCAAGCACATCTTCAACGTTATGTTGACTGAAGCCGCATGGCCGATGCCATGAAAACAATCCAGAAAAACCCAGTGCCATGCTACTTCCGACTTCCAAAACCTCTCAACAGCATTATCTGATATATGGTAGGGGCCCCATAGTTTTTGAATATGGGACCCCAGCCCATCATTTCTTCAAATTCGGAGTAATGTCTCCCTGACTGGATGATTGTCAGGTTGAACAACCAGAAGATCATTCACGGTTCGATAAGCTCCTCTATGGCATCTCTGGCCTGATGTATCTCATCGAGATGTTTTTCGTAAGACTCTCCCTCCCTAGTTTTTTCATTTACGATGTTCCGGAGGGTATTGATTATTTTAGCGCAGTTCTCTGTCACCACAGCCATTATCCTCGTTTTGGCATCATCATCTACATTCGCCATAGGCAATTTGTCCTGAATATTCTTGATGCATCCCATCAGTGCTTTGTTGATCTGATCTATATGGTCATTGGAAACAAGTTCGGGCTGTATCTCATCTATTTTCATCAATAGTATTACAATCGGATCGGATACATACTCATTGTAATTTGTGTCAGTATTCATCGATTCACCATCCAGCTCATATGCTCTGTTTTGAAAAGTACTCATCTATTGATTATTTAACCATATGTTGTTTTTAACATGAATTGGCAATTTGTTTCAAATTCATGAATCAGACCATAACTTCTACTGCCCGATCCCGAGATTGCATCCCATCTGGTTACTCGACAGATTAAACGATTTGGGTCCAATCCTAATGCCTGAACTACATCCAAAACTCGTATGCGGTAACACCAAACCCTTCGGAGTATCGCTATCCCCATACCTATAGTATCCGAACATCGACGTGAACCATCTGCCCGCGATCCCGTCCGTGGTAGTGTCGATGCCTCTGGTCTTCAGCACATGCCCGATGACATCCGATACCATCGTACCCAAGGAGATGACGAACATCATCGCGTTCTCCCTCGAAGGCCTGTGGATGTACACCCTGGACATCTTCATTCCGTCCTTGGCCAGCCTGAACGCGTGCTCCACCTTGTACTGGTCGAGATACGCCCTCAGCACCGTATCCGTGGTCGCACCGGACCTTATGTTCTCGGCATCCTTGCCCGCCCTCGGAAGGTTCGTGACCAGCACCCTCACGCCGCGGTCCTGGGAGAGGGCCTTGGCCCTCTCCCCGTCGAACGCCAGCTCGATGCTGACCTTGTATTCGGTCTTGGTCATCGGCCTTGAGCCCTTCGGCGGGCGTCCGCGGTGCCCGTAGCCCAGAGATACCTAAACCTCGTCTATCGACCATTTCACATCGTACGCCGAACCGGTATGGTTCGACAGGGCCTCTTCCATAGCCCTCCTGGCATCGACGTCGCAGTTGAACGTCCTCGATTCGAACCTGCCGAATCTTGCTCTCGCTTCCTTCAGCCCCTGCTCCCTGAGATACTCTATGCCCTCGTTGATGTCGTCCGTCGTCCTGAAGGCGACGAACCTCAGCATCTTTCCATCGACCTCGGCATCGGTGTCGTAGATCTCCCAGCCCTTCCTGATGACAAAAGGATCCATCGTTCCCGTGCGAACGGAATCCACTATCCTGGACCTCGCCTTCCGCCCGAAGTTGTTGGGGCACTTGGCCACGAATCCGAATCCCTTCGATTGCATCAGATCAACCAAAGGCCCGGTGGCGATCTTGCAATCCGCGATCAAAGTGGACTCGTTAGGATCCACCTTCGCAGAAAGGAATTCGATAGCGTCCCTGTCCATCACAGAATCGGCTGTGGCTCCGTCGTAGGGCCTCTCATAGCACACCGCCCCGTTCTCGTCGGTGACGGACAGAAGAGAGTACATCAGCCGCTCGTTGTGCCCGTCCTTCGCATGGCCACACCGTTCCGGCACGGCCGCGTCCGGAAGGTCCGGATCCTTGCCCAGAGCCGTGATTCCGAAGTCGGTCCCGTCCACGTTGAACACCTTGGATGACAATCCGTAGCGTTCCGCCAGCACGCTGTAGCACTCGTAGGTCAATGACGGAAGATCTATCTCGAACAGCAGATCTAGATTCCTGCTGAACGCCCTGCCTCCCAATGCCGGTATGTCCACCTTGGGACCGAACATCAGGTCCACCGGGGCGGACATGTACCTGTCCGCGATATTGAAGAGCGCGCTGCGCCCCTTGGTACCCACCATGTCCCCGATAAGGGCCTTCACGGCATTTCCCGGCGACAGCTTCTGCCTCACATCCGTATCGAACTTAGAATCGATCAGCTCCCTCAGACCGGTCTGCTCGAAGAAAGCCGCCGCTAAGGCTATCGAGGCGTTCAGCCCCTCGTAATGCGCGTCCTTCGAACGGTCCAAGGCCATGTCTGCAATCCCGTTATTCTTCCAAGCCCGGCCTAGGC
>Ga0310695_10000222_pt1 | contig 151184 bp, 109 predicted proteins | sample RumenRJG_04DNA_FD_203882 | JGI IMG/M metagenome (GOLD analysis project Ga0310695, IMG submission 203882) | Bovine rumen microbial communities from Lethbridge, Alberta, Canada - RJG_04 (v2) (version 2) | ecosystem: Host-associated > Mammals > Digestive system > Stomach > Rumen | place: Canada...
CCGTCAACAAAAGTCTGTGGGGGCATCGAGCCCCCAGCAGACTTTAGCACCAACAATGACGGCTCAGCATTACCCGTCTATTGGAATATAGAATGATAAATCTGTAAACTTTTTTCAGGACGATACAGAATTATTATTGTTGCGGAAGCCTAAATAATCCGTGTAATCTGTGTTAATCTGTGGACTCAAAAGAAGGGTGCGGATGATAGAAACTTACCCAATCCGTGTGATTCGTGGTTAATATTTTGGGCTTGCTTGATATTTTTCATGAAAAGTGTCATTTCTTTTGTATAATGTGAAGAAGTCAAAAAAATGAACTATATTTGCAAAAAAAATATTCAGTTATTAATAATAAGCCCAATTTTTATGACAATGATGAAAAAGACGATTCTTTTGATGATGACGATGGCCTTGATGGCAACGTCTGCCCTGGCCGCTGAGGTCACTGAGGGCCAAGCGCTGGACATCGCCCAACGCTTTGTTAATGCCGGCGCGGCAAAGATGAAAGCCGCCCCCAACAGCAAGCTGACGCTCGCCCATGCCGCGAAGTCGAATGGCAAGGCTGACTACTATGTGTTTAACCGTGGCGATGGTGACGGCTTTGTCGTCGTCAGCGGCGAGGACCGCGTGGAGCCCGTGTGGGGGTACTGCGAGCGCGGCAAGTTTGATTACGCCAAGTTGCCTGCTAACGTCAAGTGGTTCTTCGGCGAGTACCAGCGCCAGATGCAGTACTTGCGTGAGCATCCGCAAGTCAAGGCCCGCAAGGCTGTCAACCTGACAACCAGCGTCGCCCCGCTGCTCACGTCCAAGTGGAACCAGTGCAAGCCATACAACGACCTGTGCCCCGAGGCTCCAGACGATGATGATCAGTATATGATTTATGGCGGTCATGCCTGCAGCGGCTGTGTTGCCACTGCTATTTCCCAGGTGATGTATTACTATAAATGGCCTGCTCATGGCTTTGGCAGCAAGACCTACGATTTTGACCTGACGACGATGAGCGGCACAGTGCCGATGACGTTGAGCGCCGACTTCAGCCAATCGACCTATCAGTGGGACCTGATGAAGGACGAGTACCTCTATATGGATAAGGATAATTATGGCTATTTTGATGAGAATTTGCACGTCTATATCAAGGTCATTGACGAGAATGGAGACACGATTACCGACCCCAACGGGATTCACAGCCAAGCCGTTGCCAAGTTGCTCAGCGATGCGGGCATCGCCTGTGAGATGATGTATGGTTACAACGGCAGTGGCGCCTATACCTATTACGCATACTATGCCCTGCTGGACCATTTCAACTACCAGGTGGGCTACATCTATCGTGATGATTACACTGGCGACTTTGATGAGCAGCTGCGTATTTGGCTCGATTATCATTTCCCGCTCTACTTCAGCGGCCATGCTTCAGGCGGCCATGCCTTCGTTCTCGACGGCTATGACAACCAGGGACGTTTCCACGTGAACTGGGGTTGGGGTGGCTGGTATGACGGCTATTTTGAGACGCTGGCTCTCGACCCCGACGGCAGTGGCGGCTATAACTCCTATCAGGAAGTGATTGCCAGTGAGCCTAATAGGCCCTTTGTTACCGTGCCCGACAACAGCCAGGTCATCAACTTCGGTTCGCTCCAGATAGGTCAAGGCGTCGATGAGATTGCCAGGCAGATTGAGGTCTATGGACGATACGCCACCGAGGATGTGACGCTGACCATCGTGGGCGATGATGCCGCGATGTTCCACACGGTTGACGTGCTGCCCATCGAATCGCTGGAATATGATAATCTTTGTCCCTTCGATGTCTATTATCATCCCACTGCAGGAGGACACCACACGGCGCAACTGGTAATGACTACCGCCGGTTATGAGCCTGTAGTGTTCACCTTGGTTGGTGACGCGAGTCAAGCGCTCTATTATGATGTCAACATGGATGGCCAGATTGATATCGCCGATGTCACTGACTTGATTGACCTGGTCCTGGACAAAGGAATCCTGCATTACACGGGTCAAACGGCATCGATCAGCGATGTGACTGACCTGATTGACTATATCCTGGAACACTAATCCGCATCATTTGGCAAATACACGGCGGTGTGCCATAAATCAATCCTAAAACTATGATCGGGCTACGCCCGAGAAATCAAACAAAATGATTAATATAATCAGAATAATTGATTATTATATTGATTTATATTACAGATTTTCTTGGATTTCTCGCCCGAAGGGCGATCATAGATAGCGGCAATCATAATTATGGCACACCACCGTGTATTAATGGCTTGGTTATTCGGCATTTCATTTGGTCATGTGGCGGGAATAGGGTAATTTTGCACCGTTTTTTTAAAATGCAACTGATGCCTATTAACCAATTCTAATAGTTACACCGAACAAATGAGAAAAAAGATTCAGTTCTTGATGATGGCCATGCTGATGGCCGCATCAAGCCATGCTGCCGAGGTAACGGCAAGCCAAGCCTTGAACATTGCACAACAGTTTGTCAATCACGGCGCTACACGGTTTCGCGCAGCCAAGGGGGCTGGCGCTTTGAGGCTGGCTCATGAGGCTCGCTCTGTAGCCGGTAAGCCCGATTATTATGTGTTCACCCGTGGCGCTGATGGCGGCTTTGTCGTCGTCAGTGGTGAGGACCGTGTGCAGCCCGTGTGGGGCTATTGTGATCATGGCACGTTTGATCTTGACAAGATGCCCGATAATGTCAAGTGGTGGTTCAGCGAGTATCAGCGCCAGATGCAGTTCGTGCGTGAGCATCCCGATGTGCAGCCGCGTTCCCAGGTGACTTTGAGCAATGGCGTCGGCCCGTTGATGACGACTCAATGGGACCAGTGCCGCCCCTTCAACGACATGTGTCCCGAGGCTCCAGCCAACAGTGACCAGTACCTTATCTACGGCGGTAGGGCGTGCACCGGTTGTGCTGCTGTGGCGATGGCCCAAATCATGAAGTGCCACCAGTGGCCCCTGCATGGCTCTGGCTCTTTCAGCTATGAGTGCGGCGTCAAGTATTATGACCCTGAGACCGGCGAACTCGTGACCAACAACATCACGTTGGGTGCCGACTTCTCCCAGTCGGTTTACCAGTGGGGCTTGATGAAGGACCAGTACCTGTATAAGGACATGAATAACTACGGCTTTTTTGACGAGAACATGCACATCTACATCAAGATCATTGATGAGAACGGTGACACGGTTCCCGACGTCGACAACATCCACGGCAATGCCGTCGCCAAACTCATCAGTGACCTGGGCATCACCCTCAAGATGCAGTATGCCAGTAGCGACTTCGGCAGCGGTGCCTTCATCAGCAACGTGTACTATTCCTTCAGGGATTATTTTGATTATTCCGTCAATTACTACGAGCGCGATAGTTGGTATGGAAGTTGGGATGCCTTGATTCGCAATGAGTTGGATGCCGGACGTCCCATCTATTACACGGGTCACGGCAGCGGCTCACATGCTTTTGTGGTCGATGGCTATGATACCGAGGGGCGTTTCCACCTGAATTGGGGGTGGGGTGGCGACTATGACGGCTATTTCGAGTCCTTGGCCCTCAACCCTGGCAACCACAGCTATAACACCGAGCAGAAGGTGGTCTTCTGCAACCCCAACAAGCCGACGACCCCGATGCTCATGACCGATGTCGAGGCCATCGACTTTGGCACGGCATGGGTCGGCAACAATCCTGTCGATGTGACGCGCTCGGTCAAGGTCTATGGCATGAACCTGAGCCGGGACGTGACGGTGAGTCTGGTGGGCGATGACGCCACGATGTTTGAGACGGCGGCCACATTGCCTAAGGACTTGGTGAACACGAGTGCAGGTTACGCCCTGGAGGTTCATTATAAGCCCACAGCCATGGGACAGCATTCCGCCCAACTGGTATTTAACGCCGGCAATGGTGTCGAGCCAGTGACTTTGAGCCTGACGGGAATGTCCTATCTGTACTATGATGTCAACAAGGATGGCCAAGTCGGTATTGCCGATGTTACCGTCCTGGTTGACCTGTGCCTGGAGCGTCAAATGCTCGAATACACCGGGCGTGAGGCTTCAATCGAAGATATCACCAATCTGATCGACTACCTGTTGCAGGATTGATAAAACCATCAACCGGCGGCCTATTGACCGCGGCGATAATACAAGCAGGGACTGAACGATTGCGGTTCAGTCCCTGCTTGTGTTATCGGGTGATTGTTACTCGTCGCCGTCGCTAATCTCACACAGGCACATCTCGCGGTATTCCTCCCAGTCGGGGTCCTCCTCGGCTTCAAAGGAAAGCGGCAAGGCTGGGAACGGTGCCAGCACCTCATTAAACTTGCGCTGGAAGATGTGCAGGCTGCGTGTGTAGAATACCCAGTCGCGTTGTCCGTCACCAGTGTAGATGCCCGTCAGCACGGCGACAGGATCACGGTCAAAGCAATCCTTCAAGGCGTCGGTCACTTGTTCCATCACCTTGCTGTCGGCATATACGGGAAGGGCCTTCTCGTCGCCCTCGTAGCGCCAGGTGACCTCGACACGGTAACGATACACTCCGGTGGCGATGACGTTGTCCAAGCCCCGTCGGCCTGTGACCAGGATAAGGTTGCCGTTATCGCCCTCGGCAGGGGCGGTCCACCAGTCGTCGCTGATTTTGAGTTTTGCCATAGTTCTTGTTGAGATAAATCAAGACAAGTGCTCAATCGGCTCGGGGCCGCGTCGCACCTGTCTTGTTAGATATTAGTGTACATCCTTATTATCAAGGATAGCTGAATTCTACCTTTTCACTCTTGAGTTTGTTGCTATCACCATAGCTGCGCTCGGCATACACAATAAATGTCGCTTGAGCCTTGGCTTTAGATATGTCATTGCCAAAGCCTCCATTGTTAATACGCCCCTTCAATTCATTCAGATAGGCAATGAATTTGGGTTTGAAAGACTCATAATTCTTGAGAGCCTCGGGGTCATGCTTGGCAAATTCTGATACGTCGCCAGTCGAATAATCGACCTTACGGTCATAAATGACAGCGTTCTTCTTGATCCATCCTTCGATGTCTAATTGCAGCGCCTGGGGACCTTCAAAACTCTCAGCCAATGCCGAAATCGTATAGGTGACGTATGTGGGATGAGGCGGCTCTGGACTGTTGTCCCAATCGCAGGAGGTGAATGACAGTGCCAGAACTACAAGCAGCACCGATAATCTTTGGAAGGTTTTCATCTGTGTAAAGTGATAGTCAAGTGTTTTTTTTATTGGTGCAAAATTAATACTTTTTTTGCTTATTGAAATGTTTTTTGAGAAAATAATGACGTTATTTTGATTATTGACGATTTTTCATGATAAATATTCTTGTGTTTAATCTGAAGCCATTTTATTAGAATTGGCAGATTAATTGTTTGAATTTCAGTACTATAACACATGACATGCAAAGGAAATGATAATTGACTTGGAGGCTAATTGGTTTGGGTATTGGTGGCCATCAGCGGCGTTGATGCAATTTATTAATACTGTGAAAAGATGTAAAGAACCAACAAAAAAGCAATAATCTTATTTGTTAATAACTTTTTTTGAGTAATTTTGCACCCGCTACGGGAATCCGTCATTTGTTGATGGTAAACCGTTAGTGAAATTGAAACAAGAAGTTGAGTTCCTCATCTCGCTTGCGAATTATTGCTAAGAATGAATAAGATACTTTTGACGATAACCGTTTTGGGGATATTGACCTTGTTTACCTCGGCCTATTACTCGGCTCCTGCCGACAGCCGTATCGGTTACAAGGCTCCAGCGCTGGTATTGGGTGATAAGAACAATGACTTGTCGCCGCTGCAGCAGCAGCGTGGCGAGAATGTGCTTCTCACATTCTGGGCGTCGGACGATGCTGAGTCACGCTTGAGCAACCAGCGTTATGACCGCCTGTTGCGCGGCATGGATGAGGATATCGTTCATGTATCGGTCAACTTGGACCGTAGCGAGAGCGTCTTCAATGCCATCGTCACTGTTGATAATCTTGACCGCTCAACCCATTTCCACTCCTCGGCCGAAGTGCAGGAGTCGATCATTAAGAGCTGGCGTCTCGACGACGGTTACCACTCCTTCCTGCTGGATGGTGAAGGTAAAATCATTGCCATTGACCCTGACGAGCGCGCCCTGTCCCGCCTCAACTAAAAACACAATTTTTTCCTTTATTTCTTTCCAATTCTGAACGTCGGGTGCATTAACCACCAGAACGCTTTTACTTTGCTCATTAGCCACAACACGACGACTGTGAAAGCGGTGTACATGATGATAAATGGCAATGTGCGGGGCCAATTATAGGCTTCGACAAACAGATTGTTGACGATGACCGCAATAAACATGTGATAGACAAAGTAGAACAGGCTGTCTTTTCCGATAGGCCGTAGCCATTTGATATCTGGCATCAGGTTGAACACCAGCAATGAGACCTCGACTGAGCAGGCGAGAATCATGAGTTTTTCAGGAATTCCTTGAATGCCATAATAGTCGGCGCCGTTCATGATATTGCCGCAACGGGGATAAAGCCAAAAGATGAGCGGCAACAACACGACGGCAACAATGCCATGCAGCTTGTTGTTGTGCCAAAGCGACGTGTTGGCATAGCCTTGCCGATAATAGAACCCCAGCAGGAAGAACACATAGAAGTTCAATGTCCGTTGGATGGACATGAACAGTCCCAGATCAGTCAGACCACTTAGAACCGAGATGACAAGCGCGATGATAAGGTACAAAGCTGGCTTGTTGAGCAATGATTTTGGGGTGTAAAAGAGCATGATGCGCCAACAGATGAGGCTGAGCAGGTACCATAGGACGCCAAATGGGAACATCTTAAGTGGTGCAATAAACTCATTGACAATCAGATATATCCGATAACTTGCCAACACATGGAAAATGACAAGTGTGATGAATAGGTTGCCAACACCCCGCCATAGGTTACTGGCCGTGTTTTGGGAAGGGTGCTTGGTGAAATATCCCGATAAGAGGATAAACAGTGGCATGTGGAAGATATAGATGCATCCCATAACACCATGGTTGACAAAATTTGTGTTATCCAGTGCGTTGATGAAATGCCCCAAAATAACCAGGATAATCAGCAATCCTTTTATTGAGTCTATTCTGTAGTCACGTGCCATGCTCTAAAATACCATTTGCAGTAATGCGACGTCGCGATAGGTGCTGCCGCGTTTCACCCAGGACTGGATGACGCCCACACGGCGGTAACCGTAGTCCTCAAACATCTTGAGACACACCGTGTTGTCGATTGCGATAAATACATACAATTGACGCAGGCCCAAGTGTTCGCGGGCATATGCCGTGAGCAGTTCAAGGGCTTGACGTCCCAGCCCCTGGCCGCGGTGCTCTGCGGCGATGAACAGCCCCAGTTCGGCGCGGTTGTTCAGCGGGTCGAAGTTGAGGAAGTCGATGGTGCCGACGGGCGTGCCGTCACCGGCGAGCGTAATCATCAGGCGCAGCTGGCGCTGGGCAAAGATGTCGCCCGTATAATTCTCCAGATACTGCCACAAGGCGGCTCGGGAGTAGGGGGCTACGGTGTCGCTCACTACCCACAAGGCGCTGTCGTTCTCCCAGTTGTAGAGGGTGTCGAGGTCGGTAGGCTCCAATGGCCTCAACTCGATGGTGTCATTCTTCATCAACTGGCCCATGGTTATGACATTTTGGGTGAAATGATGATGCCGTGGCGGTCGGCGAAAATATGGAAAGCCAGGCGGTCATTCCCGCCGTGAGCCTTAATGTAGTCAACCACCTGGCTGCAGGAGATGTCCTTGTCATCGATGAGTACATTATAGTTGCCCTTGGGCGGAATAGTGTCCTGGAATACTGGGATGCCCGCAACTTGAGCCACCTCGCTTGGGCGGTCACTGATGATAACCCAGGGCCACGATTCACTGGCTGGCTTGCGGCTGGTTGGCAAAATGCGCTTGATGAGACGTTTAGTCATCGCAAGTCCTGCCCTGACGATAACGCCCAATTTGACAATCGGGTAGAAGATGACGTTGAAACGCGGGAAATGCTTGCGGTAGAAGATAAGCATCGCGTCATAGAAAACCCGCACGTAGCGCATCGAGTCCTTGTGCGTGCTCTCGCCCTTGTAATGCACCATCGGCGTCGGCAGGAACCAGTTCTCGTAGCCAGCCTTGACGATGCGGTAACTCAGGTCAATGTCCTCGCCGTACATGAAGAAATCCTCGTCAAAACCGCCCAACTGCTGCAACACTGCGGTGCGGCACAGCATATAGGCGCCCGACAGGATGTCGATGCATTGCGGCTCCTCGTCACTCAGGTAGCGCAGGTGATACTTGGCGAACCATGGCGACCGGGGAAACAGTTTGGACAGGCCGAATATCTTGCAGAACGATACCCACGGGGTAGGGAAGGCGCGTTTGCTCTCGGGCAGGAAAACGCCGTTGCCGTCCATCATCCTCGCGCCGATGGCGCCACACTTGGGGTGTGAGCGCATCCAGGCAATGCCCTCTTGCAGGCACCTTGCCGTGATGATGGTGTCGGGGTTGAGGATGAGCGTGTATTCACCTCGGGCTTGCATGATGGCCTGGTTGTTGGCTCGTGCAAAACCCACGTTTTCCTGGTTCTCAATATAGGTCACTTGGGGGTGGCGCTCTCTCGAGAAAGCAATGCTGTCGTCGCCTGACAGGTTATCGACGACAACGACCTCACCGGTGATGCCCCGCATGGCTTGTTCCACCGAACGCAGGGTCTGCTCCAGCAGGTATTTGACGCGGTAATTGACGATGACAACGGTCAGCTCCATATCGCTTGTGGCATTAATGGTTTCTCTCAGGTTGGTAAGACAGTGCGGCCCCAATGGCTGTGCGGTAACGGGCGTGCTCGGGAATGTGGAATCGCACGCCGTACAGGCTTTCCATCATGGGGAAGATATATCCGCATTCAGGCAGTTGTGTCAGGTTGCCGATGAGCACAAAGTCCTTGATGCCTTCGCCCACCTGGGACAACACCGCGCATGACCCGATGGTCTCGAGGACCATGCAGATGATGCCCTTGGCGATGTCGTTGGCAGTGGCATTGCTGCTCACGGCCTTTCCGAACAATGAGGCGGTGGCATACATCGGTAAGCCTTCAATGTCAGCCTTGCTGATGTCCTTGATTTGAAGATTGATATGTGAAATGTCTCCAGTGGAGGCCATCTCGACGACCTCACTGACGTTGGTTGTCTTGAGCAGCAGGTGGGACAGACCCTGCAATGTGCCGCCGCCCATCGAGATGCCCCCGATGTGGTTGATGGCATCGCCGTCAACGCGCACCAGTGTCGTTCCGGTGCCCATTGAGACCACCACGAGCCGTTGCAGGCCGCTGTCGAACCGTGCCCCGACGCCGTCGGCTTGGAATTCGTCAACGTGTGTCGTGGGCAGGTTATAGATGGGCGTGTTCACTTCGCTCGCACCCACGCCAGTGAGCATCACGTGCTCGATGTCGTCAAGCGCGACACCGTTGTCATGGGTGTATTTGCCGAAGGCGCCAAACAGCGACGAGATGGGGTCACCGCCAGTAGTGCTGATGGGAGCCTTAATGTCGGTGCCGTTCTCGACGCCTACAATCTTGGTGGTACTCCCGCCCACGTCTATACCGATCACTAAACCCATATTATTCTCAGTTGTAATCTTCTTAATCAATAATCACTAATTGTACATTGGGTCGTTGGGGAGATTGAGCCACAAGCGGTAGCGGTCGCCAAAACGCGATACTGCTTCGCGCCAGCGGTCGTCATCGCCGTCGCCCATGAGCAGTTCCTTGCCCCCGTCGTTCAGCACAGCCCAGTCATGGCGCTGTAATTCGCTGGCAATCTGGTCTTTCTCCCAGCCGCTGTAACCCACGATGAACTTAATGTGCCCCTCGACAGGCGCTCCCAACTCGACATACCGCTTGATGGCGTCAAAGTCGCCTCCAAACCACACGTCGTCGCCCACCGCGATCGCCTCGGGAATGACGTCCGGGCCCAAGGTGTGCATGTAGAACAACATCTGCGTGCCCACGGGACCACCCAGGAACAGGGGAATCTCCTCGACCGTCTCGATATCGGGCATGATGTCGCGCAGGTTGTAGCCCATGTAGTGGTTCACCACAACCCCCATGGCGCCCTCGCCCTCATCGGGGTCAACGATGAGCACGAGTGACCGCTTGAAGAAGAAGTCCCCCACCGTAGGCTTGGCAACCAGCAGGGAACCGCGTTGCGGCTGCGGTTGCTCATCATTAAGATGATAGATGTCCTGATCCCAGTCGTTCATGTTGCAAAAATAGTAAAAATTGCGTTACAACGTTCTATTTGCCCCAATAAATCTCGTGTTTTTACGTTTATATGATATAACTGGAAAATACCGATAGCAATGAAAGTGATGAAATTTGGCGGCACCTCGGTCGGTAGTATCGAGAGCCTGCGCAACCTCAAGGATATAGTTAACGCCGAGGACAAACCCATCATCGTGGTGGTATCGGCAATGGGTGGCTTCACCAATCAACTGCTGGCGATGTGTGAGCAGGCGCAGCAGCGCGACATTTCCTGCCTCGATGGCCTCGAGCAGGCGCGTCAGCGCCATCATGACGCCATCGACGGCGTGGTTGTCGAGTCGATGCGTGCCGAGGTTCATGCGACCATCGACCGTTTCATCGACGAGAGCCTCAAGCCCTATTACCTGGCCCTCGCCACCAATCCCCACATGCCAGTGGACGAGATTGAGCGGGTGTGTGACGCCATCGTTGCCCACGGCGAGATATTGTCGTCGGCGATTGTGACGGGTATGTTTGAGGACGGTGTGCCCCACTTGTCACTCAACTTCATGCGCACGCAGCGCGACGGCGCGGGCCGTGTCCTCGACTGGGATGAAACGGGGCGTCTCGTCAAGGAGGACTTTGCCGACTTGATCGAGGGAGTCCATGTCGCACAGGGTTTCATTTCACGAGACAAGTTGTCGGGCGACGTGACCAACCTGGGTCGTGGCGGCAGCGACTATTCCGCTGCTATCCTGGCCACGCTGCTGGATGCCGAAGCATTGGAAATATGGACCGATGTGGATGGCTTTATGACCGCCGATCCCCGCACTCATCCTGATGCCACCGTCATCCCGCAGATGACTTATGCCCAAGCGCAGGAAATGTGCGATGCGGGTGCCAAAGTCATCTATCCGCCCACCATCGCCCCTGTGGCCATGAAGAATATTCCCGTATGGGTAAAGAACACGTTCAATCCCTCCGCTCCAGGAACAGTGATTGTCAACTAAATGTTCTACCACAGCACCAATAATCATCAGCATACCGCCTCGCTCGAGAAGGCTGTCACCACGGGACTCGCTCCCGATGGCGGCCTGTATATGCCCGATAGCTTGCCGCGCCTGCCCAAGGCATTCCTGCGCAACATGAGTGCCATGTCGCTGCAGGAATTGGCCTATGCCGTTGCCTCATTCGCCCTCAAGGACGATGTGCCGGCCGACGTGTTGCACGACATTGTCTTTGATGCCTTCAACTTCGACATCCCGCTGGTCAAGACGGTGGGCGGCCATTACGTCCTGGAACTCTTTCATGGACCTACGATGGCCTTCAAGGATGTGGGCACGCGCTTCATGGCGAGACTGCTCAACTACTATCGCACGCGGCATCCCGAGTGGAGCACGCTCAACGTGCTGGTGCCCACCAGCGGTGACACGGGCAGTGCCGTGGCCAACAGTTTCTGGCGTATGCCGGGAGTCAATGTCTATGTGCTCTATCCCCGCGGGGCTGTCAACAAGATACAGAAGTCACAGTTTGCGGCATTGGGAGGCAACGTGATGGCCATCGAGGTCAACGGTTCGTTTGACGACTGCAAGCAGCTGGTCGAGGACGCGTTTATGGACGCTGAACTCAACGAGGCGATGCGCCTCACCAGCGCCATGTCCATCAACTACGCGCGCATCGTCCCGCAGATGGTCTATTATTTCTGGGCTTACGCTCAGCTTGCCAGCAGGCATGAGGATAAAGGTAAACTGGTGTTTTACGTGCCCTGTTCCAATCTGGGTAACCTCACCAGCGGGTTGATGGCCCAGGCGATGGGCTTGCCTGCCCGTCGTTTTGTCAGTGTCGAGAACCAGAACAATATCTTTTACAACTACGTCAAGACGGGTGTTTTCGCACCCAAGCCCACCCAATACAGCATAGCTCCAGCCCTTGATGCCGGTTGTCCCAACAATTTCGGGCGTATCGAGGCATTGCTTGGCAGCCACGAGAACATCTGCCGCCATATCCATGCCTACAGTTACGATGACAACCAGATTATCGACACCATCCGTCAGACCTACCACGACGAGGGTTATCTGCTTGACCCGCACACGGCTGTGGCCTATCGGGCACTTGGAGAGGATTTGCAGCCTGGCGAGACGGGCATAGTCCTTGCCACTGCTCATCCCGCCAAATTGAAAACGCTCATGGAGCGCATCATCGATGAGTCCCTGATTCTGCCCGCCCAGTTGGCGCGTTTTGCCAGCAGCGATCTCCACATCAACAAGATGCCCAACGGCTTCACCGCCTTCAAGCGTCTCCTGCTTGAATACGCTCCACACATGGCCGTTGTCTAGTAACACTGTCAGGCCGTTGTCCAGTTTATTATAGTAAGGTAATGATTGTCCAGTAACAGAGTGTTGCAAAACTCATGTCTCTTTTAGAATGATCGCGCTACGCGCGAGAAATCAAAAATAATTATTAATAACAGCACAATAAAAATTTATTATTTTTGATTAAAGTGCATTTTTTTTGATTTCTCGGCCGTTAGGCCGATTAAAACTGAGTCGAGTGGAGTTTAGCAACACCCTTCCCCCATCAATTACAACAGGAAGAAAAGCGAGACGCCGATCACCGAGATCAAGGCGCCAAGGATGCTCTTGGCAGTAATAGGCTGCTTGAAAAGCCACCAAGCGGGCAGGATGATGATAATGGGAGTCAATGCCATGAGGGTGCTGGCGATGCCAGCGGCAGTGTATTGCACGGCAAGAAGGGATGCCCCCACGCCGACAAATGGCCCGAAGATGGTGGTCGCCACCGCGGCAATCATGCCCTTGCGATCATGCAACCCCTTGCGAAGCGGCGCGAATCCTTCACGCAACGCCATCAGCAAGGCAAATCCGAGGATTCCCGCAATACAGCGGAAGAAATTGGCGTGGAAGGGCAGCAACCATGCAGGAACATCGGTCGTAAGCGTTGCCTCATAGTGGTCCATGCCGATTTTGCTCAGTACGAGGCCAACACCTTGACACACAGCAGCTCCGATGGCAAAAAGCACACCCGCCAGCGGCAATTTCAACGATAACTTGTGGCCGTCACCGCGTCCTAATACACTGATAGCTATACCGGCCAGTGTGACGAGCATGGCAAGCATAGCCTGTGGACGGATTTGCTGGCCTAACGTGAACCAGGCGGTGATGGCGGCGGCGATAGGGGCCAGCGTCATAAACAACTGGCCGAATTTGGAACCGATGATGATATAGCACTGGAACAGGCAGAAGTCCCCGATGACATAGCCCACCAGGCCCGAAAGCATCATCCACAGGTAGGCCTCGGTGCCGGCAGCAGCGGGTAGGGGAGTGCCGCCCATCACCCAAAACAGGATGCCCGAGAAGATGAGTGTAATGACCATGCGCGTCAGGTTGAGCGTCAGGTTGCCCATACGCTTGCTCCCGAACTCACTGAGCAACGCTGTCGCCGTCCACGAGAACGCCACTCCTATTGAAATCAGTTCACCTATATATTGCATGGCTGCAAAGGTACAATAAATTAATGAATAGAGAACGGTTACTTCGTGAAGCCGATGATTTAAAAACTGGCAAATAAAAACCGATAACTGACAATTAAAAACTAAGAACTGAAAACCGACAAGTGAAAACTTTTTACTATATTTGCAGATTGATAGCTATTGATTTTCCTGTTGAAGTTGTTCAATGGGTTGATTGATAATTGATTATTGTAAATAAACTAAACAAGATATGAGCGAAAAGACTAGTGGAAAGAAGAAAAACAAGCGCCGCAACATCGTACGCAAGATGTGGACGTGGTTTGCCATTTTTGTGGCCTTGGTGGTGCTGATGTTTGTGTTGATTTACAACGGCGTGATAGGTTACATGCCGCCCATCGACCAGTTGAAGAACCCCACCGACAAGTTCGCATCGACCATCTACAGTGCCGATGGTGTGGAGATGGGACGCTATTACCGTAGCCGCAGCAACCGCATCTATGTGGACTTTGACGAGATGTCGCCCCACCTGACCGATGCCCTTATCGCCACCGAGGACTCCCGCTTTGACGAGCACTCGGGTGTGGATGTCAAGGCCATCGGCCGCGCCATCATCAAGCGCGTCATCATGGGCCAGAAGAGTGCCGGTGGTGGCAGTACCATCACCCAGCAGCTCGCCAAACAGCTGTATTCGCCTGAGTCTCACAACATCTTTGAGCGCGCTCTGAAAAAGCCTGTCGAGTGGGTCATCGCCGTCAAGCTTGAGCGCTATTATACCAAGGATGAGATCATCAAGATGTACTTCAACCAGTTTGACTTTCTCAACAACGCCGTGGGTATCAAGATGGCCTCGGAGGTCTATTTTGACAAGGATCCTAAGGACTTGAACATTCAGGAAGCCGCAACGCTGGTGGGCATGTGCAAAAATCCGTCCTACTATAATCCCGTGCGCCATCCCGAGCGCACGCGTCAGCGCCGCAACGTCGTCTTTGAGCAGATGGTCAAGTCGGGTTACCTGAGTCAGGCCGAATGTGACCAGCTCAAGACCTTGCCTCTGGTTGTCAAGTTCAAGAAGCTCGACCACAACGACGGACCGGCGCCCTACTTCCGTGAGGAATTGCGCCGTGTGATGAGTGCCAAGAAGCCTAACCGCAAGGATTATCCCTCATGGAACCAGCAGGCGTTTATCGACGACTCGGTGGCCTGGGCGGTGAATCCCCTATACGGCTGGTGCAACAAGAATACCAAGCCTGACGGCTCTCACTACGACATCTATACCGATGGTCTCAAGATTTACACCACCATCGACTCCCGCATGCAGGAATATGCCGAGAAGGCCGTGCACAAGCACATGAGCAAGACCCTGCAGCCTGCCTTCCTGCGTGAGCGCGGTGGCACCAAGAATCCTTATACCAACAACAAGCAGGAACTCTCAAGTGCCGGCAAGCAGGCGCTCATCAATGCCGCTATCCGCCACAGCGAGCGTTACCGTGTGCTCAAGAATCAGGGTCTGAGCGATGCCCAGATCATGGACAACTTCAAGAAGCCGGTACAGATGCACCTGTTCAACTATGAGGGAGGCTTTGATGCCCAGATGACACCGCTCGACTCACTGCTTTACACCAAGTCGTTCCTGCGTTGCGCCATGATGTCGATGGACCCCGTCACGGGCTATGTCAAGGCCTACGTCGGTGGCCCCAACTTCCGCTTCTTCAAGTATGACATGGTATCTACAGGCCGTCGCCAAATTGGTTCGACGGTGAAGCCCTTCGTCTATTCCCAGGCCATCGAGTTTGGCGGTTTGACGCCCTGCTCGACACGTCCGGGCGGCGCTCCCAACATCATTTGGAACAATGAGGTGTATAATCCGCAGAACGAGGGTAGCGGCGGCGGAATGGACCTGCGCAATGCGTTGAAGTACTCCAAGAACTGGATTTCAGCAGGCTTCATGCGCGGTACCCGCGAGAACTGGATTGAGCGCAACGGCTACTACACCATGACCCCCGACGAGTTGGTTAAGTGGATGCACAGTTTCGGTATCACGAGTTACCTGGATCCCGTGCCGTCGTTGAGCTTGGGCGCCTGCGAAGTCACCTTGCGAGAGATGGTAGCCGCTTACTCGGCATTTGCCAATGGCGGTATGCGTGTTGAGCCGGTTTACGTTTCCCGCATTACCGATAACCGTGGTAACGTTATTGCCGAGTTCACGGGTAACCAGACCGAGATCATGAGCGAGGACACCTACCTGAAGATGCTCTCGATGCTTCTCGAGGTCGTTGATGGCGGTACCGGTGCAAGGCTGCGCTACGCCTATGGCATCACAGCCGACATGGGCGGCAAGACAGGTACCACCAACTTCCACAGTGACGGTTGGTTCATGGGCTTCACGCCCGAGCTGGTCACCGGTGTGTGGGTCGGCGGCGAGGAGCGCTATATCCACTTCAACAGCATGGCGATGGGTCAGGGTGCCGAGGCGGCACTTCCCATCCTGGGCTATTACATGAAGTGGTTGTATGACGACAAGGCATTACCTTACAAGCAGAGCACCAAATTTGAGTTCCCCAAGAATTTCAACGCCTGCGGCGACGAGTTGGGCGGCTACTACGGCGGTGGCGGTGGTGGCTGGCACGGCGGTGGCGGCGGTGAAGAAGGCGGCGGCGAAAGTGCCGGCGGCAACGACGACGCCACCGAAGGACTCTTCGACTGATCTTACAGTTAACAGTTAACAGTGAATAGTTAACAGTTAGCAGACGGTTTCAGATGGCAGAAAGTTTGACATTAGACAAGAGCAAGGAATTCGCGATAAGGATTGTAAAACTTTACAAATACTTGTGTAGCGAAAAGCATGAATTTGTCATGTCTAAACAGTTATTACGCTGTGGGACTGCTATCGGTGCTAATCTCTCTGAGGCAATGTATGGCATTAGCCGAAATGATTTCATTGCCAAGGTGTTCATCTCACTCAAAGAAACCGCTGAGACCGAATATTGGTTGGAACTGCTGAATAAAACAGATTATCTATCTGATGTTGAGTATGACAGCATCATGAATGATTGTAAAGAGTTGATAAGGCTATTGACAAGAATAGCGAAAACATCTCGAGATAATAATCCAAAGAAATAATTTGAACATTGAGATTCTAAAAATAGAAAATGAGGACATCGCCTAAACCGATATCCTCATTTTTTATGATAATTGAAAATACGTCAATCTAACTGTCGACTGTTTCTTTATTAACTGTTCACTATTCTCTGTTCACTGTTAACTGAAAAACTCCTTTTTTGCAGCTGCGAGGGTGTTCTTCATCAGGGAGCAGATGGTCATGGGGCCGACGCCGCCGGGGACGGGGGTAATGTACTCGCACTTGGGGGCAACCTCGTCAAATTTCACATCACCGTTCAGGCGATAACCCGTCTTGCTTTCGGGGTCAGCAACGCGAGTGGTGCCCACGTCGATGACGATAGCGCCATCTTTTACCATGTCGGCAGTGACGAAGTTAGGACGTCCGATGGCGGCGATGATGATGTCGGCCTGACGGCACTCCTCCTTCAAGGTAGCCGAGTGGCTGTGGCACACAGTCACCGTGGCATCACCATGCTGTTTCTGCAGCATGAGCTGTGCCATAGGTTTGCCCACAATGTTGCTGCGGCCCAGCACCACACATTTCTTACCCGACGTTGGGATATTGTAGCGCTGCAGCAGGGTGATGATACCCAGAGGTGTTGCCGAGATAAAGCTGGGAAGACCCAGTGCCATACGGCCGGCGTTCATCGGGTGAATGCCATCAACATCCTTGCGGTAGTCGATGGTGTTAATTACGTGCTGCTCGTTGATGTGCTTGGGCAGCGGCAGTTGAACGATAAAGCCGTCAACGTCGGCATCCTCGTTCAACTTCTTGATGCAGTCAAGCAGCTGCTCCTCGGTCGTGTCCTCGTCCAAGCGGATGAGCGACGACTTGAATCCACACTTCTCGCAAGCGATGACTTTATTCTTCACGTAGGCTTCAGAACCGCCATCGTGGCCGACGAGCACGGCAGCCAGGTGCGGGCGCTTCATGCCGGCAGCTATCATTTGGTCCACCTCTGCCTTGATCTCTTCCTTGATGGCAGCGGCAGTCATTTTTCCGTCTATCAGTTTCATGCTTTTCTGTATGCTTTTTAATCGTTTATTTCAAATCAAGCCACAAAATTACTCCAAAAAATCCAATTAGCGTCCATTCTTTACATTTTTTAAAGGAAATGCCGCCTTAAGGACCCCTTGCCAGGGCAAGAGAGGGGTGGCATGGAGTTGCTATCCTGGGGGGGCTTGTCGTGTGGACGGCAGCATAGCTGCCGTACGGGGAACCTGGTGGTGCGGTGGGCTTGGAGTTGCGGTGGGCTTGGAGTTGCGGTGGGGCTTGGTGTTGCGGTGGCGCGTGGAGTTGGGGGCGGCGTTGTCGTGTGGGCGGCAGCATTGCTGCCGTGTTTCACACGGGATCGACGTCGTAGTAGAGGCGGATGGTCTTCATGCGGGCGTCGGCGGCGAGCATTTGCTCGTAGAGGTCGCGCAGGATTTTCTTCACCTTGGCCATCGAGGCTCCTGTCTCCATCTTGAGTGTGATTTGGCGGATGTAAAGGTTCTGCACCCTGGCGACGAAGGGAGCCATGGGACCCAGCACACGTGCCCCGAACACCTGATGCAACAGGCTGCTGTAGCGCACGGCCAGCTCGCCAACGGTGGCATCGTCACGGTGCTTGAGGTAGATGTTGATGACCTTGGTGAACGGCGGGTAGCCAAACTGCTTGCGGTCGGCCATTTCATGCTGATAGAATCCGTCGTAGTCGTGAGCCTGTACAAACTTGATGACGTCGTGGTCAGGCTGGCTGGTCTGGATGATGACTTGCCCTTGCTTGTGTGCCCTGCCGGCACGGCCCGAGACCTGTTCCAGCATGTCGAAGGCGCGCTCATGGCTGCGGAAGTCCGGGAAATTGATCATCGTGTCGGCATTGAGGATGCCCACGATACTCACCGCGTCAAAGTCCAGTCCCTTGGTCACCATCTGCGTGCCCACGAGGATGTTGGTGCGGTGCTGAGAGAACTCGTCGATGATGCGGTCATAGCTGTTCTTGTTGCGTGTGGTGTCGAGGTCCATGCGTGAGATTTTCTCTCCGGGGAACACGGCGTCGATGTCGTCCTCGATGCGCTCGGTGCCATAGCCAACGATCTCAATGCCAGGAAGTTGACAGGCGGGGCATAGGTCGGGCAACGGGATGGTGTAGCCGCAGTAGTGGCACACCAGGCTATGGTTGTGCTTGTGGTAGGTGAGCGACACGTCGCAATTCTCGCACTTGGGGACCCAGCCACACTCCTTGCACCGTACCATGGGGGAGTAGCCACGGCGGTTCTGGAACAGGATGACCTGTTCGCCATCCTGTAGCGCTTTGCGGCAGTTGGCAATCAATTCGTTGCTGAACATGCCGTGCATCTCGCGCCGTTTGCGGGCATCGATGGTGTCAATGACCTTGACCTCAGGCATCTGGATGTCGCCATAGCGTGTCATCAATTTCACGAGGCCATAGCGACCCTCCAGGGCCAGATGATAGACCTCGATGGCAGGCGTCGCCGAGCCCAGCAGCGTCTTGGCGCCGTGCATCTGCGCCAGCACCAGGGCCGCATTACGCCCGTTGTAACGTGGCGCCGGGTCTTGCTGTTTGTAGCTGCTGTCGTGCTCCTCATCGACGATGACCAGCCCCAGGTTGGAGTAGGGGAGGAAGATGGAGGAGCGCACGCCGATGACCACACACGGCTCGTTGCTGTCAAGCAGACGCTTCCAGATGTCAACACGCTCATTGTCACTGAACTTGGAGTGGTAGATGAGCAGTTTATCGCCGAAAACACGCCTGAGCCGACGTGTCAACTGCGTTGTCAGTGCAATCTCGGGCACCAAATAAAGCACCTGCTTGCCCAAACGCAGGGCGTCGCCGATGAGATGCATATAGACCGATGTCTTGCCGCTGCTGGTCACGCCGTGCAGCAAAGTGATGGCATGTTGCCGCATCGACTGATGAATCTCGTCATAGGCGCGCTTTTGTTCCTCGCTCAACACGGGCGGCTCTTCCAGCACACTGCCAAGGTCGGCAAAGCGGTTGATTTCCTTCTTGTAGATTTCTAGCATTCCGCGTTTCACCGCCTCGTGGAGCACGGCCCCGCTCACGCCAGCGCGTTTCAGCAGGTTGTCCTTGCTCACCTCTCGAGGCTCACCGCCCTGCAGCCAGCGCGACATGTCCAGGTATGCGAGAAGCAATGCCTCTTGCTTGGGCGCTCGCTTGAGCTGGTCAAAGTATTGGTGCAGGGACTGTTCGTCATCGCGGGCAATGGTCAGGCGCACGCAGGCCTCGGTTTTAGGGCGGTAATTGTCGATGACACGCTCGCTCACATGCAGTGCGTCAAGGTCCAACAAGTGGCTGACATTTCGTTCTACGGTCTTGAATCCGGTTGCGCGTGCGATTTCGGCAATCTGAACGCGTCCACGTTGGGCGGTAAAATCCAGAATAACGCGCTCGCGGTCGGTCAACTGCCCAGGTTCGCTCTCCTCAAAGTCGGGATTCACGCTGATGGAGGTCTCGCTCTCCACTTTCAGTCCCGAGGGGACAGCCGCCTTATAGACCTCGCCCATCGAGCACAGGTAATAATCGGCAATCCATTGCCAGAAGTTCAGCTGCGGATGCCGCAGGATAGGTTTCTCGTCGAGGGTGCCCAAAATCTCCTTCACCTCATAGCCTTTTGGTGCTCTGTCGTGCAACGACACCACGATTGCCGTGAAGATTTTTTTGCGGCCAAAAGGCACCAGCACGCGCATCCCAATCGAGAGTTTCATCTCCTCGGGAACGCGGTAAGTATAGGTGCCGGGAAGGGCCAATGGCAGCAAGGTTTCGGCAAATTTGGGCATATTTTCGGATAACTTAAATAATCGCTTTAAACTTATGATTTATTTCAACTGATTATCAATAATTAAATATCAAATATTATAGATAATTTTGTCAATTTATTACAAATGAATTATATTTAAATAATCACGTTAAAAATAGTGATATAATTAATATGATAATCAATCAAATATAAATATTTAGTCAAGATATTGGTGATAAATGCGGTTTTCCTTGTCGGCGGTGGCGCTCCAGCTCACTTCGGCAGGCAATTTTTGGTCGATGTCACCACGAAGAAGTTTCACCGCTCTTGTGGTGAAACGGTCCACAAATCGGTCGCCCAAGTTGATGGCATTTTCACGTCCGACAGCTTCGGCGGTGCCGATGACGTTGGTGGCGACAACATGCGCTCCGCACGATAGGGCTTCAATCACGACAAGCGGTAGTCCCTCGAGGCTGCTAGGCAGCACGAGCAGGTCCACGCAGTTGAGCAGGTCGGGAATTTCCTCGGGGGGCACTTTGCCGGTGAAGTGGCATTTCACCCCTTTCTCTCTCATCAGTCGGCGCGTCTCGTCGAGCTGGATGCCGTCGCCTATTGCCCAGAATGTCAGCTGATAGCCATATTTGGCCTCCATTTCCTTGTAGATGTCGGGGAGCAGAGTCACGTTTTTCACGGGTTCAAAGCGCCCCACAAAGGCAACCACCTTCTCGCTGTTGGTGATGCCATATTTCTCCCTGAGTTGAGCGCGTTGAGCGTCGCTGTAGCGCCTGAACTGGTCGCTGGCCCCGTTGAGCAGCACATCGGCGGGAAAGCCGTCGGTCAGTTCGGCATGTGCCTTGTCGAGCAGCCCCTGACTGACGAAGAAGTTACAGGTGGCACTATGTAACAGCTTGATGGTCATTTGCTTGATCATCGGGTCACGGGGTGGGTCGGTATAGATGCTGGCACCATGCCAGGTGATGAAGCTGGGGATGTGCAGTTTCTTGCCGGCAAACACGGCGGCATGGCCCATGATGCGGTCGTGGGCGCTCACCAGGTCGTGCCCGCGCATTTCCCAACCCAGGCGGTGCAGGCGGCGCAGCAGTGCCCGCGGCGGCTTGTGGAACAATCGGTGCATGATGGCGTCACTCCAGCGGCGGCGGAACCATGTGATGTGGACCTTAACGCTGTCGGCCTCGATCTCGTCGGGACGGAAGGCTACCCGCTTGGTGTGCCGCACGAGTCTCATCAGCCACCCGTCATAGACCTGCAACATGTGGACATCTATCTTGTAGTCAGCGATTTGCTGCAAGTATTTCACGCGGTTGATGACGGCGTTGAACACTCCCAGCCGGCGGTTGATGTCACCCTCGAAAAGTACTGCGATCTGTTTCATAGCAACTTGTTGGTTTTAAGTCAAATAAAGTTAGGGCATGACAGACGCGCGGCAAAAGAGTGTTGTCTTTCTTGTCGAGCCGTAGCCTAACCTTAGCCGAAGGCAAATTTACATCACTTTTGACAACTATGCAAGAAGCGGCATGGATTTCCACGCAAAATGGCACAAAAAAAGAGGCCAAACTCTTAGCTTGACCTCTTCTTAGTAGCGGGAGCCAGACTCGAACTGACGACCTTTGGGTTATGAGCCCAACGAGCTGCCACTGCTCCATCCCGCAATTTGCGAGTGCAAAAGTACTGCTTTTTCTTGACGTGTCAAGAGTTGAGGTGCAAAAATATGTGTTTTTTAACATATTTTTACTGAAAACAGTAGGATTTTGCCTAAAAATCACCCGTTGCGGGGGTGAAAATCCATTCCGCAACGGGCGAATTGATTCAGTTGTGAAGCCTCGGGTGTGATTACAGACCGATTTTCTTGAAGAAATCGTTGCCCTTGTTATCCACGAGGATGAAGGCGGGGAAGTCCACGACGCGGATTTTCCACACGGCTTCCATACCCAACTCGGGGTATTCCACGCACTCGATGCTCTTGATGCTCTCCTGTGACAGGATGGCAGCGGGGCCGCCGATGCTGCCCAGGTAGAATCCGCCGTGCTTCTTGCAGGCGTCGGTCACCTCCTGGCTGCGGTTGCCCTTGGCAATCATCACCATGCTGCCGCCCAGGCTCTGGAACAGGTCCACGTAGGGGTCCATGCGGTTGGCGGTCGTCGGGCCCATCGAGCCGCAAGGCATGTCCTTAGGCGTCTTGGCGGGACCGGCATACAGCACGGGATGGTCCTTGATGTACTGGGGGATACCCTCGCCGCGGTCATAGCGCTCTTTCCACTTGGCATGGGCGATGTCGCGGCCCACGATGATGGTTCCGCTCAGCGACACTCGGGTGGATACGGGGTATTTGTCGAGGATGGCGAGCGTCTCGCTCATCGGGCGGTCCAGGTCAATCTTGATGCCGTCGCCCTCGCCAGCCTGGCGCAGCTCCTCGGGAATCAGCTCGGTGGGCTTGTCGTCGAGTTTCTCGATCCACACGCCATCCTTGTTGATTTTTGCCTTGATGTTGCGGTCGGCACTGCAGCTCACGCCCAAGCCGATGGGGCAGGAAGCGCCGTGGCGGGGCAGACGCACGATGCGCACATCGTGGGCCATGTACTTGCCGCCGAACTGGGCACCCAAGCCAATCTTGTAGGCCTCTTCGAGCACCTGCTTCTCCAGCTCCACGTCGCGGAAGGCGCGGCCGGTCTCGTCACCGGTGGTGGGCAGGTTGTCATAGTAATGCGTCGAGGCCAGCTTCACGGTGAGCAGGTTCTTCTCGGCGCTCGTGCCGCCAATGACGAACGCGATGTGGTAGGGCGGGCAGGCTGCCGTGCCCAGGGTGCGCATCTTGTCCACAAGGAAGGGTACCAGCGTGCCTGGGTTGAGCACCGCCTTGGTCATCTGGTACAGGTAAGTCTTGTTGGCGCTGCCGCCGCCCTTGGTGACGCACAGGAAGTGGTATTCCATGCCCTCGGCGCACTCCAGGTCGATCTGGGCGGGCAGGTTGCAACGGGTGTTCACCTCCTCATACATGCTCAGCGGGGCATTCTGCGAGTAGCGCAGGTTCTCCTGGGTGTAGGTGTTATAGACGCCACGGGCCAGGGCTTCCTCGTCACAGAAACCCGTCCACACCTGCTGGCCCTTCTCGCCGTGGATGATGGCCGTGCCGGTGTCCTGGCACAGGGGCAGTTGGCCCTTGGCAGCCACCTCGGCGTTGCGCAGGAAGGTCAGTGCCACATACTTGTCGTTGTCGCTGGCGTCGGGGTCACGCAAAATCTTGGCTACCTGCTCGTTGTGGGAACGGCGCAGCAAGAAGTTCACGTCGCGAAAAGCCTGTTGGGCGAGCATCGTCAGTGCCTCGGGCTCGATTTTGAGGATGGGTTTGCCCTCAAACTCGCCCACCGACACATAGTCGCTGGTCAGTTTGTAGTATTCGGTGTCATCTTTGCCCAACTGGAACATGGGCGCATAGCGGAATTCAGGGTTGTTTGCCATAATTCGATGTTAAAAAGATATTTTGTTAATAGTTGATTTAATTGCTGCAAAGTTAAAGCATTTTCCTCACATATCAAAGCCCAGGCGCTTGAAGTCGTCGGGCAGGGGAGCGGTGATGTCGATTTCCTTGCCGCTAACGGGGTGGGTGAAGCGGATGCGGTGGGCCTGCAGCGAGATGCCGCCGTCGGGGTTGCTGCGGGGCGCGCCATACTTGAGGTCGCCCTTGATGGGGCAGCCTATGGCCGATAGCTGCGCCCTGATCTGGTGCTTGCGCCCAGTGATGAGGTCCACCTCGAGCAGCCAGTAGCGCTGGCTGGCGGCGATGACGCGATAGTGCAGCACGGCCTTCTGGTGTCCCTCGCGTGGCACGATGCTCACGCGCGTCTTGTTGCCCTGCTCCACGCTTTTCAGGTAGTGGGTCAAGGTGTCCTCGGGCTGCTGGGGCTGGTTGCCCACCACCGCCCAGTAGGTCTTGTGGACCTCGCCCTTGCGGAAGAGTTCGTTCATGCGCGACAGCCCCTTGCTGGTCTTGGCCATCACCACCAGGCCGCAAGTCGGTCGGTCGATGCGGTGGGTGACACCCAGGAACACGTTGCCGGGTTTGTCATATTTCTCCTTGATCCATGCCTTCACCGTGTCGATGAGCGTGGGGTCGCCGGTGCGGTCGCCCTGCACCAGTTCGCCAGCGCTCTTGTTGACGATGATGATGTGGTTGTCGTCATATACTACTTCCATGATGCGTCGTTGCCGCCAGGCATCGTTGGCGGCACTGCAAAGTTACATCGTTTATTCCAATCATCAGGGCTGTCAGGCCGTTTTTTTAGTCTTACAATATTTACAGCATATAACGGGAAGCGGTAAAGAAAAGCGATGGAAAACAACTGAAAAAGAGCCCCCAAAATCCAAAAAAAATGTTATAAAACGCATAACTTGCTGAAAATCAACAGAATACATGGTAAATTTTGTAAATGGCTGATTCTTAGTGTTTTGAGGGGCGTATTTGACATTTTGATAAAAAAAATCAAAAACTTTTTATCTCTTTGTCAAAATATTTAAAAAATAACATTAACTTTGCAAGCCTGTCTTTAATTATATAGATGTAATGTTAAGAACTAAGGAGGCTAAAATGGCCAATCTAATGACATGATTGTGCCTTTTCTGCTGGGTGTCCTGTTTTTTGGATGGCAAGACATCAAGCGGATAGTGTTTTGGAGTTTATAGACGATACATTAATTTATGTTAGAGACGGCCCAGATGATTATGTAACTTATAAAAAAACATTTAATAATTAATTAATTAAACAAAAATTTATGAGTCTTAAACATTTACTCTTGTTCCTTGTCATGGCACTAGCCGCGCTTGGAGTTTCGGCTCAAGTGAATGGTACGGTGTATGATGAGAACAACGAACCGGTCATCGGTGCGTCTGTCGTTCAGCAGAGTAATCCCAAGAACGGCGTTGCTACCGACATTGACGGTCATTTCACTTTGAATGTGCCCGCTGGCACAAAGATTAAAGTCACCTATGTGGGTTATGAGGATTACGTTGGTGCTGCCAAGAGCGGCATGAAGATCACCCTGAAACCCAAAGGTAACATGATTCAGGAAGTCGTTGTCACTGGTTACCAGAAGGTGGACAAGCGACTCTTTACTGGTGCTACCCAGAGCGTCGATGCCGAGAAGACCAAACTCTCGGGTGTTGCCGACGTCAGCCGTGGTCTAGAGGGCCGCGTCTCGGGTGTGCAGGTTCAGAATGTGTCTGGTACTTTCGGTACCGCTCCCAAGATCCGCGTGCGTGGTGCTACCTCTATCTATGGTAGCTCAAAGCCTCTGTGGGTAGTGGACGGTGTGGTTCTTGAGGACAACGTGGACATCAGTGCCGACGACCTCTCGTCTGGTGATGCCAATACGCTGATTGCCTCGGCTGTTGCCGGTCTGAACTCCGACGATATCGAGAGCTTCCAGATTCTGAAGGACGGTTCCGCAACTTCAATTTATGGTGCAAAGGCCAACGCCGGTGTGATCGTTATCACCACCAAGACTGGTCGCAAGGGCACCAGCTCAATCAACTACACGGGTGAGTTCACCTATCGCTTGAAGCCCAACTACCGCGACTTCAACATCTGCAACTCTCAGGAGCAGATGAGTATCTTGCGCGAGATGGAGCAGAAGGGTTGGCTCGAGTATGCCAGCCTGGTGAACAGCACCACTTCGGGTATCTATGGTCAGATGTACAACCTCATGGACACCTACAATCCTGAGACTGGTACTTACGCTCTGCCCAACACGACGAACGCCCGTAACCAATTCTTGCGTGAGGCTGAGATGCGCAACACCAACTGGTTCGACCTGTTGTTCAACCACAACATCATGCAGAACCACTCGGTGAGCGTTTCTGGTGGAACCGACAAGGGCTCTTTCTACACCTCGGCTTCGGTTATGACCGATCCGGGTTGGTATAAGAGCAGCCGCGTAGAGCGTTACACCTTCAACGCCAACGCCATCTACAACCTGACCGACAGGATCCGTATCAAAATTTTGAACAGCGACAGTTTCCGCGACCAGAAGGCTCCTGGTACCTTGAGCCAGAATGTGGACGTCGTTAGCGGTGAAGTAAGGCGTGATTTCGATATCAACCCCTATAGCTTCGCGTTGAACACTGCCCGTACCGTTGACCCCAATCAGCGTTACATCCGCAACTATACTACATTTAATATCTTTGATGAGTTGGAGCAGAACTACATCGACCTGAACGTTACCGACCTCAAGTTCCAGGGTGAGCTTAACATCAAGCCCATCGTGAAGCAGGATCAGTCACTTGAGTTCAACGTGCTGGGTTCGATGCGTGTTGCTACCACCGAGCAGAACCACTACGTTCTGGACAACAGTAACCAGGCCATGGCATATCGCGCCGGTATCAACCCCGATAACGCCATCATCCGTTCATCCAACTCTTACCTGTATACCGACCCCGACGTCGAGAACGCTCTTCCCGAGACGATTCTGGACAAGGGTGGTATGCTCTTCTACACCAAGAACAACAACAAGTCCTTCACCTTCCGTGCTTCGGGACAATACATGAAGGACTTCGGTCACGGTAACCACCTCATCAACCTCTATGCTGCTATGGAGGCTGTTCGCTTCGACCGCTTCAGCGAGTCGTTCAATGCATGGGGTATCGTTTATGCCAATGGTAACCTTCCCTTCACCAACTACAAGCTCTTTAAGCAGATGCAGGAGGAGAACGGTAGTTACTACAGCGTTGGTGAATACCACCGCCGTGATATGGCCTACATCGCCAATGCCAACTACGCATTGCTGGGCCGCTACATCTTGAATGGTACATTGCGTTATGAGGGTTCTAACCAGATGGGTAAGACCTCACAGAGCCGCTGGCTCCCCACTTGGAACGTATCGGCTGCATGGAACATCCATGACGAGCCCTTCTTCCAGAACTCAGCCATCAGCAAGAAGGCTATCACTTACGCTAAGATGCGTTTGAGCTACTCGCTTACCGCCGAGAGTGGTCCCACCAGCATGGCTAATGCCGAGGCACTGTATTATCCCACTCGCCCCTGGCGCCAGGAGCTTGACACCTATGAGATGGGTCTTGCCCTCTCAGGTCTGGGTAACACCGAGCTCACCTATGAGAAGAAGCATGAGTTTGACCTTGGTATCGACCTCGGTTTCCTGTACAACCGCATCAACCTCGTGTTTGACTGGTACGTCCGCAACAACTTCGACCTGATTGGTCTTATCCGTACCCAGGGTGTCGGTGGTGACACTAACAAGTATGGTAACGTTGCCGAGATGAAGTCGCATGGTGTTGAGTTCACCATCACTTCTCACAACATTGAGCCCAAGCATAGGGGTGACTTTGCATGGGATACCGACTTGACGTTCTCTTACACCAACACTGAGATTACCAAGCTGCAGTCACGTTCGCGCGTCATCGACCTCGTTCGTGGTAGCGGTTTCCCCTTGGAGGGCTATCCCCACCGTGCTATCTTCTCGATTCCCTTTGCCGGTCTTGATGCTCATGGTATGCCCCTGTGTATCGACGAGAATGGCAACGTTTCTAACGTCGGCCTCAACTTCCAGGAGTTTGAGAAACTCGACTTCCTCAAGTATGAGGGTCCCGTTGATCCCACCTTCACTGGCGGTTTTGGCAATAACTTCTCGTTCAAGGGCTTCCACCTGAACGTGTTCATGACCTATGCCTTTGGTAACAAGCTCCGTCTCGACCAGACCTTCGGTGCTGGTTACAGCGACTTGACCTCCTTCACCAAGGACTTCAAGAACCGTTGGGTTCTCCCCGGTGATGAGATGGTGACCACCATTCCCGCTATTGCATCTCGCCGTCAGGTTTACTCCAACACCTATCTGGGCTATGCCTACAATGCTTACAACTACAGCACTGAGCGCATCGCCGATGGTGGTTTCGTACGCCTGAAAGAGATCTCGCTGACCTATGACGTGCCCACGCGTGTGATTTCACACCTGCGTTTGACGACCGCTTCGGTTAAGCTGGCTGCTACCAACATCTGCTTGCTCTATGCCGACAAGAAGCTCAACGGACAGGATCCTGAGTTCTTCAACAGTGGTGGTGTGGCTTCGCCCAACCCCAAGCAGTTCACCCTTACCCTGCGTCTGGGTATGTAATTAATGTCACACATTATTATATATAATAAAGAAGATTATGAAACTACGATATAAAATCTTATTTATTGCAATAGCACTGATCGGCCTGAGTTCATGCAAGGACTTCCTTGAGAAGGTGCCCGACACCCGTGTTTATCTGGTTAACCTCGATCAGCTTGAGCAGTTGCTTGTCACCGCCTATACTCAGACTAACTATGCCGCATTAGGTGAGCTCTCAAGTGACAATGTTATCGATACCAACTCTCCCAGTGAGGATGGTATGCGCTACAACTATTCATCCTACAACCAGTATGACGAGCAGATCTATGCTTGGGAGGATGTTACCCTTGATATCAGCGACTCTGATACCCCTTCGGGCATCTGGAATGGTTGCTACGCTGCAATCGCTGCTGCCAACGCCGTGCTTGAGAAGTTAGGTGAGTTTGAAACCGAAGGTGCAATTCAAGGCGAGGCAATCACTGCCAACGACCGTGCCCGTATGGATGCCATCCGTGGCGAGGCCTTGATGATTCGTGCTTATCACCACTACATCCTGGCCCAGATCTTCTGTATGCCCTATAGTGGCCCGCAGAAGAGTGCTACCCTGCCAGGTATCCCCTATGCTACCAAGCCCGAGACCGAGCTTGACCCCAAGTATGATCGCGGAACTCTCCAGCAGACCTACGACAACATCGAGAATGACATGCTGGAAGGTCTCAAGTATATCAGCGAGGATTTCTATGAAGTACCCAAGTACCACTTCAATATTGCCGCATCTCATGCCTTCGCCGCACGTTTCTATACTGCCAAGCGTGAGTATGAGAAGGTGATTGAGCATGCCAACGCTTCGTTCAAGGGCACTAAGCCTGAGGCAATGCGTAACGACTTCTGGGACAAGGACTTCTATGATCTTGACAATGGTGCCCGCTATTACACCAGCGTTGACCGTCCCGGTAACTACATGATGATTGATACCTACAGCACCTGGTTGCGTCGTTGGGGCCATCGCTTCTGGACTGCCCGTGAGGGTCTGCGTGGCTCGATTGGTGGCCCTGGCCCGTCGTGGGAGAACTGTAAGTTCAGCTACGGTAGTGGTAAGAACAAGGAAGAGTGGTCAATGATGCCTTGCTTCATGAACAGCTTCCTGAGTTCGTCGGCTCACTCTGAGTATGGTGCTATCTTCTTGGGTACCTGCTGGGAGCAGTTTGAGTACACCGACAAGATTGCCGGTATCGGTTATGTACACATGATTCGTCCCGAGTTCACGAGTCAGGATGTCATCCTGTTGCGTGCCGAGGCTAACCTGTTCCTGGGTAACGTGGATGCTGCCTTTGAGGACTTGTATCTGTGGAACCACGATCACTTGAAGCTTGACTCAACCGCTAATTACAACATGGTCGAGCTCACCAAGGACCTGATCGTCAAGTTCTATAACGAGGACTATCAGCGCCGCCGCGATTATACCAAATTCGGCATCATGAAGGAGTTCCACATTGACGAGATCTGTCCGTGTGAGCATCCCATGACTCCCGAGATTGAGCCCTACATGCAGTGCATCCAGCACTTCCGTCGTATCCAGAACATCCACATGGGTAACCGCTGGTTCGACATCAAGCGATATGGATTCTCCATCACCCACAAGATGGGCATCAATAGAGTCATTACCCTTGAGGTGAATGACCCCCGCTATGCTATCCAGATTCCTAACGAAGTAATCGGTGCAGGCCTTGATCCTAACCCCCGCCCAACTCCGGTTGTTTACCAGAGCATGCCCGTAACCCGTGATGCTCGTATCGTTAATAATTAATTCATATCCGGATAAGAGATCATTATTATGAAAAAGATTCAATATTATATTTCAGCATTGCTGCTTTTTGCTGTCGTGGCATTCTCGTCATGTAGCGAGGACAAGTTGGGCCCCACGATCTTCCCTGATGTGGACGAGACGTTAGATCCCAACGCCTATTCCTACCAGCTTGACAAGTTCCTCAAGGACAACTACCTCGATAAGTATAACTTGACGTTCTTGTACAAGATGCCGGATATCAGCACCAACATGAACTACAACTTGGTGCCTGCCCAGTACGAAAACGCTGTTGACCTGGCTGTGCTCTGCAAGTATTTGTGGTTTGACGTGTATGACAAGTTGGCTGGCGAGGAATTCTTGAAACTCTACGGTCCCCGCATCCTGCTCATGGTGGGTTCGCCTGCCTACAATACCTCATCAGGTAGTGAGACGGTCGGTCTGGCCGAGGGTGGTATCAAGATTACCCTGTTCAAGGTTAACGCCATGAATGTCAATAACTTCTATATGATGAACGACCTCTATTTCCACACGATGCACCATGAGTTTGCTCACATCCTGCATCAGACCAAGACTTATCCTTCAGAGTTCAATACCATCTCGGTAGGTAAGTATGATGCCACCAACTGGACTGGTCGTGGCGATGAGGTTTGCTCTAAGGGCTTTGTGACTCCCTATGCTTCGAGTGAGTACCGTGAGGACTTTGCCGAGGTGACCGCTTGCTACATCACTTATACCCAAGATCAGTGGGATGACCTGATGGATAAGGCTTCACGCGGCTGGACCACCGTTACCAGCGAGACCGAGGATGAGAACCCCGATGCTGCTTACTACAGCTTCTACTATTTCGCAAAGAACGATACCGAGGCCGATAGGACTCCTATCTATCCTGGCGACGAGCGCTTCATCTCGACCATCACCAATGAGGATGGTTCAGTGGTTCGCTACTGGAAGAACGAGCGTGATGCCGATGGCAACCGCGTCATTGTTTACGCCGTTGAAGATAACGACGGTGTTGATGGTGCAGAGGCTATCTTGCAGAAGCTCGAGATCATCCGCCAGTGGTTCCGCTCGGCTTGGGGTGTAGAACTTGACGAGTTGCGTCAAGAAGTTCAAGACCGTCAAAAGTCTTATGACATCAACGCTCTGCGCAAGTGGGTCTATGACATTCAATAATGTTTCACCTTTAACATGATAAAGAGAAAAATGAAAAAGTTCTTAAACATATCATTGTTATCGATTTTAGCGCTAGCATCGCTGTCGTTGACCTCCTGCAAGAATGAGGTTGAAGACATCTTTGAAGACGATGCCGTTATCCGCCTCGATAACAAGAAGGCAGAATATGTACAGATTTTGACCGATACTGAAAAAGGTAACAGGTGGCAAATGGAATACTTCTCCAACACAGAGGAGCCTGGCTACATCTATCTGATGACCTTCTACAAAGATGGTTCGGTTAAAATCTCCGGTTCCAACAAGTGGATCAATTATGTTCAGTCTGGCCAGATGACAAAGCCGGCTTTTGGCAGTGCTATGTCGATGTGGGATGTTATTGCCGACAATGGCCCTGTGCTGTCGTTTAACACTTACAATCCCTACTTCCACCTGTTTGCTGACCCCTATGATATTCCCAGCAGCGGTAGTGCCGCCAGCGATAGGGATATCAACGAGACCGGATATGGCCACGAGGGTGATTATGAGTTTGATATCATGAACTACTCGGGCGACACCCTGTATCTTGTCGGTAAGAAGTATGAGCTGAGCATGATTATGACTCGCGTCAAGGAAAAAGAAAAAGAAGATGAAGCTTACATGAATGAGGTGGTGGCTCTGGCCGACTCCTTCTTCAACGCCAAGGTTCCCTCGGTATTCATCAACCTGCCTAATGGTGTGCGCTATATCGTTAAGGACGGCGCAACGAGCATCTTGAAGATGTACCGTGAGGGTACCGATGAGATTTCGACTTCCGAGACTCATAACGTCATCATCACGCATGATGGTCTCTCCTTTATGGATCCCATCACGCTCGATGCTACACCGCTCGTTGAGCAGGATGGCATTTACGTTCCCGATCCTAGTGCTGAGCGTGTGAGCTACACGGTCAAGAACTTTATCCGTCAGCCCGATGGCTCGTTGCTGTGCCGCGACGATAACCAGACGACGATGACTGCCGACCACTTGGCTGGTATATACACTAATCAATCCCTTGTTTGGAGATCCGACCTCAAGAATGTAGGAGGCTTGTTTGCCGACTTGGCTACCAGAATTGCTGACGACCTCAAGGCGTATAACAAGTCAACCTTCCAGTATGTGCAGGTTTCTTATGACTTGACACTTCAGCAGTACACACTGGTATTCAATGTCAAGAAGGGTTCGGTGAAGTACAATCCCACCTTCTACATGACGCTGAAGTCGGCTAATGACAATCAAGTGACCTTTAGCGTTGCTCCCGAGGGTGACCGCTATGGTGAGACTTATGCTACCAACTGTCCTTCGATCCGTGAGTTTGCCAACGTTATGAACCAGACGTTGACTTTGAGTACCAACTCGTTGTTGGCGCCCACTGTGATGACGACTTCTGTCGGTGCTGGTGACTACGTGTCGTGGAATCTTCAGTAATTGACTAACATCTATCCGATTGACCGCGGGCAAGTGGCTCGCAAGCGTCAATAGCCTGCGGTCATCGGTTTTATCTTGATAGATATTTTTATTATTAACATAATAACTATTTTAGTATTTAAATTATGAAGAAGTTTTTACTTTTAGGTGCTGCCGCACTGATGGTTGCTTCAGCAAGCGCTCAAGTGAAGCGTTCAGCCACGACGACTGTCAACAACGCACCCAAGGTTGAGCGTCTCAACCTCAACTACGTGACTAAGGAAGCAAAGGTGGCTAATGGTGCCATCGCTCCCGCTCTCAGAGCCCCCAAGAAGGCCAACTATATTGAGCCTTTCTACTATCGTCCTGCTGGTGCTTTTTATTGCCCCATGATTGCCGTTGGCGGTGCTGGTGGTTATAGCTATGGCAATGATTTCGTTTTCTTCAAGCCCTATACTGATTATTTCTTCAGAACATTTGTCGATGGTGCTGATGAGAACACGACCTTTACTTGGGACGTATTCCATGGTTATCAGGGTGATTATGAGCCCGTTGATGGCAAGGATATCTATATCCAATATGGTCTGTCAACCCAGGATATGCCTATGTTCTATGCTATCGATGGTGACATTGATGATGCCAGTGCTGCTTGGTATCAGTACCAGATGACCGATTACACCATGGGTGGCACTCAAGACGCTCCCACCATTACGTCGCAGCAGCCTGTTCAGGGATGGGCTCTTCCCGAACCCAGTGTGATCACCGATGAGGAAGGTATCGACTTCCTGCTGACCAGCAAGACCACCAACGGTGGTGGCCGCAATGCTAACCTTCGTTACGCTTGGACCGCTTATTACGGTGCCACTTCCTATGATGGCTTGAGCGATCAGGGTTGGTGGTTTGGTAAGAATGGTGAGCACATCGACGGTATGGCTCAGGTGTTTGAGAAACCGACCAAGCCCTACGTGCTGAAGAAGGTTTACATGATGATGGGCGATGACCTGATGTGCGACGCTCCCGTTAAGTTGACCTGCAAGGTTTACCGTCTTGACGAAGTTCCCGCTTATAACGATTCAATGGCTGTTGGTCTGCCCATCGTTCCTGGTGACCTGATCGTTACCGGTGAGGGTTACGTAACTCCTCAGACGGGTACCGACAAGAACGGTTTCGTTGAGTTCACCCTCTACGGTGTTGACGAGGATGACCCCGAGTTGACCTATGAGTACGCTCCCACGGTGGACTATCCCATCATGGTCGTTGTCGATGGTTACAACGATCCCGAGGCCGAGGATCTGATTGACTTCACCGCTTACATCAGCGCTGATGATGAGGTTGATGAGGGTTACGGTGAGCTGGCTTACCTCAAGTATCCGCGCTACGTCGTTGAGATCAATGAGAACGGTGACACCGTTAAGGACGAAGAGGGTAATCCCGTTTATGACTTCACCGGTGAGTACTACTGGCGCGGTCTGAACAACTTCTTCCGCAGTGGTACGATGAAGACCGCTCTGTCGATCTTCATCGTTGCCGACCAGCCCTTCGTTATCTTCAACTACTCGTTTGAGGATGGTGAGCACAAGTTCCCCAACGAGGGCGGCGTAATGCAGCAGATTATCGAAGTTGAAGGCGAAGAGTATATGGCTGAGGGCATCTCGTTCTGGTCATGGGTTTCCAGCGAGGACGGTGACTGGACGCTGACCTGCAACGGTAAGGACGAACTGCCCGATTGGCTCCACATCGAGTTGAGCGACGTTGAGCAGGAAGAGGAGATCCTGGGTTATGAGGTTCAGGCCGACGTAACCGCTGATCCTCTGCCCGAGGGCATGGCTGGCCGTAAGGCTGTTGTTCGCTTCGAGATTCCCGGTGACTACATTGAGTACACGTTCATCCAGGGTGATCCCATTCCTCCCGTCAATCCGTATGACGTTAACCGTGACGGTAGCGTGAACATCGCCGATATTAACCTGGTTATCGATATAATCCTCTCCGGTACCTTCAACGCCAACGGTGATGTCAACAAAGACGGTAGTGTGAACATCAGCGACATCAACGAGGTGATTGCCTACATCCTCAGCCATTAAGATGGTGAACAACCGCTTAGATGAGAAAATTTGAACTGACTATTATTACAGTTTCTTAACATATCATCTATTACCTGTAGAGACGGGGAACCTGATTGAAGGTTTCCCGTCTCGTCTTTTTCAGGCTGTTACTCTCATTAATTGCCACAGGCGGCCACGCCAAGGCGAGGCCCTACGCAAATACCGACAGGGGGGCGGTTTAATCGGACATCAATCGTATTTTTTCCAGAATTTTTTATTAGGGTGTCCGGTAAAAAATGCGCACGCGCCATCAAAGTATTGTAAATAAGATTATCAACTGCTGTTTCCCATAATAGGGCTTGGTCAAGCCTCGAAGAGGCAGATCGGGCAGTATGCCCGATTTCAAATGAGGAACACCATGCGAGTGGGTCGAAGGCCCACGAAGCTTGGTGCACTGCTGATGACTGTCAAGTGCGTCGAAGACGAACTTCAGCCATAGCAAAATGCCTGAAAACATAAAGTTCCTCTTCGAGGCACGTTCCCAACTCGTTCAGGGATCAAGCTGCGAACCTCTTCGAGGTTCTTGCATGGTCTTTCCCATTGAAATCGGTTCTCCGAACCGCTAACAACTTCGATGTTTTTTAGCGGACACTAATGTTTTTTTTGAAAGTGTAAAAAAATTAGACAGTTTTTGAAAAAAATCAGGTATAATATGAAAAACACGGCTTTTTGTCTTTCTTTTTTGCCCCAGACCATTTATATTTGCAAATGAGAATACATTCAGGGCAAAATCCTGTATTGGGCATGCTAATCTACTCAAAATATTGATGATATGAAAAAAGTATTACTTCTAACAGCCGCTGCACTGATGCTTGCTTCTGCCGCCGCTCAAGTGAAGCGTTCAGCCACGACGACAGTCAACAACCCGCCTAAGGTTGAGCGTCTCAACCTCAACCGAGTGACCAAGGAGGCGAAGGTGGCCAATGGTCCCATTGCTCCTGCTCTCAGAGCCCCCCAGAAGGCCAACTATATTAAGCCTTTCTACTATCGTCCTGCCGGCGCTTATTATTGCCCCATGATTGCCGTTAACGGCGCTGGTGGTTATAGCTATGGCAATGATTTTGTTCTCTTCAAGCCCTACAGCAAATATCTTTTCAGATCGTCTGTTGATGGTGCTGATGAGAATACCCACTATACATGGGATGTGTTTCATGGTAATAATGGCGTCTTTGAGTGCGTTGATGGCCAGGATGTTTGGGTTACCTTTGAACTCGGCATCCATGATATGCCTATGTTCTATGCTATCGATGGTGAAATTAATGACCCGTATGCTCCTTGGTATTCTTATCAGATGACCGAGTATACCATGGGTGGCTCTCAAGACGCTCCCACCGTTACGTCGCTGCAGCCTGTACAGGCTTGGGCAATTCCCGAGCCCAGTGTGGTCACCGATGAGGAAGGTATTGACTTCCTGCTGACCAGCAAGACTGTTGTCCCTGGTGGCCGCAATGCTAACCTTCGTTACAGTTGGACCGCTTATTACGGTGCAACTTCCTATTATGACATTCCCGAACAGGGCTGGTGGTTTGGTAAGAATGGTGAGCACATCGACGGCATGGCTCAGGTGTTTGAGAAGCCGACCAAGCCCTACGTGCTGAAGAAGGTTTACATGATGATGAGCGATGACTTGATGTGCGACGCTCCCGTTAAGTTGACCTGCAAGGTTTACCGTCTTGACGAAGTTCCCGCTTACAACGATTCAGTATCCGTTGGTCTGCCGATGGTTCCTGGTGAACTTATTGTTACTGGTGAGGGTTTTGTGACTCCTCAGACGGGTGTCGACAAGAACGGTTTCGTTGAGTTCACCCTCTACGGTTTTGACGAGGATGACCCCGAGTTGACCTATGAGTACGCTCCCACGGTGGACTATCCCATCATGGTCGTTGTCGATGGTTACAACGATCCCGAGGCCGAGGATCTGATTGACTTCACCGCTTACATCAGCACTGATGATCAGGTTGATGAGGGTTACGGTGAGTTGGCTTACCTCAAGTATCCGCGTTATGTCGCTGAGACCGATGAGAATGGTGACACCGTTAAGGACGCAGATGGTAACCCCGTCTATGACTTTACCGGTGAGTACTACTGGCGTGGCTTGAACAACTTCTTCCGCAGTGGTACGATGAAGACCGCTCTGTCGATCTTCATCGTTGCTGACCAGCCCTTCGTTACTTTTGACTACTCGTTTGAGGATGGTGAGTACCACTTCCCAAGCGAGGGCGGCCCAATGTGGAGGATTATTCCATACGAAGACGAAGAGTATCGCGCAGAGGGTATCTCGTTCTGGTCATGGGTTTCGAGCGAGGATGGTGAATGGACGCTGACCTGCAACGGTAAGGACGAACTGCCCGATTGGCTCCACATCGAGTTGAGCGACGTTGAGCAGGAAGAGGAGATCATGGGTTATGAGGTTCAGGCCGACGTAACCGCTGATCCTCTGCCAGAGGGCATGGATTATCGTGAGGCTATTGTTCGCTTCGAGATTCCTGGTGACTACATTGAGTACAAGTTCACACAGGGTGACCATTGGCCGCTTCCACCTCCCCCTCCCCCTGCCAACTATGACATGAACGGTGACGGCATTAGAAATATCGCCGACCTTGACCTGCTCATTGTACTGATTCTGAACGAAGCCATCGATGCGAACATCTCTGATATCAACGCTCTGATTGAAATCATCATCAAGCAGCAAAAACCGTAGAGCTGCATTATACGGTTTTTGAATGACCACAATCACCTGTCACGACGGGGAACCTGATGAAGGGTTTCCCGTCGCGTCGTTGTGTGCTTGCCGATTTCTGCACCCGCTGGATTTGTAACATTCGGGGATTTTGTGTATCTTTGCGCTATGAACGGGAACGATGATAACAAGACATTACGGCCGGTGCGCATCACAGCTATGCGTCAGACCGTCTATCGCGACCTGATGGAGCGCTACGAGAATCCCATTCTGCACACCTGTGACATCAGCGTCGGGCAGACCTTCATTTCTACCGACGGCCAGTGTCCCCCGGGCTTGTGTGAGAGTGCTTGGCAGTCGATGCAGCCCTTTGTCGAGGCCTTGGCGAGAGGCGAAGGCAATTTCTATGACGGGTGGATGAAGAATCCCCATTCCGCCATGATTTCATGCAACGACGGTTTTCGTCCCCTCTCGTTCTATATAGAAACCATAGATGAACAATCATCTGATAATTGACAATTGAATATGAAGATTACCAGTGCCGAATTCAAGATCAGCAACAGCGACTACCGCAAGTGCCCCGAGACCACACTGCCTGAGTATGCCTTCATCGGGCGCAGTAACGTCGGTAAATCGTCGCTCATCAATATGCTTACTGGGCGCAAGGCGCTTGCCAAGACCAGTGCCACGCCTGGCAAGACGTTACTCATCAACCACTTCCTCATCAACGGCGAGTGGTACATCGTGGATTTGCCCGGCTACGGCTACGCCAAGCGCAGCAAGGAGGAGCGCGACAAGTTGTGGCGCATGATTCAGGGTTATGTGCTGGGGCGTGAGCAGATGACCAACCTCTTTGTCCTTGTCGATAGCCGCATCAAGCCGCAGAAGATAGACCTCGAGTTCATGGAGTGGCTGGGAGAACACGGCGTGCCCTTCTCCATCGTGTTCACCAAGATGGACAAGCTCGGCAAGGTCGCAGGTCCTGCCGCAGTCGAGGATTACAAGAAAGTGCTGCTCAAGACCTGGGAGGAACTGCCTCCCGTTTTCATGACCTCGAGCGAGGATGCCCGTGGCCGTGATGAACTGCTTGGCTACATCGACACAATCAATAAAGAATTAAAACAACAATGAGACGAATAACGATACTCCTGATTTTGGCGCTTGTCGCTGTAACCTCCCTGGCCCAAAGCCACCTCGAGGTAACCCTTAACGAGGGCTGGCAATTCTCGCGTGATAAAGTCAACTGGCAAGAGGTGACCGTGCCCCACGACTGGGCTATCAGCGGCCCCTTTGACAAGAAATGGGACTTGCAGGTCGTTGCCATCAAGGAAAACGGCGAGAACGTCGCCACCGAGAAGTCGGGCCGCTCAGGTGCCCTGCCATGGATAGGTATGGGTTATTATAAGACCACGTTCACGGTGCCGGTGGGTTACAAGCGTGTTCAGCTCATGTTTGACGGTGCCATGGCCGACCCGTACGTCTATGTTAACGGTCAGTTGGCTGGCCATTGGGCTTACGGCTACAATGCCTTCATTGTCGATGCCACCCCCTATATCCATACTGATGGCTCTGCCAATGACCTGGAGGTGCGCCTCGAGAACAAGGAAGAGAGCAACCGCTGGTATCCTGGCGGCGGCATTTACCGTCCTGTGAAACTGGTGATGACTCAAGGCTTTAACGTTTTGGACACTTGGGGACTGTATGTGCGCACACTCAGCATCGAAAACGACAAGGCCATGCTGCACATCGAGCATCAACTCGATGCCGGCGGTTCGCTTGACGGGCAATATGAGCTGGCCATCACATTGGCTGACGCCTCGGGTAGGGTAGTGGCCACAAAACGGACTACTCCCGACGGCATGGGCCACTTTGCCACACGCATGGCCGTAGATCATCCATCGTTGTGGTCTCCCGAGTCCCCTTATCTGTATCATGTCACGGCTGTGTTGACGTGTGACGGTAAGGAGGTGGACCGTCAGACTCAAAAAGTGGGCATCCGCACGGTGTCCTTCAGCAAGGAGGGCGGTTTCCAACTTAACGGCGTGCGCCGCAGCATCAAGGGCGTCTGCCTGCACCATGACTTGGGTCCGCTGGGTGCCGCCATCAATAAAACAGCCCTTATCCGCCAAATCGAGATGATGAAGGAGATGGGTGCCGACGCCATCCGCACCAGCCACAATATGCCCTCGACGATGCAGATGGAAGTCTGCGACAGCTTGGGCATGATGGTTATGGCCGAGAGTTTTGACGGCTGGAAAGAGCCTAAAGTGCGCAACGGCTACGGCAGCTATTGGGACGAGTGGTGGCAACTGGATATCCGCAACCTGGTGCTCAACCACCGTAACCATCCCAGCATCATCATGTGGAGCGTGGGCAACGAAATCCCCGAGCAGTGGAAGCCCGAGGGAGTGAAGCGCTACAAGGACCTCATCGCCCTGTGCCACCAGTATGACCCCTCGCGCATGGTGACTTGCGGCATGGATCAGGCCGACGGCGCCATCTGGTGCGGCTTTGCCCAGGTGGCCGACGTGCCGGGCTATAACTACCGCCTCCACAAATATGAGGAAATGATTCAACGTCTGCCACAGGGCTTTATCCTGGGCAGCGAGACGGCATCCACTGTCAGCAGCCGCGGTTGTTACCGTTTTCCCGATACCATCGCCACCAACAAGGCTTGGCCCGACGGCCAGTGCTCGGGCTATGACGTGGAGTACTGCTGGTGGAGCAACCTGCCCGACGATGACTGGAAGATGCAGGATGACTACGACTGGACCGTGGGCGAATTCGTCTGGACGGGCTATGACTATCTGGGTGAACCTACACCCTATGACGAATATTGGCCCTCGCGCAGCAGTTACTTCGGCATCTGTGACCTTGCAGGCCTGCCCAAGGACCGCTACTACTTGTACCGCAGCCACTGGAACAAGCAGGAGCATACCATCCACCTGCTGCCGCACTGGACGTGGCCCGACCGTGTGGGGAAGGTCACTCCCGTCTATTGCTACACCGACTATCCCAGCGCTGAACTCTTTGTCAACGGCAAGAGCCAGGGACGCATCACCAAGAGTGACACCGCCCGCCTGGATCGCTACCGCCTGCGTTGGCGCGACGTGGTCTATCAGCCGGGAGAGTTGAAGGTTGTCGTCTATGACGAGCAGGGCAATAGGGCAGGGCAGCAGATTGTGCGCACTGCCGGCAAGCCTAAGCGTCTGTTGCTTGAACCTGAGCGCAAGACCATCAAGGCCGACGGCAATGACCTCGCCTATGTCACCGTGAGCCTCGTGGACAAGAACGGCACCCTGTGCCCCGATGCTGCCAACCGCTTGGAATTCAGTGTGACCGGTGCTGGCAGCTACAAGGCGTCATGCAACGGCGATGCCACCTCACTGGAGCCGTTCGCCCAGCCACACATGAGTCTGTTCCACGGGCAGCTGGTTGTCGTCTGCCAGGCTGGCAAGCAGCCCGGAGTGATGACGCTCACCGTCAGGGACCGTGACACCGGCATGAAGTCCAGCGTCAAGATTAACGTCAAGTGAAATCAACTCATAGCATAATAATACGCTAATAATCAGATAGGAATGATGAAAAAATATATTGTCATTACCCTCTTGCTCGCGTTCATGATGGCACCGGCCACAATGGATGCCCGCAAGAAGAAGGACAAAAAACTGGAGAAACGCGGAGTGAACGTCGAGAATGTCATCGCCGACGTTGACCAGCCCATGCGTGAGGTGGAAATCACCAACCCCGCGCGCCAGCTCTATGGCGAATGGGATATCGTGATGATGCGCAAAAAGCAGGTATATACCATGGAACGCGCATACCTCTACCTCGATTTTGCCGGCGGCAACAAGGTGTATGGTTGCAACGGCTGCAACACCATCAACGGCAAGTTCGTCCAGAGTGGTAACGACATCTCGTTCAGCGACTTTGTCTCCACGGGCGAGTCGTGCCGCAACGTCACGAGCGAGAAGACCATCATGCACACCCTTGCCGAGGTACGTCACTTCACCCTTGAGGCGCAATACAATGCCCAGTATCTCAACCTGATGAATGCCAAGGGAACCGTGCTGATGGTGCTCAAGCGACATAACCTCGACGCCATGAACGGCGCATGGCTTGTCAAGGAGCTTGAGAGCGAGAACGTGAGCCAGCACAATATGCGCATGGTCATCGACGCCGAGATGCAGACCATCCACGGCGACACGGGCTGCAACATCATCAACGGTGTCATCACCCTTGATCCCACCAAGGACATGGCAATCCAGTTCGAGGACCTGCAGTCGGGAGAGCATGACTGTGAGGCGATAGACTATGAGACGGCCTTGCTGCTTGCACTGGAGCGCACCGAGTCATGCAAGCGCATTAATCAGAACGAGATGGCACTGCTCGACAACAAGGGCACCATTGTCATTGTCCTGCAACGCATCAACCTGCGTCAATAAAGGCTGATTGCTGTCAATACCAAAAAGTAAACGCACCTCGCCAGTTAGCGCCGAGGTGCGTTTCTTCTTGTATGATGACGTGTGTTTTACTTGTTCATGCGTTTCACTGCGGTGCGTGAACCGTCGCTGTGGGTGGTGACGACGATGTTCACACCCTCTTGAGGCAGCTCGCTCACGACACCTGAGGGGCTGATATACTTCACGTCAATCACCTGCTTGTTGCTCTCTATCTCCTCGACTGATGAGCTGGCCAGGATAGCGAGGGGGTGAATCGTGTAGTTGGTGTAGTAGTTATCATCGGTGGTATGGATGCGGCGCATAGGTGAATTATCGCTGTTCTCCTCCCACGGCTCATCGAGGGTGAACACGCACAGCAGACCGTAGTTGAAGCCTTCCTTGGCGGCCATCTCGGTCTCAAGCGCGGGAGCGTAGTCAAAGTTGAGCTTCACCATGACAGTGTCCTGCTCGCTGCACAGGTAGGGCACGCCGTCCTTGTAGAAGAAGTAGCCGTCGGCACGGCCCACCTCATTGCCACGGGCAGCCACATAGTCCTCACTCAAGTTGTACTGGAACATGGTCAGTGTGGGCAGTTCGGCATCCTCAAGAGCGGCGGGAATGCTATTGAGCACAAGGCGCGGGTTGGTCAACTGGTCGTGGAGCGTACCCTTAACGGTACAGGGCTTGATCACCTCCATGCTGGAGAGCGCGTTGAACATCTCCTCATTGTCTGAGCAGTCCAGGGCAATCCAGTCGGGGTACCACGGCAGCCACTCGGCATAACCCCACTCGGCATAGGTGTCATAGTAGATTTCCTCGACGTTATCGGTCACAAACACCAGTTTGCGGTCTCCGTTATCTACCATGGTGGCTACATACAGGCTGTCGCTGATTTTGTATTGAATTCCGTCCTCGCCTTCATAGAGCACCTTCCACAGGGGGGCACCAGAATCATCGGTGATGGTGATGGGATAAATCTCCATATTGCCTCTGAAAGAGGTCATCATGCCTTCAACGTCGTAAAGATCGGTGGGGTCCACCTCGGGATAATCAATGCCAAACTTATTGAAACCAGCCAGCCTTGCCTCGATGAGGTTGCCGTCATCATCGGTTTCATCGCTGGTGACCATGAAGTTGCCGCGCTGATCGATGTCGCTCAGGTGAACACCGCCAATGAAGACCTTGTAGTTCTCCCAATGCTCCGTCGTGTCGGCGATATGGCTCACACCGCCAGTGCAGTCAAATGCCGAGTAATAGTCCTCGTCAAGGATGTTCTTGGCATTGGCAAAGTGGGCAGGCTCGATAACCTCGACCAGGCCCTGATAGGTGCTCTTCTTGCCTGTCCAGCCTGCGGGGATGACCGAACCCAGGCGGTATTCCTTGCCCGTGTTGCCATAGATGATTCCCGCTAAGGCATAGCCTTCCTCGTCGAGTTGCATCACCCACAGGTGGTCGTTCCACTGGTAGTTGACATACACGTCGCTCGTGAACTGGAACTCGGTGCCGTCCTCCAGTGCTGCCAAGTGGTGCAATGAGTCGAGTTTCATGATATTGGGGTCAATGGGATCCTCAGGGTCGGGTTCCACAGGACCGTCACCGTTGGTGGTCACCACGAGGCTTGCCACCTGGGCGTTCTTGCTGCCCACATGGGTGAGCGTCACCGACGTGGCGCTGCCGGTCCACGAACCCACGGTGCCGTCGGCACTGTAGTCGCCCACATCGGCAATCAGGTCGAAGTTTGTCGCGTTGGCGGCATTGACGGTGATGCCCGTGATGCTGCCCTCGGCCACACTCAGGGTGATGGAGCCGTCAACATAGATGCGCAGCGTGTAGTTGCCCTGTGAGTTCCAGATGCGTGTCTCGGTGGCTCCGTCGGTAGCCGACAGCGTCACGCCATCAACGGTCACGGCGCCAGCCTGCACAAGGTTGGTTCCGGCACTCTGAGCGGGCACGGCATAGCCCATTGCTGTAATACCCTCGGCAGTCGAGAAGTCAAAGGTCACTTCGGCCGCCTGTAACGATAAAAAGGCCACTAAGGCCATCAAAATAAGCGAGAAAAAACGGTTCATTTGCACATTATTAATAATTATGGTGCAAAGGTACTGCCAATAACCCTAATAAAAACAACAATGTCCCGAAAAAAGTTATCAACAACCCCATATCAGACATGAGGCTGTTGATAAAGCTTTTTGCCGGGTTCCCTGTGCCGTCGCTCAGCGGCGGCCAAGTAGTCTTTCACTTGGTGAACAGAATGCCTGAGAAGTTGATGTAACTGTTGCCTGTGCTGTGAACGATGATATCAAAACTATCGACCAGCAGCAACGCTTCGCCGTTATCAATCATCATGGGGCGTTCGATTCCATCGGGATTCTTCCCCTTGTCAAAGGCGGCCAGTTGCTTGACATCGATTGCAAAGCGATGCTCATCCTTCTTGCCGTCCATCACCTCGATCAGCAAGCTATCGCCATCCACCTTAACGAGATTGTTATCGCTGCCATAGACCATTGTCATCGAGGCATACCCCTGGGGTACCGGCGAGTTTTTGATCATGTCATCATTCCTGTAAGAATCATGGATGTCATCGATGATTGCGCCCTGCTCATCCACCGACGAATGACGGCCTGTGATGGCATCCTTGGCCAGCAGGTCGCTGATGGCACTGTAACCATAGTCGATGTACAGGTAATGGAGTTTGGAATCGATGGCTCGGGCAACCTTGGGGTCGGCCTGCTTGAGCCACTGCTCATATTGTCCACCCGTGAGCGGCAGCTGCTGGAAGCCCGATGCTGAGAACGCGGTGCGGGCTTCTTCTTTTAATTGGCGTTGCGTCATGTTGGGGATGCTCTGAGGTCCCACCGAGATGAGGAGCAGAATCACTGCAAATGAGGCGGGAATGAGCCAGATGCGCTTGTTGCGCGTGATAATCAGCCACAGGCACACGGCATAGCACCACACGTTGAACACCAGCAGATACAGGCGGCTCATGGTGATGCCGTAGTCTGACAGGCGTCGCCCGATGGCAACCGTCATCAATGCCAATAGCGGCAACATCAATACGGGTGTCCAGCGCGTTACCCGTTTAAACAGCTTGTTGCCCTCTACGTGCTGAATAGGGTAGGTGATATAGATGAGCAGTACCATCAACACCATGCTGCCCGTCACCAGATAGCTCACCCCGCCCACGGGCAGAGACCACTCCATCAGAATCTTGATGGCATAGGCATAGAGGGTGATCATATACAGTCCCAGCAACGGCAAGAACAGGTATTGGACCACTCCCTTGCTGAAACCTGAGAACTCGGGTGCCGTGTCGAGGTATTTATTCTTGCCCTTAGGAATCAAATTCATAAACAACGCCGGGGCCAGCATCACCATGCAAACCGAAGCGATGTCGGCAAAAATCTTGTCATTGATGTGAACGCCAAAGAGCAACTTCACAGACTCTACCAGCGCAAACAGCCCCAACGTCAGGACGGCGCCAATCGTCCCTGCCGCAGCCAGCGACAGCAGGGTGCGGATTGAAAAGTTCCAAAACTTCAAGTCATGGCCCTTGCGGTAGAAACAGATGAGGAAGACCGCAAGGCCGATGGCGACCACCGTGGCACTCACCGCAATCAATAGCGGAAGGGAAAAACGGTCAAATTGCGACAGATTAATCGACACCGCCAGCCACGCGCCATGCACCACCACCTGGACTGCCACCGCCAGCAGGACGCTCTTGAAGTCCTCGGTGAGCAACGAGAGGGCAACAGCGAGCAAGGCGGCTGTCGCGGGGTAGAAAATGAGGAAGAACATCATCTTGTCACTCACGTCACCGTTATGATTCAGGTAGATGAGAAAACATGCCAGGAACATCGTTAGCAGCATTGCTATCGGGAAACGCCTGAAGCTCTGGCCGAAGCGCTCGACTAAACCACTGAGAGAAAACTTCTTGAGCATATCCATGGTCATTCAATCGGGAATAATATGAGTTCTTTAACATTTTAACGGAGAATTACGTTTAAAATTGCAACGGCCTACATTTATTCATTATTAAAAGGGCATTTTCTATATAAACGCCAAAAATGGTAGAAACGAAATGCGAATTTATCAAAAAACTTGCACATTCTGATGGATTATTGTAATTTTGTGCCCGCAAAAAAGGCAGTATGGCGGCTTGTCGCTCGTTAATTTCTCATGGTTGCGAGAGGAAAGTCCGGGCAACGCAGAGCATCACATTTCTTAACGGGAAGCTGCGGGTGACCGCAGGGTTAAGGTGACAGAAAACAACCGCCGCGTTAGCGGAAAGGGTGAAAAGGCGGGGTAAGAGCCCACCGGGCACTGTGGTGACATAGTGTGCCGCACCACCTGTGAGTTGCAAGTTCATGTATACCGGCATCTAAGGGCTGCTCGTCCATTGCCGGGGGGTAGAACGCTATATCGGCGCAGCAATGCGTCGGACAGATAAATGACAAGCACCTGCCATCCTGTGGCAGGCACAAAACCCGGCTTACAGCCATACTGTTTTATTTTATGACGACTACATGCGTCACGTGAGTGACGTGTACAATGAATAGATTTTGAGATTATGGCAAGAAAAGAAGAATTGGCTCGCATGTGGGAGCGCACGTTGGACTACCTGTTCAATCAGCGTCCCGCTTTTGAGCGTGAAGGTGCAAACGGTTACAAACCAGGGCTTGATACAAGTATTGCGTTAAGCAAGTTATATAAAGATCCACATCACCGTTACCGCATCATTCATATTGCAGGTACCAATGGCAAGGGGTCAACGGCACACATGCTGGCCTCGTGTCTGCAGCGTTGTGGTTACAAGGTGGGACTGTTCACTTCGCCCCATCTGGTGGATTTCAGGGAGCGCATCCGTGTTGACGGCAGGATGATAAGCCGCAATTTTGTGATGCAATGGGTTGCCGACTACCAGAAGAGGGAAATCGACGGTTTTGAACCTTCATTCTTTGAAATCGTGTCCACCATGGCCTTTGACTTCTTTGCCTGGCGCAACGTCAATGTGGCGGTGGTGGAGACCGGCCTGGGGGGCAGGTTGGATAGCACCAACATCGTCACCCCCGAGGTGAGCATCATCACCAACATCGGCCTTGAGCACCAGCAATTCCTGGGCAACACCCTCGAGGAAATCGCAATGGAAAAGGCGGGCATCATCAAGCATGGTGTGCCTGTGATTGTCGGCCGTGCCGACGGCGTCGTTCGTGAGGTTCTTGAGTCTGAAGCCAAACGCGTGTATGCCGACATCAGGTTTGCTGAAGACAAGCCCGAGGTCATCTCGGCCAAACATGTGGGCGACGTGCTGCGCTTGACCACCAACAACTACGGCACCATCGACTGCCAACTCACAGGTGATTACCAGGTCGAGAACGTCAACACGGTGCTCACGACCATCAATATACTCAAGCGCCTCAAGTACCGCATCAAGATGGATGCCCTGCGCGATGGTTTTGCCCATGTCATCGAGAATACCGGGCTCATGGGACGCTGGATGAAGCTGGGTGATAACCCCTTGGTCATCTGCGACTCGGCCCACAATGTCCCGGGCTTTAAACAGGTCATCAGGCAGCTCAAGCTCCAGCACCGCAACAAGATCCACATGGTGCTCGGCTTTATGGCCGACAAGGATGTGGAGGGCATGATGGAAATGTTCCCGCTTGATGCCAAGTTCTACTTCACCCAGGCCGGCACCTCGCGTAGCATGACCGCCAAAAAGGTGCTCGAGATTGCCTCACGGGTAGGCATCCGCGATGCACAGGCATATAAGAATGTGGAACTGGCCCTCGAGGCTGCGCGTGCTGCGGCCGATGAGAAGGACCTCATCTATGTGGGCGGCAGCATGTATGTCCTGGCTGAGTTGCTCAAGTCGTTAGGATACGGCGACCATCAGGATTGAAAATAGCCCTGTTTTTTAAGACTTCACACCCGCGCGAATGCCTGAATCATGTGCCGCGCGGGTGCTTTGCATCCTGCCACAATGGCCTTGCGCCCGTGACAGGATGTCATTATTTGTTATAGGAGGGGCTTTCAATGTAAAACAAATTAAAAAGATACACTGCCGCTATTAATTATTTTTAAAAACATGGCCATAAATATTGCAGTTGTCATTTTTCGTTGTACTTTTGGCACGAGATTTGAAAAGTTAAAATTAACATTTGAAAAAATTAAAAACGACAATAAATTAACATTAGAAACACATGAAAAAGAATTTTAAATTAGCGATGATGTTAGTCGCTGCCTCGATTCTCGGGTCGGCGGCAACCATGATGGCAACAAGTGAGTTGCAGAAGAAAGGTGTCATCACCGACACCTATGTGTTGACTAAGGAGAGCAAGACTGCCGATGACGGATTTGTTCAAACGTCATCTCGTCCTGTTGACTTGAGCCGCGACTTCACCGACGTGGCCGAGAACACCATCAATACCGTTGTCAGCATCAAGAGCTACGCCACACCGCAGCAGAGCATGTACGGTGGCGACTTCATTGACCCGTTTGAGTTCTTCTTTGGCCCTGGTTTTGGCAACGGCCAGCGTCAGCGCAAACAACAGCAACAGCAGCCCAAGGGCGACCCTCAGCCCCGTGGCATGGGGTCGGGTGTCATCATCAGCCCTGACGGCTATATCGTCACCAACAACCACGTCATTGACGGTGCCGAGAAACTTGAGGTGACCCTCAACGACAACCGCCAGTTCAACGCTACCGTAGTGGGCACCGATGAGAAGACCGATATCGCCCTCATCAAGATCAATGCCAAGGATCTGCATGCCATCACCTTTGGTAACAGCGATGCTGTCAAGGTAGGGCAGTGGTGCGTGGCCGTGGGTAACCCCTTCGGTTTCAACTCGACGGTGACCGCCGGCATCATCAGCGCCAAGGCCCGTGGTATGAACACCAGCGACAATGGTGGCATCAAGGCTTTCATTCAGCATGACGCCGCTGTCAATCCCGGTAACTCGGGTGGCGCCCTCGTGAATACCGCTGGTGAGCTCATCGGCATCAACACGATGATTTATTCCCAGACGGGTAATTATAGCGGCTGCTCGTTTGCCGTGCCCAGCAACACTGTCAGGAAGGTCATCACCGACATCAAGCAGTATGGTACTGTGCAACGCGCCGTGCTCGGCATCCAATACACCGAGTTGACTGGTGAGAAGGCCAAGGAAGAGAAGATCACCGCTACCAACGAGGGTATCTATGTGGCTAAGGTTACCGACCGTGGCGCCGCCAAGGAGGCTGGTATCCAGGAGGGCGACGTGATTGTCAAGCTCAACGGCTCACGCGTTAAGGACAGCGGTGAGATGCAGGAGGAGATGAACAAGCTGCGTCCTGGCGACAAGGCCGAGATTGAGTACTACCGCGACAACAAGCTCCGCCGCACCACCGTCACCTTCAAGAACGACCAGGGCAACACCAAGATGACCAAGCAGAGCGATGTCATGTCGCTGGGATGCGCCTTCACCGAGCTCAGCAGTGACGAGAAGGAAGACCTGGCCATCTCCAAGGGCCTCAAGGTCGTCGGCATCAAAGCCGGTAAGTTCAAGAGCGCAGGCATCCGCGACGGCTTCATCATCACCGACATCAACAACATTCCCGTTGACTCACGTGACGACGTGGAGAACATCTACAACCAGATCATGCGCAGCGGCGATAGCGACAAGGTGATGTTCATCACCGGCTTCTATCCCACGGGCAAGAAGGTTTACTATGCCGTTGACTTGAGCGACGACGAGGACTGATAGGCAATACATCACGATTTTTTCATAATTGGGGTGGTAGTGGTGACAACTTGTCACTGCCACCACCTTTTTTTAAGGCAGTTCAGGGTTTTTACCTTGTTTTTTGCGTTTTTTATGGCCATTTAAGCCTATTTTATTGTTTTTGGTGCGATTTTTGCTCAATTTTTTTGATAACATAAAAAAATGTAGTACCTTTGCACGCTTAAACTCTACATAAGTTAGATGAGACAACTTAAAATCACAAAATCCATTACTAATCGCGAGAGCGCGTCACTCGACAAATATCTTCAGGAAATCGGCCGCAAGGAGCTGATTACTGTTGATGAGGAAGTCGAGTTGGCACAGCGCATTCGCCAGGGCGATCAAGCGGCTCTTGACAAACTTGTCAGTGCCAACTTGCGCTTTGTCGTTTCTGTCGCAAAACAGTATCAGAACCAGGGATTGAGTCTTCCCGACTTGATCGACGAGGGAAATCTGGGCCTCATCAAGGCAGCGCAGAAGTTCGATGAGACGCGTGGCTTCAAGTTTATCTCGTATGCCGTGTGGTGGATTCGTCAATCCATCCTCCAGGCTTTGGCCGAGCAGTCCCGCATCGTCAGGCTGCCGCTCAACCAGGTGGGGTCCATCAACAAGATCAGCAAGGCGCAGTCGCGGTTTGAACAAGAACACGAGCGCCGCCCGTCGGCCGAGGAACTCGCCGAGCGACTGGACATCCCCGTTGACAAGATCAGCGACACCATGAAGGTGTCGGGACGTCATGTCTCGGTCGATGCTCCCTTTGTCGAGGGTGAGGACAACAGTCTGCTCGACGTGCTGCCCAACAACGACTCTCCCATGGCCGACTCCACCTTGAATCAGGAGTCGCTGGCCAAGGAGGTCAACCGTGCTCTCGACCAGCTCAACCCCCGTGAGCGTGACATCCTGAAGATGTTCTTTGGCATCGGATGTCAGGAGATGACTCTTGAGGAAATCGGCGCAAAGTTTGACCTGACGCGCGAGCGCGTCCGTCAAATCAAGGAAAAAGCCATCCGCCGCCTCAAGGGACAGAAAAGCAAGCTCCTCAAGGCTTACTTGGGCTGAGATGGAAAACATGACAAAAAAGGATTCAGGCTGCCTCACAAGGGCAGCTTTTTTTTAATAAACCACACTCCTAATCCGCGCCATGTTGAGAAACCAACCACTTGCGCCACACTCCGTATTCCGTTCTCTCCGTCCTCTCCGAGACCTCCGAGATCTCCGAGACCTCCGAGATCTCTGAGATCTCCGTCCCGCTCCTGCTGAGCACGTTTTTTGTTGAAAAATTGCCAAAAAATTGCAAGAATGAAAAAAACGTTGTAATTTTACACTTTGTTTTAATGTCGGCAATTCAACTTAAGTATTAACCTTAATAGAACTAACAAAAAATGAAAAAGATTTTTACGATGATTTGTGTGCTCATGCTTGGCATCGGTGCTGCACAGGCACAGGCCAACCAGGGCCAGACCGCTGTGGGCGTAAACCTGGTTTACGGCAGTGAAATCGAGAGCCTTGGCCTCGGTGCCCGTTTCCAGTATGGCATCATTGATCACCTGCGCGGTGAGGTGGGCTTCAACTACTTCTTTGAGCACAACCACACCAGCTGGTGGGATGTGAACATCAATGCCCACTATCTGGTTAACCTGCGCAACGAACAGTTCTTTATTTATCCCATCGCTGGCTTGAACTACACGATGGCTAAGGCTGGTGGCATCGAGAGCAACCATGTGGGCCTTAACCTGGGTGCTGGCCTTGAATATGAGATCTCTGAACGTTGGGGTGTTAACCTGGAGTATCGCCACACCATCATCCGCAAGGTGGATCAGGGTGTTGTCGGCATTGGTCTGAACTACAAGTTCTAAAGCTTCACTGAGCAGTTGTCGCAGTTATAAAACACGACAACTGGGGAATCGCTTGACTGAATAAGCGGTTTTGACTGAAGACGAAAAAGACAAGAAGGACAAATCTTTTGTTTATCAATTGATTGTCCTTCTTGGCTTTCTTGTATTCAGTCTCTTGGCGGCGAGAAGATTACATCGGCTGGAGCTTATCGATGGCTCCCGTGACAAATGACGAGATACCGTTGTCGTCTTCCTGTTCGTTGCCGAAGGTGTCACACGTCTTGATGGTGCACAGCGAGCGCAGCAGTTCCAGTGTGGCGTTGGCTTGGGGCTGGTTGGTGTAGAAGTGTCCCTTGCCGTCGTAGATGCTCTCCAGACCGAAGTCGAAGTAGCCGTTCACGCTGTCGTTATGAGTTTGGGCAAAGATGCCGATTAACGCTTTGTCAAAGAAGTTGCGCACAGGCTGCATCTCGTAGGCATATCCTTCGGTCTGCTCATAATCCAGCATCTTGAGGTAGAGGATGCCGTCAATCACGCCGATGCGTATCATCTTGTTCTCATACTGGTAGATGTATTCCCCGTCATACAGTTCTGGGGCTTGGCCCATGGCGTTAGCAAAGTTGCTGATTTGCTTCACCACGCCATCAGGATCCTTGGAGCGCGTGGCCAGCACCATGTTCCACTCGCCCTCGAGGTGCGGGTCGCGTGCAAGGCCGATGGTGAACGGGCCGTCAACGGTCGAGAGGATGCTTGCCAGGTCGATGCGTCCGATATAGGGAATCTTGCCAAACATGTTCAGCAACTGCTGGATTTGCTTGAGTTTCACGAAGCTGTCACCCTTCACGCTCATCGTGAAGATGTAATCCATCGAGTTGGGGATGGCCTTGAGCACATCGTCGCTGGGTTTGCCCAGCGTAGAGTTGAGCAGCTGCGCGTATTCGCTGTTCTCGGCGGCGAGGATGTTGGTCTTCATCTCCACTTCGTCCTTCTCCAGGTCGATGTGGCAGGTCACGGCGTCGATGTCACTCTCGGTGAAAATCTCAACAAGCGGCATCTTGCGCGACAGTTCGCGATAGACATCACTCTTGTTCAGGATATATCGCAGTCCCTTGCCCTGAATCCATGCCGACACCTCGGCGTCCTTGTCGTGCAACACGTCCTTGACGGCCTTGTTGTCGGCGATGCTGGCGGCTGTCTTGTTGAAGATGTTCTTGGCGGCCTTGGCGACGCGTGACACCTCCATCGCTTTGTTCACCGTGCCCACGAGCAGCACGTCGCCCTCGATGGCGTAGAGGTTGTCGCCAACATACATGCAGTCCAGGCCCTCAACTTTCTCGAAGTCTCCGCCCATGCGCATCTCGAGCGTCTTGCGCGCCTTGCCGGCATCGTCAAGCTGAGCGAGTATCACGCGGCCAAACGTCTTGGCGGTGAAGTAGGCATAGGCTTTGCTGTCGGTGTCGATGCCCAGTTGAGGCAGGTCGGCGAGCAGCACGCACAGCGGTGACGTGTCGTTGTCGTCTATGGCTTGCTTTAAGGTCTGTGGCAGCACCACTTTGTTGCCGTCGAGCATCCCTGCGTTATCAAGGATGTCGGGCACATCAATACACACGACGCCAGTAGCGTCGGCGGGAATCATTTTTTCCAAGTTGTCGCCGGTACATCCCACCAGATGGAGCAGGACGGCCACCAGCAACACATGTTTCAACCATCTTTTCAACGTTTCAACTTGCATGGTTGTAAGGTTTTCTTAATTTCGCTTTCAGTTAGTTTATCGATGGGGGAATGTGATTTCCCCAGTACGTGGTGCAAAGGTACTACATCTTTATGATATAACCGTCTCAAAATCGCGCAATCTTTCCTACTTTTCTCGTTAGTGCGTTAACGGAAACGATAATTGAGTTTTACTATTATTGATAGTCTATATCTATTTTTAACGATTGTTTGCGCTATATGTCAGAAAACTGTATTATATTTGAACATCAAAACCATAATGACAAGTAAATAATGTCAGGATTCATTCTGATGAACCTGTAACTAACTGAAAAACAAGAATATGAACGATATTTCTGATATCCTGCGTGAGCTACTGGACAGATTCAGTAACACGCCTGAACTGGACGAGGAGTTTGATCGTATGCGGCGCACCGATGAGGAGTTTGAGAAAGAATACGTCATCTGGTGCGAGGACAACGGTTATAGTGTCAAGGATGGTTATCGAGATTTCATCAACGAGATCATTGAGTCTCAGGATTCTTATTGGGATAACTATCAGGAATTTGGTAATAACATTTAACTTGGAATAACGGTATCACTTAGATAGACTAATTAATGAAAATCACCAAACGCAACCGCAGTTTTGCAGCCGAATGGGATCAGCAAGACGGCGTAATGATTTCATGGCCAAATGCCGGCACTGACTGGGCTTATATGCTCGACGAGGTGACGGCTTGCTATGTAGAGATGGCAAGGGCAATACTCAATGATGACGAGCGGCTGCTCATCATCGCCAACGATGCTGATGACGTGAAGGCCGCCTTGGGGCCTGACGTGGACTGGGAGCGCATCACGATTGTCGAACTGCCCATCAACGACACGTGGATACGTGACTATGGTCCCATCACCGTCTTTCACGAGGGCCAAATGGCGCTCGCCGATTTCACCTTCAACGCATGGGGGATGAAGTTTGCCGCCGACTGTGACAATTTGATATCCTCACGCGTCAACCAGCGCGGTGTGTTCAAGATGCCGATGCTCAACTGCCGCGACTTGGTGCTTGAGGGCGGTTCTATCGAGACCGACGGCAATGGCACGGTGATGACAACCACCTGCTGCCTCACGGCGCCTAACCGCAACGATGCCATGTCCCGTGAACAGCTCGAGAGCGAGTTGCTCAAGAGGCTGGGATGTCTCAAGATGCTGTGGTTGGACCACGGGCAACTCACTGGTGACGACACCGATGGCCACATCGACACGCTGGCCCGTTTCGCCCCTGGTGGCATTATCCTCTACACAGGTTGTGATGACCCCGACGATGAGCATTTTGAGCCCCTGATGAAGATGGAGGAGCAGCTCAAGCAGTTCACCGACGTTGACGGTAACCACTATCACCTCATCAAGCTGCCGTTGCCCGACGCCGTCTATGACGAAATCTCGCGGCTGCCGGCTACCTATGCCAACTTCCTGGTGATGAACCATCAGGTGCTGGTGCCCGTCTATGGCCAGCCTGAAAATGATGTCAAAGCCTGCCAGTTGATTGGCGAGGCTTTCCCAGGCCGCAAGGTGGTGGCCATCGACTGCCGCCCCCTTGTCCGCGAGCACGGTTCACTGCACTGTGCCACCATGCAACTCCCTCAGGGCTCATTACAATAACTACTCTAATCACTAATCACTAATCTTTAATCCATCAAATGAAGGTCGGTATCATTCAACAACGCAATACCAGCGACATCAAGGCCAATCGCCAGTCGCTCATCAATAAAATCAAGCAACTCGCTGCCATGGGAGCACAGCTTATCGTCCTGCCCGAGCTGCACGACTCACTCTACTTCTGCCAAGTGGAGGACGTGGACAACTTCGACCTTGCCGTCGAGATTCCCGGTGCCGAAACGGCTGAATATGCCGCTGTCGCACGCGAGTGCGGCATTGTGCTGGTCACCTCGATGTTCGAGAAACGCGCGACAGGCCTCTACCATAACACCGCGGTGGTCTATGACACCGACGGCAGCGTGGCAGGTCAGTACCGCAAGATGCACATCCCCGACGATCCCGCTTATTACGAGAAGTTCTATTTCACCCCGGGCGACCAAGGCTTTGTACCCATCGACACCTCGTTGGGACGACTGGGTGTGATGGTGTGCTGGGACCAATGGTATCCCGAGGGTGCCCGCCTCATGGCGATGAGTGGAGCACAGATGCTCATCTATCCCACGGCCATCGGCTACGAGAGCAGCGACACCCCCGACGAGCAGGAGCGTCAGCGCGAAGCCTGGACCACCGTACAGCGCGGCCATGCCGTGGCCAACGGTTTGCCCGTCATCACCGTCAACAGGGTGGGGCATGAACCCGACCCCTCGGGACAGACGCGCGGCATCCAGTTCTGGGGGAGCAGCTTTGTCGCCGGACCCCAAGGCGAACTCCTTTACCGTGGCCCCAAGGACGCCGAGGACCTTCAGATCATCGACATCGACATGGAACGCAGCGAACAGGTGCGCCGCTGGTGGCCCTTCCTGCGCGACCGCCGCATCGACCACTACCACGACCTCAACAAGCGCTTCCTGGATTCTAAATGAGGAGAATAAGGATAATCTGCATTTGTTTGGCATTGGTGGCGGCGATGCTAAATGTCGGACAAAAGTGCCATGCCCAAATCAACACTGAGCAGGTGGTGAATATTGGGCGCAATGCGCTTTACTTTGAGGACTATATCCTTGCGATACAGTATTTTAATCAGGCGATTAAGGCGAAACCTTTCTTGGCGGAGCCTTATTTCTACCGCTCGGTGGCAAAAATCAGTCTGGAGGACTATCGTGGTGCCGAGCAGGACGCGGGCATGGCGATTGAGCGCAACCCGTTTATTGTCGATGCCTATCAGGTGCGTGGCGTCTCCCGTCAGAATCTGGGCGATTTCAAAGGGGCCGTCGAGGATTATGACGAGGGCCTTAAACTCATGCCCGAGGACAAGAACCTGCTCATCAACCGTGCCGTTTGCCACACCGCCCTCAAGAACTATGACGAGGCGCAGCAGTCTTTCGACCGCCTGTTGCAGCTCGACCGCCGCAACGACCGCGCCTACATCGGCCTGGCACAGATGAACCTGGCGCGCAAGGACACTGCCGCAGCGCTCGATAACCTGAATCATGGCATTGCCCTGAGCAAGAAGAATGCCAGCGCCTATGTCATGCGTGCCGAGATTTACACACGCACGCGCCACGACTTTGAGAGCGCGCTTGCCGACATGGACAGCGCCATCATGCTGGAACCGCGCTATGCGGGATTTTTCATCAACCGTGCTTTCATGAAGTACAACCTTGATGACTACTTCGGGGCGATGGCCGACTATGACTATGCCCTCGGACTTGACCCCGCCAGCCAGGAGGCGCATTTCAACCGCGGACTGTTGCGAGCCGAGGTGGGTGACAACAACAAGGCTATCAGCGACTTTGACTTTGTGCTCAAGAGCAACCCCTCCAATTTCATGGCACTGTACAACCGCGCGCTGCTGCACATGCGCACGGGACAGTTCCGTGACGCTGTCAATGACTTTACCGCCATCCTGAAGAAGTATCCCGAGTTTGAGGCGGGCTACATGGCACGCGGCGAAGCCAAGCGCCGCATGGGTGATATCCGTGGCAGTGAGGCCGATATGGAGAAGGCGATGGCGATTTTCCGTCGCAACAAGACTCACGTCTCGACCTTCAACCCCGCCGAGATTGAGGCCACTGCGGCCATCAAGAAGGCCGAGCAGCGCGCCCTCAATGGTGATGAGGACGAGCCCGAGACCGCTGAGGAAATCATGAACCGCTTCAACACCCTGCTGACGGTAACCGATAATGAACCTGTCAAGCCGGAGTATGCCAACCGTCAGCGTGGTCATGTCCAGAACGACAACATCGAGGTGGAACCGATGCCCATGTTCACGTTGTCCTATTACGCTCAGGACAACAAACTCAATGGCAAGACGCACTACATACGCGAGGTGGGTGACATCAATGACCTGAAACAGTTGCCCGGAACGCTCACGATTGTTTCGGGCGAGCCTCAACTTGACGCCGACGCGATTCAACATCGCTTCAGAAGCATCGAGTACTATAATTCCCTGCTTGTCGCAGCCACGCCGCGCAGCATTGACCATTTTGCCCGCGGACTGGATTACCTGCTCGTCAAGAATCCCGAGGCCGCCATTGTGGATGCCGATTCGGCATTAGCATTGAGCCCCCAGTTCATGCTGGCATATCTCTTGCGTGCTGACGCCCATTACATGCAGTATCGCATGGCGCAGGCGCGTGACGAGAACGCTGCCCCCGCTGTGGGCAACGCTACCGAGACCAAGCCGTTGACCATGCTGCGCCAGCGCAAGGATGTGATAGAACTGGACTTGATGATGAAGGACCTGGACTCGGCCATCAAACTCTCGCCCAAGAACGTGTATGCCCATTTCAACAAGGGCAATGTCTATATGCTGCAGGGCGACTACACCAGTGCCATCAGTTGCTACACGACGGCCGTGGAATTGAAGCCTGACCTGGCCGAAGCCTACTATAACCGAGGCTTGATGTATCTGCGCTTGGGTAACAAGACGCAGGGCGTTAATGACCTGAGCAAGGCGGGCGAACTCGGAATCCTTCCCAGTTATAACGTCCTGAAGCGCATGACGCGCTAATGACATGAGGGTTAAAAGCAACGAGGCCGGTCACATCGATAGAGTTGTGACCGGTCTCGATTATTAGGTGTTGACTAAATAGCGTCAGTCCTGATTGGGGCTGGAAAGACTACTGTACAGGGATAAAGTTGAAGCCCTGGATTTTGCCGGCATTGTCAAGAACGAAAACCAGTTTCAGCGGGAGATTCTCAAAGTTCAAGACTGTGGTAAGGGCATTGAAACCTTGAATCTGCTCCTTTTGCCATTTCTCGTGGCTGATGTACTTGCCTGCCTGGGACTCAATCTGAGACAGGATATTGTCAAAGTCTTCGACCTTAGCCTTCGATTTCAAATCAGCAGAGAGGTTCTCAAACAGGTCTTTACCCCTGTTGTTGAGGATATATTTGAGAAACATCTCGCAACGAACGATACTGGCATCCTCACTTGAGGTGCTCTTCTTGACGAGGGCCTCTTTAGATTGGGCCTTGATGGGCTTAATCTGCTCAAGGCTGGGCATGGGGCCAACAGGCTTCATGGATTCAGGGTTTTGAAGCATTGCCTCCACTTTCTTGAGGCTGCCCTCGTTCTTGATGAGCACAGTGTGGCTCTTGTCCAGCAGGTAGAAGCAGGGCAGTGTGGGCAGGTCATACAGATCGGCATATTCAATCTGTTGGCTCTGGTTCCAACCGTTAATCATCATTGAAGGATATTTGGTTTTCTTCCACAGCTTGGTGTCGTTGTAGGGATAGATGGCGAGCACGATGAGTTTTTTCTCGTTCACGAGGCGGTTGACAATCTCACTGTTGGCAAGACGTTCTTTTACAGCCTCGCATGACTCGCAATCAGGATTGTTGAAGTAGATAAGGATATAGTCGGCGCTCAAGTCTTTGAGGCGGTGCACGGTCTTGTCGTTGGGGGTGACGTAGTCAAAGTCGTTGGCAATGCTGCCCAACATGTTCTTTTTGGCACCCTCGAGCAGCAGGCGCTGTTTCTCTTTCTCGCTGGTGCTGAGCACGAAACTCTCGTTAGCGTGCTTGAGGACGGCCATATACAGCCCTTCGTTGTGCAACGAGTCGGCGGCATCGCTGAAACGTCTTTCGGCCAGTTCCATCATCTGGCGGTAGCCTTTGGGATCCTTGGTGAGGGTCTCCATTGTTGCGTTCATCAGGAATTCAGCATGGGCCTGTTCCATCTTGGCCACTTGCTGGAGATAATCATTGTACCTCTCGGGGGCAGGCGTTGACTGTGCCTGTAGATTCAACCATCCTGCGATGGCGATGGTTGCAGCTAAAATCAGCTTTTTCATTTTGTCTTTATACTTAATTAATTGGTGTTATTGCGTCTAATTTTCGGCAAATATAGCTATCTTTGCGCAATTAAGACAAGAAACGATGAAAAAAATCACCAAAACTAACGCGGCGCGCCTTCTGGATGCCGCCTCGATAGACTATGAGCTTATCCCCTATGAGGTCGATGAGACCGATTTGGGCGCTCAGCACATTGCCGACCAGTTGGGCGAGAACATCGAGCAGGTGTTCAAGACGCTCGTGCTGCAAGGCGACAAGACGGGGCATTTTGTCTGCGTCATCCCTGGCGCCGAGGAGGTTGACTTGAAAAAGGCGGCCCGCGTGTCGGGTAACAAGAAGGTGGACCTCATCCCCATGAAGGAACTCTTGCCCACCACGGGTTACATCCGTGGAGGCTGCTCGCCTGTGGGTATGAAAAAGCCGTTCCCGACCTATATCGACGAGTCGTGCATCCTGTATGACTACATCTATGTCAGTGCGGGAGTCAGGGGCTTGCAGTTCAAAATCAACCCCGAGACACTCGTTGCGTTTGTTGAAGCCGAGGCCGTTGACTTGATAGCCGAGAAAACCGAATGAATACAATAGGCAAGATATTGGCATTCACCACCTTTGGCGAGTCACACGGGCCCGCAATGGGCGGCGTACTGGATGGTATGCCCGCGGGCGTGGCGATTGACCTTGATGAGTTGCAGCGTTTTGTGGACCGTCGCCGAACGAGACAGGCTCCAGGCAGCAGCACGCGCGACGAGCAGGATAGGGTAGAGGTGCTCTCTGGCATTTGGCAAGGTAAGACGCTGGGAACACCCATCGGTTTCCTGGTGCGCAATACCGACGCCCGCAGCGAGGACTATGAGGAGATAGCGCGCTGCTACCGCCCCAACCATGCCGATTTCACTTGGCAGGCGAAATACGGCTTCCGCGACCCGCGTGGCGGTGGACGCGCCTCGGCCCGCGAGACCGTGGCTCGTGTCATTGCTGGCGGCATCGCCATGCAGGCACTGGCATCGTTGGGCATCACCATCGAGGCTCACATCGTGTCGGTAGGGCCTCGCCTTGGCGTGGCCGACATGGCTGAAGTGATTCAGGATGTCGCTAACGACGGTGACACCCTGGGTGGCATCATCGAGTGTGTGGTCAAGGGCGTCCCCGCTGGGCTGGGCGAGCCGCTGTTCGGCAAACTCCATGCTCAACTGGCGGCAGCCATGATGAGCATCCCGTCGGTTCACGGCTTTGAGTACGGCGACGGCTTTGAAATGGCTTCCAAACGTGGCAGTGAGGTGATGGACGTGTTCGTTAAGCGCGACGACGGCACCATCGGCACTGTGACCAACCACTCAGGCGGCATCCAGGGCGGCATCAGCAACGGCGTGGACATCGTGATGCGCATCGCCTTCAAGCCGGTGCCCACCCTCATGCGTGAGGTGCCCACCATCGACCGCGACGGCAACCCCATGACGTTGAATCCCCATGGCCGCCATGATGGCTACGTGTTGCCGCGTGCCCTGCCCATCGTTGAGGCAATGGCGGCACTTGTCATTTTAGATAACTATTTAATTAGGAAAACCAATGTGCTCTGACAAAGATAAAAAGGTCTTTTACAAGGATTATTACCTCGCTGCCGGCGAGTGCAATCCTCAGGGTGAGATGCCCTTGACGCTATTGATGACACGTATTATCGAGGTCGCAACCTTCCACGCCAATTCGTGGGGCGCAGGCTATGCCCGCCTCATTCAGGACAACCAGGTGTGGGTGCTCTCACGTGTGACCATCGAGTTGAAGGCTTATCCCAAAATCGACGAGAATTACCGCCTCACCACGTGGATTGAGGACTATAACCGCCACTTCTCGCAACGCAATATGCGCCTTGACGATGCCAACGGCAATCCGCTGGGCTATGTGCGCACCATCTGGATGGTCATCGACATGAACACCCGTGCCAGCGTCGATATCTCCCAACTGGGCTACATCAGCGACAAGGTGTCTGACTTGCCGTGCCCCATCGAGCCGATGAGCCGCCTGCGTCCCATCGAGGAAGGCCATGCTGTGGACTACACCTTTGGCTACATGGACTGCGACTTCAACCGCCATGTCAACACCGTGCGCTACCTCTCGCACCTGATGAACCTCTTTGACATGGACTGCTATGACAACTTCTTCATCCGCCGCATGGAAATCTCTTTCATCAAGGAAACCCATTACGGCGAGCCAGCCCAGTTTGTCATCGACGATACTGATCCCATGGATTCCCGCTTGAGCATCACCGACGCCGACGGCGACGACCACGTCCGCGCCCGCTTCGTCTGGCAGGAACGCTGAAATAAAACTACGAATTACGCGAATTAAACTAATTAGCATCCGCATTCAATTATAACGAATTTTGGCTAATGACTGAACTACGAATAACGCGAAACGAAGGCTCCACTGCGGAAGCCAAAATTAGTTTAATTCGAGTAATTTGTAGTTTTTATAGTTGCCCTATTGTTTTTCATCAGATTATTTGTAATTTTGTGGTGTCTTTATGACGGAGCCTGCCCGCTTGGGTTGCTTCTGGTTACGACGACCCCTGGCAGCACCGCATACGTGTCGCTAACTGTCCGCTTCAAACAAGGAAAGAATCTTTCAAATAAGTATAAGTCATACTTTAAACCCAAACAACAAAACAATGTTGAAGATTAAATCTTTATTGATTGCCATGATTGCCATTTGCTTGACCATGGGCTTCACCTCGTGTAGCGATGATGAGCCCATCAATGAGCCCATCGATGGCGAAGTGTTCACCTATAACGTGAACTCGGTACAGTTCAATATGGTATATGTCAAGGGAGGCACCTTCTGGATGGGTGCTACCGAGGAGCAGGCAGGGGACTACCAAAGCAATGAGACCCCGGCGAACCGCGTTCATCTGTCGAGCTATTTCATCGGCCAGACTGAGGTGACGCAAGCGCTGTGGCTCGAAGTGATGGGTGCCAATCCCAGCCGCTTTTTAGGAAATCTCCAGCGTCCTGTGGAGCAGGTGAGCTGGAATGACTGCCAGACGTTTCTCGCTCGCCTGAACGAGCTGACGGGCAAGAATTTCCGTCTGTTGACCGAGGCGGAGTGGGAATTCGCTGCTCGTGGCGGCAACAAGAGCCTGGGTTACAAATATGCCGGCAGTGACACGATTTGGAATGTTGCTTGGTACCGTGACAATGCCTACAGCATACCCCATCCAGTGGCCACCAAGGCTCCTAACGAGCTGGGCTTGTATGACATGAGCGGTAACGTCTGTGAGTGGTGTCAAGACTGGTTCGACAGCTATACCAGTGAAGAGAAGACCAATCCGACAGGTCCTGCTACCGCCTCTTACCGCGTGTTCCGTGGTGGCGGCTGGTACCCCGGTGCCTCGTGCTGCCGCGTATCGTGGCGGAACCGCAACACGCCGGTGTTCACTGACGCCGACCTGGGGTTGCGCCTTGCCCTTTAACTTGGCGTAGCCAAAAGCACAAATTTCACAGACTAGCTGATGTAGCGAGACCGTCGTTTAATTTGTGAAATTCGTTGTTATGATATGATGCTGGTGCCGTCGATGCCTGCGAACTGTTCGCGCAGCGCGGGCACCTTGTCGGCATCGGCCTCGATGGTCATCGAGCACACGTTGTCAAAGGCCTGCTCCACAACCTTCAGGTCGCTCTTTTTCACGACCTTCATCACGTCGTTCATGCTCAGGTAGGGGAAGGTAAACGACAGCCGTGCCTGTTCATGGCATTCAAGGATTTCGCCCGCTTCGATGGCGAGTTTGGCCGCCTCGCGATAGGCGACTATGAGTCCCGAAGTGCCCAGTTTGATGCCACCAAAGTAGCGGATGACCACAATCACGATGTTGGTCAGCTCAAACGAGTTGATTTGTCCCAGGATGGGCTTTCCTGCTGTTCCGCTGGGCTCGCCGTTGTCGCTGCTCAGGTACTCATTGCGCTCGGTGCCAATCATATAGGCCCAGCAGCAGTGCCGTGCGTCATGGTACTCGTTGGCATAGCGCTTGATGACGGCACGTGCTTCCTCGGCGCTCGAAACAGGTTCGGCAAACGCCAGGAAACGTGACATCTTCTCGCGGTAAATCCCCTGCGAGACGCCCTTCACGGTCTTGTAAAAATCACTCATTGACGATGTGGTCTGTTTTAGGCTTGGGAAGACAAGAAAGACAAATAAGACAATAATTTCGATATGAATAATAGGATAATAGAAATTGTCTTCCTCGTCCTTCTTGTCTTCTAAACCTTAGTGGAATTAGAACTGGCGGGCAGCGGCCAGCATCACCTCACTCAGGGTGGGGTGGCCGTGGATGCTGCGGGCAAGCAGGTCAACGGTGGCACCGGCGTTCATGGCGGTAACCACTTCCTGGATGAGGTCGGCAGCATGAGCGCCGCAGATGTGGCAACCCACAATCTGGCGCGTACCGTTGTCAACAATCATCTTCAGCAAGCCGTCGGTCTCGTTCATGGCAACAGCCTTGCCGTTGCTGCGGAAGAACGACTTCTTCACGGTCACGTCAAGACCTTTCTCGGTGCACTGTTCCTCGGTGAGGCCCACCATCGCCAACTCGGGCACGGTGAACACGGCACTGGGAACGATGTCGAGCTTGATGTCGTCGGCCTTACCCAGGATGGCGTGCAGGGCACGCTGTCCCTGTGCGCTGGCGGCGTGGGCGAGCATCATGCGACCGTTCACGTCGCCGATGGCATATACACCCGCCACGTTGGTCATCATGTTGTCGTCCACCTCGATGCCACGGCGGCCCACGGTAACGCCCACAGTGTCAAGACCCTGGGGCAGCACGGGCTGGCGGCCAACCGACATGAGCACCTTCTCGCAGGTCACGCTCTGGGGCTTGCCCTTGAGCTCATAGGTCACGGTCATGCCGTCCTCGCCCTGGCTGATGCCGTTGACGGCGGCGCTGGTGATAATCTTGATGCCACGCTTGCTCAGGACGGTCTTCAGGCGCTTGGCAACGTCCTTGTCAAACGGCGGCAGGATTTCCTTGCAGTACTCGATGACAGTCACCTCGACGCCAAACGTGCTGAACACGGCGGCAAACTCCATGCCGATGACACCACCACCCACGATGCACAGGCTCTTGGGCAGCGTTTCCATCGCCAGGATGTCGTCGCTGGTCATCGCCAGGTCGGCGCCCTCGATGGGCAGGCCGCGCGGGGCAGACCCCGTGGCGATGATGATGTTCTTGGCTTGGTACTCCTCGCCGTTCACGACGATGGTGTTGGCATCCTTTAGGCTGGCCTCACCCTTGATGGCGGTGATGCCGGGAGAGCCCATAAGCATCTCCACACCCTCACGCAACTGCTTGACGACAGCCTCTTTGCGCTCAAACACGGGTGCATAGTCAAATGCCATCTCGCCGGTCTTCACGCCCCACACCTCGGCCTCGCGCATCAGGTTGATGACCTCGGCATTGCGGCACAGGGCCTTGGTGGGGATGCAACCGCGGTTCAGGCAGGTACCGCCCATCTGGTCACGCTCCACGATGGCAACGTTCAGTCCGTGTGCGGCAGCGTCGGCAGCGGTCTCATATCCGCCAGGACCAGCACCTATAATAATAATGTCAAACATATTAGATAAAAGATTAGTGATTAACGATTAGAGATTAGTGATTAGAGATTAGTTGATTGGCTGGAGGTGTCACCTCGCTAATCACTCATCTCTAATCACTAATCAGGAAGGTTGCTGATTATTCAGCAACTTGACTATCGGCAACGAGCTCGCGCCAGGTCACGATGGGATGCAGGGCGGCCTGGGTGTCGTCAAGGCGACGAACGGGCGTGTTGTGCGGAGCAGTCTTCACCATCTCGGGATCATCCTTAGCCTCCTGAGCGATGACGCGCATGATACGGATGAACTCGTCCAGCGTCTGCTTGCTCTCGTTCTCGGTGGGCTCTACCATGAGGGCCTCGTGGAACAGCAAGGGGAAGTAGATGGTGGGAGCGTGGAAGCCGTAGTCCAGCAGGCGCTTGGCCACATCGAGGGTGGTGACGCCGGTGGACTTGTCCTTCAAGCCGTCATACACGAACTCATGCTTGCACACGCCGCCGATGGGCAGCTCATAAACGTCCTTCAACGACTCCTTGATGTAGTTGGCGTTGAGGGTAGCCAGCGGGCCGACCCACTTGAGCTGGTCACGGCCCAGGGTCAGGATGTAGGCCAGGGCGCGCATCATCACGCCGAAGTTGCCCAGGTGACCGCTGATGCTACCGATGGACTTGTCGCTGCACTCTACCTTGAAGTAGTCGAAATCGTCCTCTTCCACTTTCACGACGCGGGGGTTGGGAAGCAGGTGCTCCAGACCGGCGCGAACGCCGACGGGACCGCTACCGGGACCACCACCGCCGTGAGGCGTCGAGAAGGTCTTGTGCAGGTTGATGTGCATGATGTCGAAGCCGATGTCACCGGGACGCACCTTGCCCAACATGGGATTCAGGTTGGCGCCGTCATAGTACATCAGACCACCGCAGTCGTGCACAGCCTTGGCAATCACAGCGATGTTCTGCTCAAAGATGCCCAGCGTGTTGGGGTTGGTCATCATCATGCCGGCAACGGTGTCGTCGAGCAGGGGACGCAGGTCGTCCACATCGACGGTGCCGTCGGGACGGCTCTTCACAACCACCACGTCCATGCCGCACACTGCCGAGCTGGCGGGGTTGGTGCCATGGGCGCTGTCGGGGATAATCACCTTGGTGCGCTTCATGTCGCCGCGCTCCATGTGGTAGCCGCGCATGATCATCAGGCCGGTCAACTCACCGTGAGCACCAGCGTAGGGGTTCAGGGTGAACTCCTTCAGGCCCGAAATCTCGGCCAGGCTGGTCTGCAGGAAGTAGTAAACGGCGAGGGCACCCTGCGTGGTCTCGGGGTTCTGCAGCGGGTGCAGGCCCGTGAACTCGCGGTGGGCAGCGATTTCCTCGTTGATTTTGGGATTGTACTTCATGGTGCAGGAACCCAGGGGATAGAAACCCGTGTCCACACCAAAGTTGTTGTTGCTCATGTTGGTGTAGTGGCGCACAACGCTCAGCTCATCGACCTCGGGCAGCAATGGTGCGTTTTCACGCATCAGCTCCTTGGGCAGATCGCTCATCTTGTACTCGGCACACCTGTTCTCGGGCAGGGAATAACCCTGACGGCCATTCTGTGACAACTCAAATATGAGTTTACCGTAAAAAGTGTTATTCATAACTTACTTGCCCTCCTGTTCTTCGTTAAAGGTTACACATGCGTCAACAAGGTCGTCACAATCCTCACGGCTGTAGGTCTCGGTCACGGCGATCAGCAACGTGTCGTCGGCAATCTTGAGACCGCACTGCAGGTACTCCTCATTGCAGTACTCCTGCAACTCATCGATGTTGAGTTTGGTCTTCACAGCAAACTCGTTGAGGAAGGGCTTGTCAGGATAAGCCATCTCAAACAGGCCGGTCTTCACCAGATTCTCGGCCAGGTAATGAGCGTTGCTGTAGCTGATGGAGTTCACTTCCTTCAGTCCCTTGGCACCCATCAGGCCCATATAGATGGTCACGTACAGCGCCATCAGGCTCTGGTTGGAGCAGATGTTGCTGGTGGCCTTCTCGCGGCGGATGTGCTGCTCGCGGGCTTGCAGGGTGAGAACAAAGGCGCGCTTGCCGTCAGCATCCTTGGTGGCACCAACGATGCGGCCCGGCATCTTGCGGATCAACTTCTTGGTCGTGCACAGGAAGCCCACGTAGGGACCGCCATAGTTCAGGGGGATACCCAGGCTCTGGCCGTCACCACAAGCGATGTCGGCACCCCACTCGGCGGGCGACTTGACAACGCTCAGGGCGGTGGCAACGCAGTGCATGATCAGCAGGGCCTTGTGCTCGTGGCACAGGTCGGCGACGCCGCTGTAGTCCTCGAGGATACCGTAGAAGTTGGGCGTGGCAACGATAACGCCTGCCACATCGTCCTTCTCCAGCTCTGCCTTCATGGCCTCATGGTCCATCACGCCACCCTTGGCGGGAATCATGTCAATCTGGATGCCCTGGTACTTGGCGTAGGTCTTCAACACACGCAGCACATAGGGGCTAATGGTCTCGCTCACCAGCACGCGTTTGCGCTTCTTGGCGTTGGAGACAGCCATCATCATGGCCTCGGCAGTGGCAGTCGTGCCGTCATACATGGAGGCGTTGCTCACTTCCATGCCGGTCAACTCGGCCATCATGCTCTGATACTCAAAGATGTATTGCAGGGTACCCTGCGAAATCTCGGCCTGGTAGGGTGTGTAGGCGGTGAGGAACTCGCTGCGCTTCAAGATGTCTTGAACGACGGCGGGGCTGTAGTGGTCATAGTAACCAGCGCCCAGGAAGGTGCGCATGGTGATGTTGCCCATGCCCAGCTCGTCAAAGAAGCGGCGCACTTCAATCTCGCTCATCGACTCGGGAAGCTCATACTCCTTCTTGAGTTGGAGCTCCTGAGGCACGTCCTGATAGAGGTCGTCCAGCGACTTGACGCCTGCCGTGTTCAACATGGCCTGCAGCTCATCACCGGTGTGCGGAAAAAATTTATAACTCATTATTTATTGTTTACAGTTGTCGGTTAATGTCTAACTTCTAACTTTTAACTTCTAACTTTTAACTCAAAATTACTCGCCAATCATGGCCTTGTAGGCAGCGGCATCCATCAGGTTGTCGAGCTCGCTCTTGTCGCTCATCTCAACCTTGATGATCCAGTTCTCAAAGGCATCCTTGTTGATCAGGCCGGGCTCGTCCTCGAGGGCTTCGTTCACCTCGACAACGGTGCCGCTAACGGGTGACATCAGGTCGCTGGCGGCCTTCACGCTCTCAACGGCGCCAAAGTCCTCACCTGCGGTGACCTCATCGTCAACCTCGGGCATGTCAACATAAACCACGTTGCCCAGCTCGTGCTGTGCATAGTCGGTGATACCAATGTAACCGAATTCGCCTTCTACCTTTACATACTCATGTGACTCGCTGTAATAGAGTCCGTCGATAATCTTACTCATTGTCTTATAAATAATTAATCAATTAATATGTTGTTTTCTAAAAATAAATTCTCTAAAGCCTAAAGCCTTACTTCTTATAATTAGGCGTGTAGAAACGTTTCTTCACCACGACAGCGGGGAAGACTTTCTTGCGGATGCGCACGTTCAACGTGTTGCCCAGAGCGCCAACGGCACGGTCAACCAGTGCGAATGCCACGCTCTTGTCCAGTGTGATGCTGTGGTAGCCGGTGGTGATGTAGCCCACAACGTTCTCGCCGTCGAGCACCTCATAGCCGTGGCGGGGGATAGCCTTGCCTTCAAGCTCCAGGCCCACCAGCTTCTTGGGGGTGCCTTCGGCCTTCTGCTGAGCGCAGGCATCGCGGCCGATGAAGCCGCCTTCCTTGTCGAGCTTCACAAACATGCCGAAGGTGGCAGCGATGGGCGAAATCTCGGCGGTCAGCTCGTCGCCGTACAGGGGCAGACCAGCCTCAAAGCGCAGGGTGTCGCGGCAACCCAGACCGCAGGCCTGTACGCCGGCATCCATGAGCATGTCCCACATCTTGCAGATGATGGCGGGATCGGCATATACCTCAAAGCCGTCCTCGCCAGTATAACCGGTGCGGCTCACGATGATGGTCTTGCCGTCATATTCCAGCTTCTTGAAGGTGTAGAACGTCAGGTCGGTGGTGTCGATACCCAGCACGCTGCCCATGGTCTTCTCGGCATCGGGACCCTGGACGGCAATCTGGCCGTACTGCTCGCTCTGGTGGTCAACCTTCACGTCAAAGTTCTTGGCCTGCTCCATGATCCAAGCCACGTCCTTGTCGATGTTGGCAGCGTTGATGACCAGGAAGTAGTCATTGTCGTCAACGCGGTAAACCAGCAGGTCGTCAACAGTGCCGCCGTCGGGATACAGCATCATGCCGTACAGGATTTGGCCGGCCTTGATGGCATTGATGTCATTGGTGAAGATGTAGTTGGTGAACTTGGCGGCATCGGGGCCGGTGATTTCCACCTCGCCCATGTGCGACACGTCAAAAACACCCACCTTTTGGCGAACAGCATTGTGCTCGGTGGTGATATCTACATACTGGATGGGCATGTCGTAACCAGCAAAGGGGGACATGAGAGCGCCTTGCGCCACGTGCCTGTCATGCAGACAGGTAACTTTGATTTCTTCAGTCACGGTTTAAAATGGTTTTTAATTAGTTAATATATAAGTTTTAAGTTTTTATGACAATCGATTAAAGCCTAATAGCTAATGGCTTAAAGCTAACAGCTTGATTAATTGTTCGTTAGTTAAATTCAGTATCCACTGGCCCGCGTCACAGCCGTCAAGGGCGGCACGCAAGGCGTCGGCTTCAGGTTTCACGCCACACAACTTGTCGAGCATCACCTCGCGCACGTCATTGCGCAACGGGAAAAAGTCGCCCGTCAAGTGCAGGTCGCGAATCACACCACCCTTGAGCTCCATGCTCACGTGGATACTGCCCACACCCTCGATGCGTCCACCGCATTCCACCTCGTGGCGCGGATTCTTGCCCATCAGGAACGACGGTTCCAGATAGGCCTGCGTGATGCGTTCTATCTCGGCGACATCGGCGGCAGTGAGGCGGATCTCGCCGTCGCACAGCGTCTCGCGGACGTGGCGCTTGAAGTCCTCGATGTCCATCGACAGGTGTTCTCGCAACGTTGTGATGTGGCTGCGCACCGACTCCACCCCTTTGCTCGTGAGCTTCTCGCGCGAGGGCGTGATGGCATTGAGCATGTGCTCCATGTTGGTGTCAAACAGCATGGTGCCGTGCACGATGCTACGTCCCGGGACGTGGTAGAACGCGTTGCCGCTCACCTTGCGGTTGCCAATGAGCACATCGTTGCGGTCGCTGGCGCTGGCATTGAGCCCCAAGCCGCGCAACATCTCGGCCACAGCGCTGGTGTAACGTGTGAAGGTCGTCTGCACCTCGTCACTGCTTGTGATGTAGCTGAACATGATGTTATCGTGGTCGGCATACACGCAACCGCCACCGCTGCGGCGACGATAGAACGCAATGCCGTGCTCTCGACAATACTCCACGTTCACTTCGTTGGCAATCAGTTGATTGCGCCCAAAGATGACCGTCGGCTCCACCTGCCACATGAAGAAGATGTCATCCTCTCCAATGATACGTGCCGCATACTCCTCCATTGCCAAATAGAACGGAAGAATGCGCGTCGTGTTGTCAGGCAGACTCAGGTATTTCATCATGTCTATCTAAACTACCCACAAAAGTAGAGTAAATTCCTCACATTATAAAATAATAACTCAAAATAATTATTAAAACCCATATAAAAGGGCCATCGCTCACTCGCGACAGCCCTTGTGGTCATGTGATCAAGTAATACTCGCGTTACAGCCTTGTCGGCGTCCCCTGTCTCGTGGGCAGCGCCTCTGGTCCCGTGGGGGGCGGCTTTGCCGCCGTCATTGAATAGCCTCAATAGCACTTGATGCGGTACATGAAGCCCAATTCCACGCGGTTGGTGTTGTAGTCCTTAAGGCCACACGCTTTGTTGAAGTCATACTTGTGGCCCAGGTAGGCGAGGAAGACACGGAAGTCCAGCTTCTCGACGGGCCAGTACTCGATGCTGCCCAGATAGCCGATTGACTTGCGGTAGTTGTGCAGGTCCTCAATCTTGGCAATGCTCGTGGTCTCGTAGGTGCCCTTGAGCATCAGGTTCCACTTGGGTGCGAACTGCCAGTTCATCTTGGCGATGAAGGTGTGGCTGTGTACCTTGCCCAGGTGGGTGGATCCAGGTGCAATCATGTCCTTCAGGTCGGTCGTCGCATAGTGCAGACGGTCCACGTCGTCCCACTCACCGAAGTAATCGAAGTACAACTGGTAATTGGGCAGGTTCAGGCGCTGACCCAGGGTGATCATGCGCGAGTACTTGTGCTTGGCCTGCGTCTGGATACCCCATGCCCAGCGCGTTTGCAACTGGTCCTGCAGGAAGTTGCCGTTCCAGTTCAGGATATAGGTGAACGGGGCGCGGCTGCGGCTCAGTTTCTCGGGCTGCTGCAGGTTGCTGGTGACAATCTGCGGGTTCGGACCCAGGTCTTCGGTAAACGAGCCGTTATAGCTGTTGGTCATCTGGAAAGCGACCTCCTGGGTGGGCACGGGACGGTAGCTCACCATCGCACCCGCCATGAAGATGTCCATCATGTCAATCAGGTCGCTGTAGCGGTAGATTTCCATGGGGTTCTGGTCATACTCAAAGCCACCCCAAATCTGGCACAGCTTACCGGCGGCAATATCCACCTTGCTGCTGGGACGGTAGCCCACCATCATGATGTCGGTCGCCTTGGCAAAGCGGTCCAGACCTTTGGCCTCCTGGCTGCTGTTGAAGCGGTGACGGATGCGGTAGAACACCTTGGGCGTGATGTCGCCCTTGATGTCCAAGCGCAGGTCGCGACAGATGAACCTCGTGTCCCACTCGCCATGATTGGCGTCCTCGGCCATCAGGCTCGAGGCAAAATTAATATGGAAGTTAAAGGCATCGGTCTTCTTCTCCAAGTTGAAGATGCGCTCGGCGAGCGACTCGGTGTCATCATTCTCGTCACCACCCATGCGGGTGTTGTTACCTTGTGCCATGGCATTGATTCCCAATAGGGTAGCGCACAGGGCAAACAGCATAGATTTCTTTGTCATTACAGTTTTCGTGATATGGTTTTTAAAAAACGGCTGCAAAGGTACTGCTTATTGTCACCACCACCAAATAAAACAGTCCCGAATTCCCTTCCAACGCCATTTTTCTGCTGTTTCCTAACGTTTACAGCCCTGTAAACTGCGCTGAGCGGTGGCTCTTGCCCGGATTGTTGATGGAGAAGTGTGTGATGTTTGAAATCTTTTTCTTAATTTTGCACATTCATTTTAATTTATCAATAGAAGAAATGCCTAACAATAGCAGAGAGAAGAAACTGGAGGCCTTCGGGCGCCTTCTCGACATTCTGGACGAGTTGCGCGTGAAATGCCCGTGGGACCGCAAACAGACCAACGAGAGTCTGCGCCCTAACACCATCGAGGAGACCATGGAACTTGCCGACGCCATCATGGCCGAGGATGACGATAAAATCCGCAAGGAACTGGGCGACGTGCTGCTGCACATCGTCTTTTATGCCAAAATCGGTGACGAGAAAGGCAGTTTTGACATCGCCGACGTGTGCGATGCCCTGTGTGACAAGCTGATTTACCGCCATCCGCACGTCTTCGGCGAGGAAAAAGCCGACACGGCAGCCCAAGTGCTCAAGAACTGGGAGCTGATCAAAATGAGCGAGAAAGACGGTAACAAAATGGTGCTCAGTGGTGTGCCCCGCAGTCTGCCATCGCTCATCAAGGCCGAGCGCGTGCAGGAAAAGGCCGCCAACGTGGGCTTTGACTGGCAGCAGCGCGAGGACGTTTGGGACAAGGTGCGCGAGGAGTTCAACGAGGTGGAGGCCGAGTTGAAGAAGGGTAGTGAAGTGGACCGTGAGAAGGAGTTTGGCGACCTGTTCTTCTCGCTGGTCAACGCAGCACGACTGTATAACGTGCGTCCCGACAATGCCCTGGAGCGCACTAACCGCAAGTTTATCGCCCGCTTCAACTACATCGAGCAGAAAGCTAACGAGCAGGGCCGTCACGTTAACGAACTCACCCTCGCCGAAATGGACGTCTTGTGGAACGAAGCCAAAGCCCAGAAACTTGGAGAATAACGAATGTATTTCTAAAGTAATACTCTAAACTTTAGGTGATAGCATTGTAACTATTAACTGTTAACTATTAACTATTAACTGTTCACTCTATGAAGGTTTGTGTTACCGAGAAACCCAGTGTGGCACGTGACATTGCCCGCCTGCTTGGTGCCAATGACAGGCACGAAGGCTACTTTGAGGGCAATGGCTATCAGGTGACATGGACCTTCGGGCACCTGTGCGAGCTCAAGGAGCCCAACGACTACACCGACCAGTGGAAATGGTGGAGTCTCGGTCAACTGCCGATGATTCCGCAACGCTTTGGTATTAAGCTAAAAGACGATAAAGGTATAGAGCAACAGTTTAAGGTGATTCAGGGTCTGATAGCAGGCGCCGAAGAAGTCATCAACTGCGGTGATGCCGGGCAAGAAGGCGAGCTCATTCAGCGCTGGGTATATCAGAAGGCGGGCTGTGACAAGCCCGTCAAGCGCCTGTGGATATCCTCGCTGACCGACGAGAGCATCCGTAAGGGGTTCCAGGAACTGAAAGACTCCAAAGAGTTTGATAACCTGTACTTTGCAGGGCTCTCGCGCGCCATCGGGGACTGGGTGCTGGGCATGAATGCCACGCGCCTGTATACTTTAAAGTACTCGCGCTCGCGCGACGTCCTGTCGGTGGGGCGGGTACAAACGCCCACGCTGGCCATGATTGTCGCCCGCTATCGCGAAATTGAGAATTTTGTCCCCGAGGACTATTGGGAACTCAAGACCAAGTACCGTGGGGTGACCTTCAACAGTACTCGCGGCCGATTCAAGACCGAAGGCGAGGCGAGCGCTATCGTAGAGAATATCAAGCAGTTGCCGCTTGAGGTGACTTCGGTCGAGACCAAGAAAGGCCGTGAGGCCCCGCCACGTCTGTTCGACCTCACGAGTCTGCAGGTGGAGTGTAACAAAAAGTTCGGCATGTCGGCCGATGAGGCGCTCAAGACTATCCAGTCGCTCTACGAGAAAAAAGCGACGACCTATCCTCGTGTCGATACGACTTTTCTGAGCGATGACATTTATCCCCAGGTGCCTGGCATTCTGCAGGCGATGGTGCCTTATGCCAACTTGACTGCTCCCTTGCTGGCGCTCAACAAGTTGCCCAAGACCAAGAAGGTGTTTGACAACAGCAAGGTGACTGACCACCATGCCATTATCCCTACTAACGTCAACCCAGCCACGGTGGCGATGACGCCCGATGAGAAGCGTGTCTATCACCTCATCGCCATGCGCTTTATCGCTGCGTTCTATCCTGACTGTGAGTTCAATACGACGACGGTGATGGCTCAGGTGGGCGAGTACGGCTTCAAGGCGACAGGAAAAGAAATCCTCAAGCCGGGTTGGCGCGATCTGTTCAACAAGCCCGGGGATAAGAGTGCTGATGATGAAGGAAAGGAAAAGCTTGACGATGAGGACAATGGCGTGATGCCGCACTTCGAGAAAGGGGAGAGCGGACCTCACGAGCCGTCGTTGCTCAAGCGCACTACCCAGCCCCCCAAACCCTATACCGAGGGCACCCTGCTGCGCGCTATGGAGACCGCCGGCAAGACGGTCGATGACGAGGAGTTGCGTGACGCTATGAAGGAAAACGGCATCGGCCGCCCATCGACGCGTGCCGCCATCATCGAGACGCTGTTCAAGCGCCGCTACATCCGCAAGGAGCGTAAGAGCATCACACCCACCCTGGCAGGCATCCAACTGATAGATACAATACATGAACCTTTACTTAAAAGTGCGTCATTGACTGGCCTGTGGGAGAAAAAGTTGCGAGAGATTGAACGTGGCGAATACAGTGCAGCGCAATTCATCGACGAGCTCAAAAAGATGATAGGGGAGATCGTGCTCAACGTTTTGCGCGACAACAATAGCGGCAGCATTGCCGTAGAGCAGGGAAAACCAGCAAAACCCAAGTCACCGGCAGCCGCTGGTGGGGAGGAAAAGCCCAAAAAGGCGCGTGCTCCACGCCTCAAGAGCATAGAGGAGATACCGTGCCCGGTGTGCGGCAAGGGTCACCTGGTAAAAGGCAAAACCGCCTATGGCTGCAGCGAATACAGGAACGGCTGCCACACCGTGCTGCCCTTTGCTGAATATCCAGCTGATTTGACCCCGGCAAAGCTCGCGAGCCTGGTGAAAAAGAACTTCAAATCGACTAAAAAATGACCTACGATGTCTTTCAATATGTGCTGGTCGCACTCATCGTGGTGGCCGCTGTGGCCTTGACGGTGAGGGCAATGGTCCGTGCTGCCCGTAACAAGAAAACGGTGCTAATAGCCTGTGGCTCATGCAAATTGAAGGATGTTTGCCAGAGACCCGAGAAAAATTCTGCTAAAAAATGTGCCGAAAAAGTTGCACAGGTCGAAAAGTCGCAGTAATTTTGCGCCGCTATTCACGAAAGGTCGCTTGGATGAGTGGTTTAGTCACCGGTCTGCAAAACCGGGCACAGCGGTTCGAGTCCGCTAGCGACCTCAAGCAGGAGAATCGTCAGCCTCACGGTTGGCGATTTTTTTTCATCATACCCTCTGGCTGCATGCCCCAGCCCCCGATTTCATGCCCCAACCCCCTGGTTTCATGGTTCAAAAGTTTAAGTGATACTTTAACTGTTCGTGTTGTCTTGCGCTTTGCATGATGTAACACATAGACGAGTTTGAGTTGTTAAAATAACATAAAAAGCATGAAAACGCTGGATTTTTGTCGATGCGTTTCTTTGAAAAAATGATAATAAAGTGTAATTTTGTGGCACTAAATAGTGGGGTGAGAAGACATTGGTGGCTGCCTATCGACGGAGCTTATTGAAAACCGCGTCTTTAACTTGTTGAGCCTCACTTGAATAATATATTTTCTCCACTTGCTCATTACTCCGCGGTAGTGAGCCCCTATCTTTGTATATTAAAAAACTAACATAAATGATAAGTAAATGGAATTACTTACCTCTAACATCCGACGAACGCATTGCCCAGACGCAACTGGCGGCACAGTTTCCCAACTGCCCCGCCATCGCTCGGCTGTTGGTGCTCAGGGGCTTGAAGACCGCGGACGAGGTCCACGACTTTCTCTACCCGTCGCTCCAGCAACTGCACGATCCGTTCTTGATGAAGAACATGGACAAGGCTGTGGCAAGGTTGAACAGGGCGTTAGGGGCCAAAGAGAAGATCATGATTTACGGAGACTACGACGTGGATGGTACCACGGCCGTAGCGCTCGTGTATAAGTATCTTCAGAACATTTACTCCGATTTGGTGTACTATATCCCGACACGTGATGACGACGGGTATGGTATCTCGCTGCAAAGCATCGACTATGCAGCCTCCATCGGGGTGAGTCTAGTCATTGTGCTCGACTGCGGTATCAAGGCAGTTGACGAAATCGCCTATGCTAAGGAAAAAGGCATAGACTTTATCGTGTGTGACCACCATGTCCCGGATGATGTCTTGCCCGATGCCGCCGCTATCCTTAATCCCAAACTTGTGGACGACACCTATCCCTATAAGGGCCTGTCGGGCTGCGGTGTGGGGTTCAAGTTCATGCAGGCATTCTCCAAGAGCAACGGACTTGGGACGATGTACAACCTCGAGGCCATGCTTGACCTCGTGGCGGTGAGCATCGCTGCCGACATTGTGCCGCTCACGGGCGAGAACAGGGTGATGATGTTCTACGGCTTGCGCCGCCTGAACAACAATCCCAACGTCGGCTTGCGCAGCATCATCCGCACCTGCGGCCTTAACCGTCATGAGTTAACAATCAACGACATCATCTTCAAGATCGGGCCGCGCATTAATGCGTCGGGCCGCATGGAGTCGGGACAGGAGTCTGTCGAGCTGCTGGTATCGCGCAACATGCAGAGTGCCATGGAAATCTCCAAGCGCATCGACCAGTATAACAGCAACCGCAAGGAGCTTGACAGTCAGGTGACTGTCGAGGCCAACGAGATCATCGACCGCCATGCACAGGTGCTCGATGGCAAGAAGCCCATCGTCATCTATGACCGCAACTGGCACAAGGGCGTCATCGGTATCGTTGCCGCAAGGCTTGCCGAACTGTACTTCCGTCCTTCGGTAGTGCTGACCTATTATGCCGACGGCATCGCCACGGGTTCGTCGAGGTCGGTACGCGGATTTGACGTCTATACGGCTATCAAGTCGTGTCGTGACCTGCTTGAGACCTTTGGCGGCCACACCAATGCGGTGGGCCTCTCCATCAAGGAGGAGAATATTCCCGAGTTCAGGCGCCGCCTCACTGAGTATGTCGAGTCGCACATCCACGACGAGCAGGTCACCCCTGCCATGGACGTGGATTGCGAAATCAAGTTCAGCGACATCAATGGGCCGCTGCTGCGTTACCTGCGCATGCTCAATCCCTACGGTCCCGGCAACAGCAAGCCCCTGTTTGTCACCCGCAAGGTCTATGACATGGGCACCAGCAAGGTGGTCGGCAAGAAGATGGAGCACATCAAACTCGACCTCAAGGATGAGGAGGGCAACACGATGACCAATGCCATCGCCTTTGGCATGGCAGGCTTTAACGAGGCGCTCAAGGCTGGCAAGCCGGTAGATATCTGCTATACCATCGAGGAGACCCGTCACCGCATGACAACCTCGGTGCAACTCATGGTGAAGGCGATAAAACTGCACGACGATGCCGAGCCCTCACAAGCCGATTCTTGATGTCCTCAAGAAATATTGGGGCTATGACGCCTTCAGACCGCTGCAACAAGACATTATCGAGTCGGTTCTCGAGGGGCGCGACACGCTGGGGCTGATGCCCACTGGCGGAGGCAAGTCCATCACTTTTCAGGTTCCCACAATGGCCATCGACGGTATGGCCCTTGTTGTTACACCCATTATCTCGCTGATGAAGGACCAGGTGGACCGCCTGCGCGCGTTGCGCATCAAGGCGACTTACCTGTATGCCGGCTTGACGCGCGCCGAGGTGAACCGCACCTATGAGAAATGTCTCTACGGTAACTACAAATTCCTGTACGTGTCGCCCGAACGGCTCCAGTCCCGTTCCTTTCTGGAGCGCCTGCGGCAGATGCCCGTGAAGCTCATCGTCGTCGATGAGGCGCACTGTATCTCGCAGTGGGGCTACGACTTCCGCCCCTCGTTCCTGCACATTGTCCAGGTGCGCAAATTGTTCCCCTCGGTCCCTGTACTGGCACTCACGGCTACGGCCACGCCCATCGTGGTCGAGGACATCCAGCGCTGCCTCAATTTCAAGGCTCCTAATGTCTTGTCGATGAGTTTTGCCCGCAGCAACTTGTCTTATGTCGTGCGTCATAGCGAGGAGAAGCAGGCAGAACTGATACGCATCCTGCGTTCAGTTCCCGGCACTGCCATCGTCTATGTGCGTTCGCGCAAACGTACTAAGCAGATCAGCGACGAACTCAACCGTTGCGGCATCCATGCCGACTATTATCATGCGGGCCTGTATGTCAAGGAGAAGGAGGACAAGCAGAACAAGTGGACGAGCGACGAGTGCCGCGTGATGGTTGCTACCAACGCCTTCGGCATGGGCATTGACAAGCCCAACGTGCGACTCGTGGTCCATGTTGATGTCCCCAACTCGCTGGAGGAGTATTATCAGGAGGCTGGCCGTGCGGGACGTGACGGCAAGCGTTCCTATGCCGTCTTGCTGGTCAAGCACACCGACCAGGCCATCCTGCACCGCCATATCACCGAGGCTTTCCCCGACAAAGACTTCATCCGCTACATCTATGAGCGTGTGGGCAATTTCCTCGGTGTGAGTCTGGGCGAGGGCTACCAGCAGATGTTTGATTTCAACTTCACCCTCTTTTGCCGCACGTTTGACCTGCCGGTGCTGCCCACCCACAACGCGTTGAAGATTCTTACTCAGGCGGGATATATCGAGTTTGTTGAGGAGATTGAGACGCAATCCCGTGTGATGATTTTGGCAAGAAAAGAGGAACTTTATGACCTTGACACAGTGACGCCTGGGGCCGACCAGGTGCTGCAGGCCATCTTGAGGCTCTATACGGGCCTGTTTGCCGATTATGTCTTCATCAACGAGGATGTCATCGCTTTTCGCACTGGCCTTGACCCAGAGACCATCTACAAGTCGCTGCTCGAGCTCACACGGATGCACATCCTGCATTATGTGCCCCGCAAACGCACGCCTTATATCATCTACACCACCTCGCGCGAGGAGCCACGCCATGTGCTCATCCCCAAGGCCGTCTATGAAGACCTGCGCCAGCGCATGAGCGACCGCATCGAGGCGGTCATCAACTACGCCTATGGCGAACAAGGTTGCCGCGAGCGACAACTGCTGGGCTACTTTGGTGAGCAGGCTGGTGACGATTGCGGCCATTGTGACCTGTGTATTGATCGGCGTAAGCGTCAGGACCATCAGCCCGCCGATGTGCAGCAAGGTATCCTGTACATGGCTGGCTTGCGCCCGCGCCGCCTCGAGGAATTCCTCAACACCCTGTCTTTCCCTCGCGATGAGGTCATTGCCATGCTGTCCTTCCTTGTGGATGAGGGATTTATCGAGCACTTGGACGATGATACCTACCACGCGGTGCAACGTTAGTTTCCCCTTTTTTTCAGCAGTTATTGCCTGCTTAAAAAAGAATTATTCCAAAAAGCATACATGGCACAGAAATAAGTTGTAATTTTGCGGCGGATTTCAAATTCATTAAAAGAATAGAGATTTTTTAGACATGGCAGAAAAAGCAAAAGTCCAGTTCCGTCAGAGCATCGTCGTGCGCTTCTCAGGCGACAGCGGCGATGGTATGCAGTTGGCTGGCAACATTTTCTCTAACGTGAGTGCGGGACTGGGAGACCGCATTTCCACTTTCCCTGATTATCCCGCCGAGGTGCGCGCACCGCAAGGTTCATTGGGTGGCGTATCGGGTTTCCAGGTTCACATCGGCCACGGTGTGCACACGCCCGGTGACGAGTGTGACGTTCTCGTGGCAATGAATCCCGCAGCCCTCAAGATGAACGCCCAGTTCCTGCGCAAGGGCGGTGCCGCGATTGTTGACATCGACACCTTCACTCAGGCAGGGCTCGACAAGGCGCTCTACACGACCGACGACCCCTACGAGGAGTTGAACCTCAAGGCACAGGTCATCGAGGCTCCTATCACCACGATGGTGAAGGAAGCCCTCAAGGACACAGGCATGGACCTGAAGGCACAGCTCAAGTGCCGCAACATGTTTGCGCTGGGTCTGGTGTGCTGGCTGTTCAACCGCCCCATGGAGGCTCCGCTGAAGTTCCTCAAGGCCAAGTTTGCCGAGAAGCCCGAGGTGTATGCCGCTAACGAGCTGGTCATCAAGGGTGGTTACAACTATGGCCACAACATCCACGCCACGGTATCGACCTACCGCATCCAGAGCGATGACGTGCGTCCTGGTGTGTACACCGACGTCAGTGGCAACAAGGCAACCGCCTGGGGTCTGATCAAGGCTTCAGAGATGAGCGGACGCCCCTTGTTCCTCGGCTCATATCCCATTACCCCCGCTACCGACATCCTGCATGAGCTGGCCAAGCGCCGCGACCTCGGTGTGAAGGCCATCCAGATGGAGGATGAGATTGGTGGCATCTGTTCGGCTATCGGCGCAGCCTATGCCGGACATCTGGCTGTGACTACCACATCAGGTCCTGGTCTTGCCCTCAAGAGCGAGGCCTTGGGACTCGCCGTTATGGCCGAGTTGCCTCTCGTGCTGGTTGACGTGCAACGCGGTGGCCCCTCGACAGGTCTGCCCACCAAGACCGAACAGACCGACTTGAACCAGGCACTGTATGGCCGCAGCGGTGAGAGCCCGCTGGTGGTGCTTGCCGCCGCTTCGCCCACCGACTGCTTCAAGATGGCTTTCCAGGCAGCCCGCATTGCCATCGAGCACATGACGCCTGTGATCCTGCTCACCGACGCCTTCATTGCCAACGGCTCGTCGGCATGGCGCATCCCCGAGGAGGGTGAGTATCCCGTCATCAAGCCCAACTATGTCCCCGAGGCAGTGAAACCCACATGGACACCGTTCATGCGTAACGCGCTGGGTATCCGCTATTGGGCCATTCCCGGCACTCCCGGTCTCGAGCACGTGGTCGGTGGCTTGGAGAAGGATTATAACCTGGGTGTTCTGAGCAACGATCCCATCAACCATGCCCACATGGTGGAGACCCGCCGCAGGAAGATTGCCAACGTCGCCAACAGCATCCCCGAGCTCAAGCTCAAGGGTGACACTGGTGCCGACACCATCATCCTGGGATGGGGTAGTACCTACGGACACATCCTCGATGCTGTGAACCGCTTGAACGAAGAGGGCATCAGGATTGCGATGACTCACATCCGCTACATCAACCCGCTGCCCAAGAACACCGCTGAACTGCTCAGCCGCTTCAAGACGGTGATTGTTGCCGAGTTGAACACCGGACAACTTGCCGATTACCTGCAGAGCAAGGTGCCCAACCTGAACATCTGCCACATCAACAAGGTACAGGGACAGCCGTTCCTGGTTCAGGAAATCGTTGACGGAGTTAAAAACATCATGATGGAGGAGGAATTGTAATGGAACAGAACAAGAATAATCAGCCCGTGGCTCACAAGCCTCTCGATTACAAGAACAACCAGCCCGTGCGCTGGTGCCCCGGTTGTGGCGACCATGCCGTGCTCAATGTCCTGCTCAAGGCCATGGCACAGTTAGGCATTCCCACCGAGAAGACCTGCGTCATTTCGGGTATCGGCTGCAGCTCGCGCCTGCCTTACTATACCAACACCTATGCTTTCCACACCATCCACGGTCGTGGTGGCGCGGTGGCAACCGGTTTCAAGACCGCTAACCCCGACATGACCGTTTGGCAGATTTCGGGCGATGGTGACTGTCTCGCCATCGGTGGCAACCACTTCATCCACGAGGTGCGCCGCAATGTGGACCTTAACCTGTTGTTGCTCAACAACCGCATCTATGGCCTGACCAAGGGCCAGTTCTCACCCACCAGTGCCCGCGGTTTCAAGTCCAAGTCGTCCCCCTATGGCACGACCGAGGATCCCTTTGTTCCCGCAGAGTTGGCCTTCGGTGCCCGTGGCACTTTCTTTGCCCGCAGCCTCGACGTTGAACTCAACATCAGCCAGGAAGTGATGATGGCGGCTGCCCGTCACAAGGGTTGCTCTGTGGTTGAGATTCTGCAGAACTGCATGATTTTCAACAACGGTATTCACAGCTACATCACCGACCGTGAGAATCGCGCTGACCGCACCATCCATCTGGTTCATGGCGAGAAGATGATTTTTGGCAAGGACAATAACCGTGGCCTCGTACAGGACGGCTTTGGCCTCAAGGCTGTGACCATCGGCGAGGACGGCTATACCATCGACGATGTGCTCGTGCATGACGCCCACTGCGAGAAATCCTTCCTGCACCAGATGTTGGCGATGATGGATGGCACCGACCTTCCTGTCGCCCTGGGTGTAATCCGCGCTGTGGAGGCTCCCACCTATGAGACGGCCGTTGCCGAGCAGGTCGATGAAGCCATTGCCAAGCATGGCTTTACCTGCCTGAACGACGTGATTATGGCTGGTGACACCTGGAATGTAGAGTAAGCTACCACACATGGCGTCAGTCGCGTCGTTAAGCGCGATTAACACATAAAACTTGACAGGCGACCTCAATGTTGAGGCCGCCTGTCTGTTTTATGAATGACTGGCTGTAACAGCCAGTCACAGTTTTTCACTTGATGATTACTTCATCACCTTCATGGTGCTGCGGGTACCGTCGGTGTAGGTGGTAACGATGATGGTCACACCATTAGCCTCGGTCATCTCCTGACCAGCCATGTTGAAGTAGCGAACGTTAGCAACGGTCTTGTTGCTGAACAGCTCGTCAACGCCGCTGTCCTTCTTCGGGATAACGATCTCAGTCTCGGTGGTGCTCATGAGCTTGCCATCCTCCTTAGCGGTAGCAACAACAGTAACGGTAACGTCCTCACTGCCACGAACGATGGTGTAGGGATTCTCAACGAGCTCACCGTTAACGTACAGCAGCACGTTGCCATTACCGGTAGCGGTGATGGTCACTGCATCGTCGGTGGTCTCAAAGGTGATAACAGGAGCGTCGGTCACCTGGTAAGCGGGAATGTTGAGTTCCAGGGTAGCAACATCGCTGATGCGCTTGTTCTCGCCCTGAGCGGTAGCAGTGATCACGATGTTGAAGTCCTCCTCACCACGAGCGATGGTGTAGGGGTTCTCAACGAGCTCACCGTTCACATACAGCAGAACCTCACCCTCACCTTCGGCGGTGATGGTAATAGCCTCGTCGGTGGTCTCAAACGTGATAACGGGCATGTCGGTCTTCGGCAGGATAGCGGGAATTACGAGTTCCTGAGTAGCGACATCACTGATGCGCTTGCCTTCACCCTGAGCGGTAGCGGTAACGGTGATGGTAACATCCTGCTCACCGCGAGCGATGGTGTAGGGGTTCTCAACGAGTTCACCGTTGACATACAGCAGAACCTCACCCTCACCTTCGGCGGTGATAACAACCTCCTCATCGGTGGTGTTGAAGGTGATGACAGGCATGTCGGTCTTCGGCAGGATAGCGGGGATGGTCAGCGTCTGCTCTGCAGGATCACTGATGCGCTTGCCTTCCTCCTGAGCGGTAGCAGTTACAACTACGGTAACATCCTCCTCACCACGAGCGATGGTGTAGGGATTGTCAACGAGCTCGCCGTTCACATACAGCTTCACCTCGCCCTCACCGGTAGCGGTGATAACAACCTCCTCGTCGGTGGTGTTGAAGGTGATGATAGGCATGTCGGTCTTAGCGGGCAGTGCGGGGATCAAGATATCCATGGTCTCAACCTCGCTGACGAGCTTATCAGACTGGTGAGCGGTGGCGGTAACGGTAACGGTTACATCCTCCTCACCACGAGCGATGGTGTAGGGATTCTCAACGGGCTGACCGTCAACATACAGCTTCACCTCGCCACTACCGGTAGCGGTGATGGTCACGCCGTCCTCGGTGGTCTCATAGGTGATAACGGGCTTCTGGGTGCGCTCGAAGGTACCAACGCGGTAAACGGCAACATAGCCACCCAGGTAGTACTGATAGATGGTCAAGCCATCCTCGTCAACCTCGGCATTCAGCCAGTTGCACTGGTTGTTACCGCTGGGAGCAGCAGCAACAGTGGGCTCTTGGCAGTAGAGAATCTCGCTGCTACCGATCTCGGCAATAGCGAAGCCATCCAAGTAGTTGGTGGGATTGGCCGGAGAATTGTAAGGATAGAGAACGTATTCCTTATCGTTCCAAACGAAGGGATATGCACCATTGCTGAATCCCTTCTTGGGCAGGGTGAGAGCAGTGGGAACAATGTCTTCACCGTCGAAGGTCATCTGCACGGGAGCGGCATTGCGGGTTACATACAGCAGAGCGTCCTCGCCCTCGGCATTCTTGTAATAGTTAACAACGGTGGTGCTGGTGGGGCTCAAGCCGTCGCAAGGAGCAACACGGCACTCGTCGGTATTCACCTCACCGCCAGTGATGGTCAGGATGGCTACACCATTGGTGGTCTGGCCAGCAAGGTAGAGAGCACCGTCCTCCATGAGGTTACCCTTGGCAAAGCCAATGAAGTCGCAGCGACCCTCAAGACCACATTCGGCAGGAACAGTGTATTCCTTGGTTACGTTAGTCTCAGGATTGATAACTTTAATCTTAGCCTCGTTCCATGCATTGGGGAACTGAGCATCACTGATAACCAGGTTACCGGCCTCATCGCGGGTGATACCGCAGTTCAAGCCGCCGGGATAGGTGGTCTCAACCATACCGTTCTCGTCGATGACATAAACGGTAGGAACAGTGGTATAGGTGTTTGTGACAGTGTCAAGAACGTGGCTCTTGCTGTTGATGTAGAACTTGCCATTCATACCGAAACCTTGACGTACATCAGCGGTTCCAACGGGAAGTGTGGCAGGCAAATTGTTTAATGACCACATCTGCATCAGGCCTTCACCATAAACAGCGGGCAACTTAGCGGGAACGGTCATCACGAGCTTGGCCTGCTCACTGATTTCCTTACCTTCACCCTGAGCGGTAGCAATAAAGGTATAAACTACATCCTCCTCGCCACGAGCTACAGTGTAGGGGTTCTCAACGGGTTCACCGTTGGCATAGAGAAGAACCTCGCCCTCACCGGTAGCGGTGATGACAGCCTTGTCATCGTCCATGACATAGGAAATCTCGGGCATATCGGTGACGGGTTGCAGCGAAACGTGGCAAACGCGGTCATGCCAGCCCTTGTGGTCGCCGTTCTCTTGGATCGTGCCGCCACGGGTGTCGTTACCCGATGCGCACTCGGTGCTCAGGATGATGTCACCGCCCTCAAAGCCTTCCTCGACAATGAAGCTGAGCAACAACATTTCATCATACTCACCGCCTTCCCACTTCACGGCACCATAGGATACCCATGCAGTGGGATCCTCACCATTGGGATCCTGCCAGAAACCAGCCTCACCAATAAAGGCGAGCACGTGATCCCACGGCTCCATAGCGCCATTCAACGGCGGTCTTACAGTTGCTTCCCTACCACGTGCATTGTAGTAGGTCACAGTCATGTCTTCACCAGCTTCGAGATAGGTGGGAATCAGATGCTCGGGATATTGAAGCAACAGATCCCAACCGTTCAGACGTGCCGTGAACGATGCTTTGATGGGAACAGTGATTTCGACATTGCTGCCGATGTCACTCCTCTTCACCGTAAAGTCATCGATATACATGACACATTCGGCAAAGGCTGTGGAAGCCAATGCCAACATTAAGAGTAAAGATAAGAATTTCTTCATGTCACTTAAAGTTTATGGTTAATAAATACTATAATAATGAAAGGTCTTTCTTCTTGAGGATATATAGGGTTTACTGCTACGGTTGTTATTGTTGTTTTTAAGAAAACTACAATGCTGCAAAATTAATGAATAATCACGAACAAACAAACCAAAATCACAAGTTTTTTTGAACAAATTATAAGAAAAAACAAATAGAGACGCAAAATCTTGCGTCTCTATTTGTTTTACCCCTGATGACAGGGGTGATGTTGTAAGGTGAATGATTACTTCACAACCTTAACAGCGCTGGTGGTGCCGTCGGTGTAGGTGGTAACGACGATGGTCATGCCGTTAGCCTCCTGCATCTCCTGACCAGCCATGTTGAAGAAGCGAACACCAGCAACAGCCTTGTCAGCGTTCATCTCTTCGATACCGGTGCGGGGACCCTGAGCGCAATATACGAAGTAAGCCTCCTCTTCAGTGTAGGGGTTCTGAACATAAACACCGAGGGTGTAAGCGTAACCTACGGGCACGGTGTACATGTACTCAGTCTCCAGCAGAGGGTTGGCCATGGTGTGAGCGGACTCACCCATGAGAGTTGCCTGCATGTCATACTCAGCACCCAGGCGAACACCATTAACTACGAAGAAGAAGGGAACGACGGGGCGGTTAGCCTCGTTCTGAGCATCGCTCAGGTTCTCATCCCAGTAGAACTGACCCCACTTCTCATAGTTCAGAGTAACGGTGGTGGTGTAGCTACCATCGGAACCGAGGTTCAGCTGGAAGGGTTCCTCATTGCCAAACTGGTCGTACATAACCAACCAGTAACCGGTCTCGGGAGCCTCAAATGCCATAGCTGCGATAGCTACCAAAGCAGTTGCGAAAGAAAGAAGTAATTTCTTCATGATGATAAAACTTAAATTAATTAATTAATATGAGTTAATAAAAAATGTAATTCTACTCAAAATTCACATTAACTATTTGCTTTTCAAATACCAACCTAAAGATTTAACTAACCTGAAACAATAAATGTCGAGAGAGTCAATCCTGTTACTGGATGTGTATTCGTATGAAAATCAAACTACTAATGCATCAAGAGCTAAATTTCATGTGGCAAAATTACAACTATTTTTTATATTTGAGCACATTTAGCAGACTTTTTTTTTATTAAAAAGAGTTATTTTTACGTGTCTTTGTGAGAATTGGGCAATTTCAGTGCAGCTGATGGTGTTAAGCCAATACTGAAAATATGCCCATGATGCTGCCCAACAGGGCTCCCAACCACACGATGGCCCGCAACTCCTTTTTCATCACGTCGAGGATGATGGCTTCGGCCTCGGCCATATCCATCTCGTTGATGCGGTCCTCGATGATGGCGCTGATGTCGATGTCCTGCAGGATGCGCGGTAAGTGCTCGGTGATGATGACACGGTAGGCATTGAAGATGCCGCTCTTGACCTGCGTCAGTTGCTCACTGTGGCTCATAATCACCTGGCTCATGGTCATTTCCATCAAGTGGTTGGACTCCTCGGTGACCAGATTCTGGATCATCTGCTGCGAGTTGTTCTGCAGAATCTCGTTGATATGCTTGGCCATCAGTTTCTCGATGGGCTGGGCGAGGGGTTGGATCAGCAGGTCGGCCCCAAAACGCCCAGCGAGTGAGTTGCGCGTTTTTTCCAGCGCGTGCTCGGTGGCCATGTGGGCAATGCTGTCGCCCAAACGGCTGTCCTGCAGTTTGCCGGTAATCATCTTGACGATGCCGTTGGTCACGTCATTGCGCATGGCGGCGATGTCCTCGTCGCTCAGATAATGGCGGGCAAACTGTTCGATGGTCTCGTCGTTCTGGCTCTGTGTGGCGACAAACTCGTCGATGGCGGCATCCATCTTGTGGAGCATCTCATCGCTTAACAAGCTTTTTTCCAGCACATCCTTATTCATGAGGTTCTCGCTCACGGCCTTGCCGATAGATGCGGCGATGCGACCCTTCTCCTTAGGGATGATGCCTGGAGTGAAGGGTATGTGGAAGCCCATAATGTACTTGGGCTGGTGTGGCCGGAACAGCATGCGTATGGCGATGTCATTGGTAATGTAGCCGATGACTGCACCAACAAGCGGACCTACAAGATAGTGGTACATTATTCTTTGAATTCTATAATGATATCGGTGTAGTTACGGGGGTGACAGGTTACCTGAGGTCTACGACCTGGGTGCCCGCAGGTACCTGTGATTTGTCGAAGGTAAAGGTCGAAGCCGTCAGCGTTTTGTGCTTGTAGTCGGTGATGTGAACGACATAGACCGACTTGTCGCTCATTTCAAACCGGGCAGTGCGCAACAACGACGTCTTGGTGTCAAAGTACAGCCACAGCGTCTTGATATTGTCCTTTTTCTTGGGAGTAAGTTTCAACGCCAGGGTGTTGGCGGTCTTAGCCTTGGCTTTCTTCATGTTGAAGGCAGCCTTGAAATGCTGCACAGCAGCAACGGGGTTGGTCATCTGCAGCTCCTCGGCGGTGGGTGTGGTGATGTTCACCTCTCCAGTGACGGGAGACCATGACCATTGTGACTTGCCGTCATACCAGCACTTGACGTCACTGCCGCTGATGCGGAACTTGTTGCCCTGCATGGCGATGGTGCCTTTGCTGGTGCCCTGTGGCGAGGTGATGCTATAGTTGGCGGTGACACCACCGGCGGCGTTGATGGCGGCAGCGCACTTGTCAAGTGCTGCCGCAGGAGCCTGTGCCATGGTGAAGAGTGCCACCACGGCGGCTATGATTGCCATAAATGATCTTCTCATTGTCATCATTATTATCATTTGTTTTTGATTCTATAGATAGTGTAATAGCAAAAACAGTGCCAACCTGCTTGGCTGGCACATGGTGTCGTTAAGTGAATAGCTGGTCAATGTCCATCGGACTGACAAGCACTTGTCGAGGCTTGCTGCCCTGGGCGGGTCCCACGATGCCCGCGTGCTCCATCTGGTCCATCAGGCGGCCGGCGCGGTTATAACCGATTTCATAGCGCCGTTGCAACGACGATGTGCTGGCGGTGTTGCTCATGACGACAAACTTCACAGCCTCCTCAAACAGCGGGTCGCGGTCCTTGACGTTGCCCACATTGGCATCGCCACCGCCGCCTTCATCCTTGCCGACGTACTCGGGCAGCATGTAAGGCTCCTCATGGCTGATGTCACGGTCTTTATCCTCTTGGTCCTTAATGAAGTCGCAGATGCGCACGATGTCGGGCGTATCGACAAATGGACACTGCAGTCGCGTCAACTCGCCGTCAATCTGGAAGAGCATGTCACCGCGGCCGATGAGCTGCTGGGCTCCCGTGCGGTCGATGATGATCTGGCTGTCGATGCGCTGTGCCACGGCAAAGGCGATGCGTCCTGGGAAGTTACCCTTAATCAGGCCGGTGATGACCTTGGACGACGGGCGCTGTGTGGCAATAATCATGTGGATACCCACGGCACGGGCTTTCTGGGCGATGCGCACCAGCGGCGTCTCGACCTCCTTGCCGGCGGTCATGATCATGTCGCTGAACTCGTCGATGATACCCACGATGTAGGGCATGTACTGGTATTTCTTCTCGCCATGCTCGTCGCGCACCTCACGCAACTCGCGGCGCCACATCTCGTTATAGTCGCTCACGTTGCGCACTCTTACCTCCTCAAACACACGGTAACGGTCTTCCATCTCCTGGACGAGGCAATTCAGCGTCTTGATGACGCGGTCGGTGTCGGTGATGATGGCCTTTTCCTCTCCTGGGGCCTTGGCGAAATAGTATTTCTCCAGGTCGGCATACACGCTGAACTCGACGCGCTTGGGATCCACGAGGACAAATTTCAGCTCCGACGGGCCTTTCTTGTACAGCAGCGAGGTGATGATGGCGTTCAGACCCACCGATTTTCCTTTACCAGTGGCACCGGCAACGAGCAAGTGCGGCATCTTGGTCAGGTCGGCGATAAACACGTCATTGCTCACCGTGCAACCCAGGCACATGGGCAACTTGGCACGGCTCTCCTGGAAAGCTCTCGAGCCTAAAACTTCGCGCATGGGAACCACCTGCGGGTCGCGGTTGGGGACCTCGATGCCGATGGTACCCTTGCCGGGCATCGGCGCGATGATGCGGATGCCCAGTGCCGCCAGGCTCAGGGCGATGTCATCTTCGAGGCCGCGGATTTTGTTCACGCGCACGCCATCTTGCGGCACTATCTCAAACAGGGTGACAGTGGGCCCCACATGCACCATGATTTCCTTGATCTCGATGCCATATTTGCTCAAAGTGTCGCGGATGCGTTCCTTGTTCTCATCCTGCTCCTGCTTGTCCACGCTGTTTGGATTCATGCGGATATCCTGCAGCAGGTCCAGGGTGGGGAAGCGGTAATGGCGGTATTCGCCCGTCGGGTCGTGAGGGTTGCTCACGTCGGTGCTTGCGGCAATGGGCTTCAGATGGGCGGCCTCACCTTTGGTGACGTCGGCTTGCTGGTTTTTGGTTTTGGCTCGGCGCAGCCGGTTCACGGGCGATACTTTCTCATGAGTGTCGGCTTTACGGGTATCATCGGCCACCTTCTGCTCTTCACCCAAGAATGTGGATTCTCCGGGTTGGATAACCACCTTCTCGGCGTTTTCCTTGTTGCGAGAGCGCGTGCGGTCTAAACCTTTCTGCAACTGGTCATACAAGGCCTTGAGGGTCTGGTAGGTGAGGAATACCCACAGCATGAACAGTGCCAGGTTGACGGCAATCATGCCATATACCCCTGTCAGCCCTAACAGCCACTTGTTGGCATAGAAACCGAAGTAGCCTCCCAGCGGGAAAAAGGTGATGGGCTTCATGAAATAAGTCGCAGCGCCCACCATCATCGAGAAGGTAAGGATGCTGAACAGGCAGACAAAGGTGTACTGGAAGAAGTGCGCTTTCTTGCCCTTCATCACAAGCCTCATGCCCAACGTCAAGAACCACACCACGATGATGAACGCGGCAACACCCACGCCACTCGCGATGAAGAAGTCGCTTAACGACGCACCCATAGCGGCTCCGGCATTACGGATTTGGTCCGGTACCTGGGCATTCTCGATCATCGAATAGTTAGTAATACGGTTTTGGTCGCTCATTCCTGCCGACAGAAAGAACGACAAGAACGAGATCAACAGGTAGATACCTGTCATCAGCATCAAGATTCCCGTGACAAAGCGTAGTCGCCCGTTCTGGAAGAATGCCAGGAAACGTTGCCACTTGGTCACATTCTCATTGTCGATGGCTTGTTCGACCTCTTGTCGCTTCAGGTAGTCTTCAGATTTCTGAACACCACTGATGTCAGGATGGAAAAAGTCCTGATTATCACTTGTTTTCTTATGATGGTTGCCTTGATTTCTGCTCATTTTGCTATCGAAAAAATTTGAGGGTGTAAAGTTACAAAATAAAATTGGTTTACAAACGCAAACCAACTTTTTTTTTCAAAATAATTTTTGACACATTTTTTTGCTTTGTATCCAAAATACTCCAAATCGCCCATAGAATGGGGATATTGGCGCATTGAGGCCTGCAATTCGTCACATTCTCATGCAGAATATCACAGAAATGTGCTGGATTGGAATGAAATGTCTAAATTTGCACCTGAAAACTGAAAAACAGTCATGAAACAGGAAATCAACCCTAAAGAAACGACTCGGGCGCATGCCTTTGAGATGTGGATGCAAGCTCCTATGCCCATGGTGACGCTCACCAAGACATTTGATGTGACGCATATATATAGGATGAGCAAGCGACGGGGCATGAAGTTGAACATGCTCCTGTGCTGGTGCATCGGTAAAGCGGCAAGCAGGGTGAACGAGTTCTTCTTGTTGCCTGAAGGCGGAAAGTTGTTCAAGTATGATACTCTGGCCATCAATGTGATAGTGAACAATATGGATGGGGGCATCAGCTCGTGCGACATCCCTTATACCGATGACTTGGAGACCTTCAATTCAGACTACGTGAAGTTGACTGAGTCGGCTGCTAATGCGTGCGAGAGTAGCTTCATTGAGGGCGCGATGGTGATAGGCACTTCGGCCATGACAGCGACAGAACTCGACTGCATCGTCAACCAGTACACCGATATGTTCAATAATCCGATGGTGATGTGGGGGAAATATCGCAAGGGCCTGTTCAAGAGAACTTTGCCCATTTCGTTTCAGTTCCATCATGTGCAGATGGACGGCGGACATGCTGCCAAATTCTTGGACTATCTGCAGAATGAGATGAATGCGTTAAACCCACATTGAAAAATTCTTTTACCTTTGCACACATAATGAACCCGATAGCCATCAGACTTCTCAATCAGCAGCTCATCAGCCCGCAGTTCAGCGACCCCGCCCAGGTCGTCAGCCATATGGGTGCCATCCAGGCTCAGGAATACCGCATGATGCGGTGGGCTGTTGCCATGCGCACCCGTCGGCCGTCGGCGAGAGCCTTCAAGCATGCCTATGATAACGGTGAGATTGTCCGCCTGCACCTAATGCGTGGCACATGGCAGCTGGTGTCGTCCCAGGATTATTGGCCCATGCTCACACTGTGCGCACCCAAAGCCTTGGCAGTGACCCGTGGCTGGATGCACAGCAATCATATCAGCCTGCCTGACGAGGAGGTGTCAAGCATCCGCGACGTCCTTGTCAGGACGGCCGCCGACAAGGGAAGTGTCGTGAAAGAAGACTTCGTCAAGGCATTGGCCGAGAGAGATATACACATGGATGACCACCGCTTGTCCTATCACATCCGCATGGCAGAACTATCGGGCACATTGTGCAGTGGTAATCTGTTGCCCATGAAGGCCACTTATGCGCTTACGGCTCAGAAATTGACACCCCCGGTGCAGGTGGACCGCGACGAGGCTTTGCACACGTTGACCCGCAAGTATTTCCAGAGCCGCCAACCTGCCACACTCGAGGATTTCGTGTGGTGGTCGGGGCTGAACATCGGCGATTGCCGTCGGGGCATCGAACTCATAGGCAATTCGATTCATGAGGAGAAGTGGCGCGGCCGCACGTTCTACTTGACTGACGATTGCCGCACTCGCGGATTCCGCAAGGGCCGATACCTCATGATTCCGCCTTACGACGAATACCTGATCAGCTACAAGAGCCGTGACATCGTCCTATCGCCCGACTACAGCCACAAGGCGCACAACAACAGCGGCATCTTCCAGCCCGTCATCGCCCATGACGGCATTATCTGCGGCAACTGGGCACCATTCAAAGACGAAAGACAAGCGGAGTTTTTCTTAGGGAACCACGATGACGGCATTCAAGCCGAATGGGAAAGATACAGGCAATTCCTTACGAAATAGACCATATAGGGCACTATACAGCCAATAGCACCTCACGCTAAGGCGCAAAGCCGCTAAGTTGTTAATACTAAGAGATTTATTGACTTAATCCTTTTTCCAGAAGGAACGGGTGAAGATGACCAGGACGGTGAAAAGTTCCAGACGGCCCACCATCATCTCAAAGGCGAGCACCCACTTGGCTCCAGGATGCAAGGCCACCCAAGAACCGTTGGACCCGGTCACGCCATGGCCGATACCCACGTTGCTGATAGCCGACATCGACGTGTACATCGCGTCAAACACGGGAATGCCGTAGAAGGTCAAGTACAGCGCCACAACCATAATAATAAGGATATAGACGGAGAAGAAGGTGAACACCTTGCTCACCACATGGTTGGGGACGGGTTTGCCGTCGATGTGCACGGCACGCACCGAGTTGGTATGCAAAACGCGGTAAAACTCATTGGCGGTGTGCTTGAGCAACACGATGAGACGGTCCATCTTGGCACCACCAGAGGTGGATCCAGCCATACCGCCAAAGAACATCATCACCATCAGGATTACGGTGACAAACTCGCCGCTGTTCTCGTAGTCAAAGGTCGAGAATCCCGTCGAGGTAATGGCCGACAAGGTATCAAAAGCACTGTAGATAAACCGATCTCCGTGGTTGTCCAGGAAACTCATGTAGATCATGTACAAGAAGATGCCCACGGTGGTAATCAATGTTGTCATGCAATACCAGCGCAGGGTGTTATTGTGCCTGATACGATTGAAATTGCCGTGCATGGCGGCCGAGATGATCGAGAAGCTGACGCCGCCGATAAACATGAAAATGAGCACCACGATAAACACGTAGCTCGATTGCCAGTAGTCCAAGCCAATGTTTTTGGTGGAATAGCCACCGGTGGATGTGGTCGTCATCGCATGGCAAACGGCATCAAACCAATCCATGGGACCGATAACAAGCAGAATGGTCAAGAGGCCGGTCAGACCGATGTAGATGAGCCACAGGTCCTTAGCCGTTTGGCTCACGCGTGGGCGCAAGCGTTCGTGGGTGATGCCTGTCACCTCAGAGTTGAACAGGGCGATGCCGCCCTTCTGGTTCAACATGGGGATGACCGCAAGGGTGAACAGGATGATTCCCATACCTCCAATCCATTGCGTCATGGCTCGCCAGAACAGAACGCCCCTGGGAATCTCCTCGACGTAACGAATCACGCTTGAACCGGTTGTGGTAAAGCCCGCCATGGTTTCAAAGAAGGCGTCGGTCACGTTGTTGAAGGTCTCGCTGAACAGGTAAGGCAGCATGCCGAAGACCGAGAAGAATACCCACACAATGGCGGTGAGCATCAGGCCCTCGCGCTTGTGCATCGATGTGCTGTGAGGCTTGATGCCAAAAGCCATGGCGGCACCCACCATGGCAGTGATGGCCGTGCTGTAGATAAAGGAACGCAATGCCGTTTGCTCATCAAAAAACCACGACACAGCCAGCGGCAGCAGCATGAAGGCCGCTTCGATGAGCAGCAGCCAGCCCTGCATACGCAAGACGATGGGGAAATTGATATTTTGGTTGGAGCGCTTATGCATCACGAGAAGTATTTGTCAAGTTTGTGGATTGCTCCCTGCAGGCAGAATACCACCACATGGTCGCCTGCCATGATGCGGGTGTTACCGTCAACGAGTTGGCCCTTGCCGTCACGCACCAGTCCCGCGATAGTGAAGTCTCGGCTCAGTTTCAGGTCCTTGACGTCGGCACGTGTCACGCGGTCGCCTTCTTCGACGATGACCTCGGCAACCTCGGCATCGGCGAGGGCCAGGCAGCGGGCATTGTCCTCGTCAGCGTCAATCATGATTTGGTAGATGCGGCTCGACGCCAGCAGTTTTTTGTTGACGATGGTGCCGATGTTGAGCGCTTCGGCCTCATTGATGAACTGGATGTCCTCGACCTGAGCGATGGTTTTGGGCACGCCGTTGGTCTTGGCGATCATGCATGCCATCATGTTCACGGCGCTGTTCTCGCCCAGGGCGATGAAGGCGTCATAATAGCTCACACTCTCTTCCTCGCTCAACTCCGAGTCGCGGAAGTCGCCTTGCACCAGTTTGCAGTTGGGATAGCGCTGCGACAGCTCGTCGCACCGCTGCATGTCACTCTCGATAATCTTGATGTCAACACTCTTGCCAAGCTTTTTGACCAGTTGCTCGGCGATATCGTTACCGCCCACGATAAGCACATTATCAACCGGCGTCTGTGTCTTGCCGCACACGTCGCGCACCTCGTCGATATGGTCGCGCGTAGTGGCCACATAGATGATGTCGTTTTCCAGCACGCGGTCGTCGCCACGAGGAATGATGATTTCGCGGTTGCGCTTAATGGCCGACACGTGCAGGAAGTGGCTGATGTTGGAGACGTCCCTCAGCATCTGGTTCACGATGCGCGCGTTGGAACGGATTTTCACACCCACCACAATCAGCTCGCCGTCAAACAGTTCAAACCAGTTTCTGGCCCATGTGCGTTTTAGGGCGCTGGAAATCTCCTTGGCAGCCAGCATCTCGGGATAGATGAGGTGGTCAATACCCAGCTTGTTGATGTGTTCACGCCACTTGGGGTTGAAGAATTCGTCATTATCAACGCGGGCAACGGTCTTTTTGGCCCCCAGGCGTTTAGCCATCGAGCATGCCAGGATGTTGCGCGCCTCGCTCTTGGTCACGGCTATGAACAGGTCACAGGCGCCCGTCTTGATGGCATTCAGGTCGCTAAACGAGATGGCGCTGCCCTGATGTGTGAGCAGGTTGTAGTTCTCGAGGGGCTCAAGCTTCTTGTTATCAACGTCCATGACGATGATATCCTGCTCCTCATTACTGAGCATTTTGGCAAGATGGGTCCCGACTTCTCCGGCGCCGGCAATAACGATTCTCATTGTCTTTTATATTTAGTATCTGTATGATGGAGTGTCAAAATCTAACTCTGTTATATAACCGTGCTAATGCACGGGAAATTGAGCAAATTATATTTAAAACTAAGTATAACTATATAATTTTAATTCAAAAATTTGTTTAATTTCCCGCCCAACGGGCGGTTATGTTGAGAACTATTGAATGATGACACACTATCTCTCTTATTTCCCTAAAAGTTTAAGGATTTCACTTTCAAGCGATTTGGCGTCCATGCCGCAGCGCTCATACAGTTCGGCAACAGTGCCCTGATGCACAAACTCGTCCTGCACACCCAGCATCCTCAGGTGGTTGGTCTTGTCGTGGCGGGTCATCCATTCGGCAACTGCCGACCCCAGGCCGCCCACCACGGTGCCGTCCTCGATGGTGATGATGCTGTGGTAGCGCTTGGTAGCTTCCTCCAGAATCTGCTCGTCGATGGGCTTGAGGTATATCATGTCATAGTGGCCCACCTTGATGCCGCGTTCAGCCAGGCGCTTCACCACGTCGATGACCTCGTTACCGATGTGGCCGATGCTCAGCACGGCAACACCTTCTCCCTCAGCCATTTTCCGTCCCTTGCCCACGGGCAGCACCTCCATCTCGTTGCGCCATTCGGCGATGACGCCCTTGCCACGGGGATAACGGATGGCAAACGGTCCCATGCCGTCCTGCTGGGCGGTGAACATGAGGTTGCGCAGGTCGTGCTCATTGAGCGGTGACGCCACCGTCATGCCGGGTATGCAGCGCAGGTAGGCCAGGTCGAACAGGCCATGATGCGTCACGCCGTCCTCGCCGACGATGCCGCCGCGGTCGATGCAGAAGGTGACAGGCAGGCCCTGGATGGCCACGTCATGGATGATGGAGTCGTAGCCGCGTTGCAGGAAGGTGCTGTAGATGGCACAGTAGGGATGCATACCGTCCTTGGCAAGGCCACCAGCAAAGGTCACCGCGTGGCCTTCGCTGATGCCCACGTCAAAGGCACGCTCGGGCATCGCCTCCAGCATCAGCGACATCGAGGTGCCGCTGGGCATGGCAGCAGTGATGCCCACAATCTTATCGTTTTTCTCGGCCAGTTCCACAAGGGTCTTGCCGAACACGTCCTGGTACTTGATGGGACCGCCCTTGCCGCCCTTGGCGCGCTCGCCGGTTTCCTCGTCAAACTTGCCCGGAGCATGCCAGGTGGCAGGGTCGGCCTCGGCGGCAGCAAAGCCCTTGCCCTTGACGGTGCGCACGTGTATCAACTTGGGGCCGGTCATGTCCTTGATTTCGCGGAACACCTTCACCAACCTCTTCACGTCATGGCCGTCATACAGCCCGAAGTAGCGGATGTTCAGACCCTCAAAGATGTTCTGCTGCCCCGAGAACAGCGACTTCAGCGCGTTGCTGAAGCGCATGATCAGGCCCTTGCGGTTGTCGTTGATGACCTTGTGGCGGCGCAGGAACTGATAGGTCTTGTAGCGCAACTTGTTATAGCGGCGTGACGTGTGCAGGTCACTCATGTAATGGCTCAACGCACCCACGTTAGCATCAATCGCCATGTCGTTGTCGTTGAGGACGATAATCAGGTTATTGGGGTTGGTCGCGGCATTGTTGATGCCCTCAAAAGCCAGACCGCCACTGATGCTCGCGTCGCCAATGACGGCAACCACCTTGCGGCTTGAGTTGTGCTGCAGCTCGGCGGCAATCGCCATGCCCAGAGCAGCGCTGATGGAGTTGGAGGCATGGCCGGCAGTGAAGGTGTCGTACTCGCTCTCGGCGGGATTGGGGAAGCCGCTCAGGCCGTCCAATTTGCGGTTGTCGTCAAACTGGTCGCGCCTGCCCGTCAGGATCTTGTGGGCATAGGCCTGGTGACCCACGTCCCACACCAGACGGTCGTCGGGCGTGTTGAACACATAGTGCAGCGCCACGATAATCTCCACCGCGCCCATACTCGAGGCAAAGTGCCCCGGGTTGCTCGACAACTCGTGTATCATATATTGCCGTAGCTCGTGGCACACCTGTGGCAACTGGTCGATATCCAGTTTCCTCAGGTCGGCAGGGCTGTCGATTTGTGCCAGCAGCGGACAGTGTTCTTGTATGTATGGTTTTGTAGTCATGGTCAGTCTTTCTTTCTCACATATTTCTTGTAGAGAGGTACAAACACAATGATTCCTGACGCCACGATGGTGAAAATCACCATGAAGTCAATTCTTGCGGCCCGCGTCAACAGCAAATAGCACAGCGCCAGCCACAACAGCAGGATGCAAGCAAAACGTATCAAATTACCAGTCGTCATAGGGTCATCATCATATTGTTTAACCTGCAAAGATACTGCAAAATCACATTATCGGTGAATATTTGGGCCAAAAAATCACATTATCGGAAAAATCAGAGACACGAATCCCCATAAATCCCCACGAATTTCCATTAATATCACTTATGAGTAATTCGCGGTCACCTATGTAAAAATTGAATTTCTTTACATGGGTTTATCGTGCTAGAATTTGGTGGAAAAAGGAAAGATTGCTAACTTTGTGGTTGAGTTTCGGTTTATCCGTGATGCTCAAGACATATTTTTATATGGAAAGCGTTTCTTGATTTATCCAAATGATTGATAAACAGACTATGTCCCCACGTTTTCTCGTTTTATTACCACCAAGTCGCCGTTGAGAGGGACCACTGCGACACAAATAAACAACAAGCACGATTATGAAAGAATTATCCTTCCGAGCCGCCCTGCTGCTGATGGCGTTTTGTACTATTGCTGATATTCATGCCTATGACTTCATGGTCGATGGCATTTACTACAACATTATTAATAATAATGAGGTTCATGTGACATGTAGAAACTATGATGATGAAGGCGATTATTCAGGAGCTATCACAATCCCCGAGTGTGTAACGTTTAATAATATTTCTTACATTGTTACAGGAATTGGTGAGAGGGCATTTCACAATAGCTATAATCTAACAAACATTGATATTCCCAATTCAGTATCAGTTATAGGACGATATGCATTTTATAAATGCACTAGTCTATCCCAAATTATTTTTCCGAATTCAATAGAGGTATTAGATGACTTTTCTTTCTTTGGATGTTCAGGCCTATCTGAAGTATTCATTCCCAATTCCGTCAAAAAACTTGGTGAATCCTTTGATTATGGTCCATTTGCATTCTGCTCGGGACTTCAATCGGTTCACCTGCCAGATTCAATAGAGAAAATCACAGTTGGAACATTTGCAGAATGTACCGGATTAAAGAGTATCAATATTCCTAGCACAGTCACTGCTATCGAAGAAAGTGCATTTGAAAATTGTTCGAGTCTTACCAATATCGAAATTCCCAGCAAGGTTTATAAGATTGGGCCGAATGCTCTTGCAGGTACAGCCTGGCTTAGCAATCAGCCAGATGGAATGGTTTATGCCGGGAAAGTTGCCTACAAATATAAAGGATCTATTCCTGATGGTTCTTCCATTACCCTTGAAAACGGGACTCTGGGTATTGCAGGAGCAGCGTTTGTAACAACAACTTCTAGTGATTATGGATATTTACCTGATGATTATTACAACGGTTTAACGGGCATTTCAATCCCGAATACAGTTAGGTGTATCGAAAAAAGAGCATTCTATTCTTGTCATAATTTAAGGGAAATAATCATCCCGAATTCAGTGACCGAAATAGGTGAACGAGCGTTTGCTTCTTGTTCAAGTCTGGTTAAAGCCACAATCAGTGACGATGTCGATACTTTAATGTACGGCACATTTGAGTATTGCAAAACATTGAAAGATGTTACTATCGGCCGAGGAATGAAAGCATTTGATAATGGTGTATTTTATCATTGCGATGCTTTAGCTAAAGTAACCTGTAAAGCAACACTGCCTCCTGCATTGGAAGGCCAGACCTTTGACAAAGAAACTTACACAAATGCGGTATTGTGTGTGCCCAAGGAATCTGAGCTGGACTACATGACGGCTTACGGGTGGAAGAGTTTCACTCGCATCGTGGGAATTGATGTCCACACTGATGCGTGTGATGTGAACGGTGATGGCGTGGTGAACATCAGCGACCTTAACAATGTGGTGAATGACATTTTGAGTGGCAAGGGCGATCCGTCGATGGACGTGAACGTCGATGGCTCGGTCAACATCAGCGACATCAACATCATCGTCCAAAGCATCCTCACCACCAACTAACGACAATCTGCCGCCGGTTGTGTTTTGGAAGACAAGAAAGACAAGAAAAACAAATAGTAAATCCCGATTGACAATTTTGTCTTTAGGAAGTCAAGATAATTGTCATTCTTGTCTTTCTTGTCGTTAAAGTCCAACTACGCGCTGGATAGTATAGTATTTGTTGTACTTGTTTTCTTTATCGTTTATGGGCGGCTCTTGCGGGTGGTGCCCCATTTGCTGGGGTTGGGACCCATCGTGAGGGTGAGGGTGCCGCCGGCGATGATGTCGCGGTAGTCGATGTAGCTCTTGTCGTAGCGCATGCCGTTGAACTGGGCGCTCTGGACGTAGATGTTCGTGTCGCTGTTGTTCAAAGCCTTGACGGTGAACGTCTTGCCGTCGCCCACGTTGATGGTGGCCTCGTCGAACAGGGGTGAACCGATGATGTACTTGCCACCAGCGGGTTCCTCTTGATACAGGCCGATGGACGACAGCACATACCATGCCGACATCTGGCCCACGTCCTCGTTGCCGCTCAGGCCGTCCAGGTCGTTGCGGTACTGCTCACGCAGCACGCGGCGCACGAGTTGTGCCGCCTTCCAGGGTTGCCCCACATAGTTGTACATATATATAATGTGGTGGCTGGGCTCGTTGCCGTGGGCATACTGGCCGATGAGGCCCGACACGTCGGGTGAGGCCTCTTCTCCCAAATCGCCCTCCACGATGAACAGCGAGTCCAACTTGCTGACAAAGGCCTTCTCGCTGCCGAACAAGTCCACCAGCCCGTGCACGTCATGGGGCACCAGCCAGGTATATTGCCAGGCGTTACCCTCGCAGTAGTCGTCGTTGCGGTGCTTGGTCGATAGCGGGTCAAAATCCTTGAGGTCACGGAAGTTCCCCTTAGAGTCCTTACCGCGCATGAAGTGCGTCTGCTTGTCAAAATAGTGTTGGTAGGACTTGCTGCGCTGGTTGAAGTAACTGAGGTTTTCTTGGTCACCCGTGAGTTTTGCCACTTGGGCGATGCACCAGTCGGCGAGGGCATATTCCAGCCCGCGGGCCACGGTCTCTTTGTCGGGCTCCAGGTCGTAGGGGATGTAGCCATACTGCTTCAGCAGCCCCATCGACCGCTCGTCAAGCATCGCGCTGGTTGCCATAGCCTTTAATGCCGCAGTAGCGTCAACGTCAAAGCCTTTCAGCACCAGGTCGGCCAGCACGGGCACACCCGGGTTGCCCACCATGCAGTCGGTCTCGTTGCCCATCAGGTGCCACACGGGCAGTTTCCCCTGTTGTTCGAAGATGTGCAGCAGCGTCTGCGCCATGTCGCGCTGCTTCTCGCGGTGGATGAGCGTCTGCAAGGGATGGGCGGCGCGGTAGGTGTCCCACAGCGACAGGGTGGTGTAGTTGGTGAAATCACCCTCATGCACCTCGCCGTCGGCACCGCGGTACTCGCTACACACGTCACAGAATACCGATGGCGCCACCATCGTGTGGTACAGGGCGGTGTAAAATACCGTGCGGTCATCGGCATTGCCAGTCTTGATGTCGATTTTTCCCAATTCAGCATTCCAAGCCTTATCTGCCGCGGCAATAATGGCTTGGAAATCCCATCCTGGATTCTCGCTCATCAGGTTGCCGATGGCGTTCTCGATACTCACTGCACTCAGTCCTGTCTTGACCAATAAAGATTGGCTATGGTTGGGGGTTGTGATCAGGCCCAGCGTGTCGCCGTTGATTTTTTCCAGTTTCACATCCTGTGAGAACTCCATGGCAAAGAAAGACTTTTGGTCCCTTGCCCAGCCCGATGAGTAGCGGTATCCGGCAATCATGCGGGGTGACAACTGCTTCATCTTCATCTGTTTGGGAGAGTCCCAACCGATGCCCTGGCCCAAGTCGAGCAGCAGCTGCATGGTCTGTTGGTCGGGGGCAAACGTGTAGCGGTGCATGCCCGTGCGCAGGGTGGCTGTCAGTTCCACCATGACGTAGGGCTTGCCGCCTTCACGCAATGTGATGGCATAATAGCCGGGACGAACCGTCTCGTCGCTGTGGCTGAACACCACCTTGCGCTGGTCGCTGCCAGTGACAGGCAGCAGCGCCACGTCACCCAGGTCGCCGATGCCCGTGCCGCTCAAGTGCTGATGGCCAAAGCCGATGAGTATCGAGTCGCTCGTGTGATAGCCCGAGCACCAGTCCCAGCCGCGCGTGGGCTCGGTAGGCCCCAACTGCACATAGCCGAAAGGCACGTTGGCACCCAGGAACACGTGTCCGTGTCCGCCCGTTCCGATGGTGGGATTCACCCATTTAGTCAGTCCTTCCTCACTTGCTACTGCCGTCAGGCATCCCATGACTGTCAGGATAACAAATATCAGTTTTTTCATCTTGCTCAAGTGTTAACAATTGGTTTGAGATTGCAAATATAGTTATAAATTGGTACAATTATTGCATCAATTGAGTCTTGTTGACAAATTTTTGTGTAACTTTGCAAGTCGAAATCATAATTTCTATAAGATGAAGATTTTCACTAAGAACGTTAAGATAGCGCTCACCGTGCTGGTGGGACTGGCTTTGCTTTATTGGGGCATCAACTACCTGAAGGGTGTGAACCTGTTTACTCCGGCCAACTACTTCTATACCGAGGTGGAAAGTGCCGATGGCCTGCTTGAGGCGGCTCCCGTAACTGTCAATGGCTTCCAAGTCGGGCAGGTAAGGGAAATCAAGTATGACTACCAGAAGAATAAAATCACCATCATGATAGGCATGAACAAGGAGATGAAGGTCCCCGCCGGCAGTACCATCAACATGGTGTCGGGCCTGCTGGGCGGCGCTTCGATGGTGCTCAACCTGGGCAACGGGTCTCCCATGGAAACAGGCAGTTTCATCCCCACTACCGATGTGCCGGGACTGATGGATAACGTGAAGGATAACGTCATGCCCATGGTGAGCGGAATGATGCCCAAGGTGGACTCCATTGTCTCTAACGTCAATATGCTTACGTCCGATCCTGCTCTTGCGGCATCGTTGACACGCCTTGACGCCATTACCCGCCAGCTGCAAGCCAGCGCCCAGCAACTCACCCAGCTGATGGCAGGCTTGAACCGCAGCGTCCCCGGTGTGATGAGCAATGTGAACGGCATCACCAGCAACCTCTCGGGTGCTTCAAGCAATATTACCGACTTGTCCGAGTCCCTGAAGCAGTTGCCGCTCGACGAGACGCTCAACAAGGTTAACACGACGCTTGCCAACCTGCAGGCCCTGAGTGAACAGCTCAATGACAAGAACTCCAGCCTGGGCAAGTTGGTGAACGACCACGAGCTTTATGACAACGCCAACCATGCCATTGCCAGCCTCGACTCGTTGCTGATAGATATCAAGGCCAATCCCAAGAGGTATATCAACGTGAAGGTCTTCTAAACGATGTTTTACCTGTTATCTCATATACGGTATTTCTCATTGCGAGATAACAAAAAAATCACCTCTTGACCACATCAAAATCTCTATTTGGAATCATTCTAAATAGAGATTTTTTTTAAAATTATGGTTTTCGGGATTTGCAAAATCAAACCCTTGCTATTACAGCCGTTTGCGAGTTTGAAAAATGAAATAGATAAAAATTCAATAATATGTAAATCGCTGATTATCAGATGAAATATTAAACCGAGGGGACCTAAAATGTAAAAAATTTGAAATAGAGATGTAACCCTTTGTTTTTCAATAACGTTATACTCAGAATGAGATTTCCAAATTTTTTCGGCACTTTTTTATAAGAAAATATTGACCGAAATTTGTACTGCTAAAAAGCACTGTAAAAACCATCCATTACTAACAAAATTGTTTTAGGGTTTAGTTGTTAGCGATGAGCCATTGGCCAAATGCTAAACTATTGAATACCACTTTCGACTGACAACTGACGACTAAAAACTGACAACTTAAATATAATAATGTATAACGTTGCACAACAGTGGAACCGCTGCCTTGACGTCATCAAGGCTAATGTGCCGACCGAGCAGTTTGATGCTTGGTTCGCACCCATTGTTGCCGTTGACTTTGACCAGGAAAACAGCCGTGTGACGCTCAGGGTTCCCTCGCAGTTCTTTGTCGAGCAAATCGAGGGCCGTTATCTCAATATCCTCAAGGCTGCCTTGAAAAAGGTGTTTGGAGAGAACGTCAAACTCTTCTATAAGTTTAATGTAGTGGGCCATGACGATGCCAGTGCCGTCGAGCAGACCGAGGCAGGCTCCAGCGTTAAGCTCAAGCAGGATCTCAAGATCCGCAAGCCGCGTGTCGCCAACCCCTTTGAGCGCGAGGATGTGCTCGAGGACATTGACCCGCAACTCAACCCGCGATACACCTTCGAGAACTATTGCAGCAGCATGAGCAACAGGCTTGCCGTGAGCATCGGTCAAGCGATTGCCGAGCACCCCGAGGTGAAGACCTACAACCCCTTGTTCGTCTTTGGAGAGACCGGCGTTGGCAAGACTCACCTGTTGCAGGCTATAGGTATCAAGCTCAAGGAGAATAACCCGCGCATGAGGGTGCTGTATGTATCTTCGCGCGTGTTCGAGAGCCAGTACACGACTGCCGTACAACAGAAGAAAATCAACGACTTCATTAATTTCTATCAGAGTATCGACGTGCTCCTGCTTGATGACATCCAGTTCTTTGCTGGCAAGCCGGGCACGCAGAATACCTTCTTCCACATCTTCAACCATCTGCACCAGCACCAGCGCCAACTGGTGATGTCCAGCGACTGCCGCCCGAGTGACCTCGATGGCATGGAGCCCAGGCTCATCTCCCGTTTCAAGTGGGGCATGACAGTACAGTTGGAGAAACCCGACAAGGATTTGCGCCGCAAGTTCCTTGCCATGAAGGCCGCACAAGATGGCCTCAACATTGCCGACGAAGTCCTTGACTTTATCGCAGCCAATGTCACCGAGAGCGTGCGTGAGCTCGAAGGCATCATGATTGCCCTGCTGGCCCATGCCACCATGCTGGGACAGGACATCACCATCGACCTGGCCCGCACCGTCATTGGCAACACCGTCAAGGTAACCCCCAAGCAGTTGACCTTCGAATCCATAGCCGAGACCGTTGCCGATTACTACAACCTGCCTACCGAGTTGATCTACGGCAAGTCGCGCAAGCGTGAAATCAGTGACGCCCGCCAGCTGGTGATGTATCTTGCCCGAAAAGAGGCCCAGATGTCGTCAACGAGCATTGGCGCACGTCTTGACCGCACCCATGCCACCGTGCTTCATGCCTGTACCCAGGTCGAGCAGCGTATGTCTATCGAGAAGGACTTTTCTCGCGAGGTAGCGACAATCACTGCCAATCTTATGCAGTGAGGTTTAGGCTTTAGGCAATAGGTCTTAGGTGATTAAACCTTAAAAAAAAGTGGCTTTAGCTGGCATCCACCAACTAAAGCCTATTTTTTTGTAGAAATCATTCCTCATTCCTAACTTCTCATTCCTCATGCTTGACGTGACGGACTATCTTCCATCCAGTGGCTGCCACAGCAATGGACATCAAGGGACTGATGATGTTGAAGAAGCAGTAGGGCAGATAGGTGAGGGTGGGGACACCGAGCACCGTGGCCTGTGTCATGCCGCAGGTATTCCAGGGGATGAGCACCGACGTGACCGTGGCGGCATCCTCGGTTGTGCGGCTCAGCAGACGCGGCTCATAGCCTTCCTTGTCATAGACGTTGCGGAACATGTCGGCAGTGAGCACGATACTGATGAACTGGTCACCGGTGGTCAAGTTGAGGAAGATGCCGGTCCCTACTGTGGACGAAACAAGGCTGGTGCGTGTGCGCACAAACTTGATGACGACACGGGTGATGCTCTCAATCATGCGGCTGGCTACCATCGTTGCACCAAAACACATCGCACAGATGATGAGCCAAATGGTGTTGAGCATGCCTGCCATGCCTCCCGTGGATACCAAGTCGTTGAGGGAGTCAAAACCGGTCTCGATGGCTGTGGCTCCCGAAAAGGTGATGGCCAGCCCCTTAGTCAGCGCGGCTGCGGTGGTCAACGAGGCATCGTTGGCTATCTGTGTCAGGATGTGAGGTTGCAGAATCAGAGCAGTGATACCTGCCAGAATCGACGAGGCAAAAAGCACAATCAGCGACGGCACCTTCTTGGCGATGAGCACGCCGGTAACAACAGGTACCAGCAGCGTCCAAGGCGAGATGTTGAAGGTTGAGGTCAAGCCCTGGGTGTATTGCTCCACTTGCAGCGCTCCCTCGTTGCCATGGCCTAATCCCGTGATGAGGAAAATCACCAGCGTGATGATTATCGACGGCATGGTAGTGAACATCATGTAGCGGATATGGACAAAAATGTCAACGCGTACCGACGACGATGCCAGAATCGTCGTGTCGCTCAGGGGTGACATCTTGTCGCCGAAGTAAGCGCCCGAGATGATGGCGCCAGCGGTCCAGGCTTCGGAGATGCCTAACGCATGACCGATGCCTAACAGTGCCACGCCGATGGTCGCGATGGTTGTCCATGAACTGCCTGACAGCAGCGACACCAGCGCGCAGATGAAGCAGGCGCTCACAAGGAAGAATTGCGGCGAGAGCACCTGTATGCCATAGTAGATGAGGGTGGGCACCACACCGCTGATCATCCATGAGCCGGACAGCATGCCCACCGTCAACAGGATGAGCAAGGTGACAGACATATCACCAATCGTCTTGGTCATCTGCCCTTCAAACACCTTCCACGGCACATGATACAGGGTCATGGAAAGTGTTACGCACACGGCGAGTCCCAGCAATAGGGCTATCTGGCTGCCACCGTTCAGCGAGTCGCTGCCGAACAGGGCGATGACGACACCCAGCAGGGCGATGAGCACCACGACGGGTATTATCGCGATCGCAGGATGTGGAAGTGGACGTTGACTCATTCTGTAAGGTCTTTATGTTTTTTTTGATGTCGCAAAGGTAATGCTTTTTCTTCAATATCACCTGCTGGGGCATTCTCTAAAAACTATGCGGCCATTCATCATGCCCCCACGAGGCAGGTTTTGTGAGCAAGAATTTGCGTAAATTGTTTGTTCATAATAATATATGTTGTAACTTTGCAAGCTTTTGGATAAGCCCAGATTAATGAGTAAAAATGAAGAATTTGCTGAATAGAATTCTGAAGTCATCCAAGTTGAGGAGCGGACTTACTTTAATTATCACGGCTGCTGTGTTGCTGGAGTTGATAGCGGCACTGCAATACATGTACGCTCACCGTGTGCTGGAGCGTGAACTTGAGCACCGTGCCGAGACCGAGATGACACTCAAGGCAATACTCATTAAAGGCACGCTTCAAAAGACAGAGCAGATGCTGCGTGACTATTCGTGGGATATCATAGATGCTCTGGATAACCCCGATTCAGTGGCTAGTGAATTAGCTTTTCTGGTTGACAATAATCGGGAAATTCTCAGTTCAGGAATGGCGTTTGTGCCCAATTATTATCCCTCTAAGGGTTATTGGTATGAACCGTTTGCCAAGATCGAGGACGGAAAGCTAATCTGCCGCCAGTTAGGGGACGAAAGCCATGATTATACCCAATTGGACTTCTATAACCAGGCATTAGAGACAGGGAAGCCAACTTGGGCCGACCCATACGTTGATGTGGCCAGTAATAACGTGGAGGATACACTCATCACCACCCATTCCATGCCTATTATAGACAAAAACGGCAAACTGGCCGGCGTGTTTGCCATTGATGTTTCGTTGGACTGGCTCAGCGACACCATCAATGCCCGCCATGCATATCCATCGTCGTTTGACCTGCTCCTTACAGAGGGGGGCGACTTGGTTTGCCGACCCAAAGCGTCTCATATCAATGCTGGTGATGTCAGTCTGGTCCATCAGCTGATTAATGACAGTTCTGTAGTCAGGCACAAGAGTCAAAGTGGCATTACCACCATCATTGAATTCCGTTCACCATACGATGGTGAAAAAGGTTATATTTTCTATGCCAACATGAAGGGTAAGCCGCATTGGCAACTGGCTGTGGCATGTTATGAAAAGGAAGTTTATGCCCCGCTGAAGCGCATGCGCCTCATGCTGTCGCTGGCTATGCTGGCTGCGATGGGGCTGCTGGGACTCATCGTTTATAGAACGGCCCGAAGTGAGCGCCGCCTGCACAGAGCCGCTGTTGAGCGTGAGCGCATCGGTGGTGAATTGCGCATCGCACGAAACCTGCAGATGTCGATGCTGCCCGTTAAGTATCCCGCATTTCCCGACCGCACCGACGTTGATGTGCGCGGTCTGCTGATGCCTGCCCGTGAGGTGGGCGGTGACTTGTACGACTTCTTTATCCGTGACGAGAAACTGTTCTTTGCCATTGGCGACGTGAGCGGCAAGGGAGTGCCCTCGGCGCTTGTAATGGCGATTGCCCACGCCTTGTTCTACTCGACCTCCAGCCATGAGAGTAATCCGGCATACATCATGCGCGACTTGAACGAGACCGCCTCACGCAACAATGATAGCAATATGTTTGTCACGTTCTTCATCGGTGTGCTGGATCTGCCGACGGGCCGCCTGCGTTATTGCAATGCGGGCCATGAAATCCCCATCATCATTGGGAAGCAGCTCTCGATGCTTCCGGTTGAGGCCAACCTGCCTCTTGGCGTTATTGGTGACTTCAACTATGAGGTGCAGGAGGTCATCCTTGAGCCTAACTCGTCTTTGTTCCTCTATACAGACGGACTGACCGAGGCTATGGACAATGAACACCTGCAATTCGGTCTGCAACGCAGCATGGATGCCCTGATGCCCTATTGCGCGATGAAGAACCCGTCGTTGGAAAAGATGCTGGAATCAGTACGCAACGAGGTAAATACCTTTGTTGACGGTGCCGATCAGAGTGATGACTTGACGATGCTCGTGATCAGCTACACCCCCAAGAGTGAGACCCTGGTGTCGCACGAGTCCATTACATTGACTAATGACGTAAGTCAGGTGCCCGACCTCAACAACTTTGTGACGTCATTCTTGAGCCGCTTGCATGTTGACGCCACGATTGAAGGCCAAGTCAAGCTGGCTGTCGAGGAGGCCGTTGTCAACGTGATGAATTACGCGTATCCCATGGGCACACAGGGCAGCATCACCCTTGATGCCGCATCCGACGGCACTTTCTTGAAATTTGTCATCACCGACTCGGGAAAGGCCTTTGACCCGACCGAAGGCGGTAGAGTGGACACTACTTTGTCGGCCGAGGAGAGGCCCATAGGTGGGCTTGGCATATTTCTTGTAAGAGAATTAATGGACTCCATCAATTACGAGCGCATTGACGGAAAGAACATTTTAACATTAAAGAAAAGTATTAACCATAAATAAGTGATTAGAAAATGAAAACTAGAATTGAGGAAATGGAGGGCAAGATTATTGCCACGCTTGAAGGTGAACTTGACACCGCTGCGGCGATGGAAGTGGAAAAGGAATTACACCCCCTGTATGAAAACAAGGGACGCGATATCGTCATTGAGTGCGGTAAACTGGAGTATATCGCATCAAGCGGTTTGCGCATTCTCCTGGGTATCCTCAAGAGCACCAAGGCTGGTGGTAACAAGGTCACCTTGCGCAACATGAATGACGACATCAAGAATGTCTTTAAGATGACCGGATTAATCAATCTGTTTGACATTGAGTGATGCACCTTCCCATGTGCAAACTTAATAATATCAGACTGTGGATACTATCTGCAGGCTTGTTTCCTGTTCTGACGTCAGCAGCTCAGCCTGCTGATGCCGACAGCATTCCCTCCAAGGAGAACGAATTGACGATTGAACTGCAGTTCCTGGCGCGCGGTGAGTCGCGCTACGGCGGGCTGGTTGCCGAAGCCACAGATGACGAGGATGAAGAAGTGGCCGCCAAGTCCAATTTTGTGCAAGGACGTACGAGGTTGCCCATCAACTTCCGCCGTGATTGGCTCGAAGCCCGTGTCACACCGCAACATGCAGGTGTGTGGGGGCAGTCGGGAAAGGGCTCGTTCAACCTGTATGAAACCTGGGTAAGGCTAACGGCTCCTTTTGGAATGTTCGCGCAGCTCGGCAGGGTGGCACTGTCCTATGATGACGAACGCATCATCGGCTCGGATGACTGGGCTATGGCAGCACAGTCTCATGACGTGGTCCGCTTAGGCTATGAGGGCCATGGCCACAAGGCGCATGTGATTCTCGCTTACAACCAGAACACTAACGTGGTAACAAGTGGAGACACCTATTACGAGAATGGTGCCCAGCCCTACAAAACGATGCAGGACCTTTGGTATCACTATGATTTCAGCCGCATTCCCTTGGGCGCTTCCCTGCTCTTTATGAACATCGGCATGCAGAGCGCCCCCGATGTGCCTCGGCGCACGTGGTTCCAGCATCTGCTGGGTGGTTATGTGTCATTTGCGCCGAGCCGTTGGAAGACCGAGTTTTCCTATTACCACCAGTTTGGCAAAAATGAACACGGCATGAAGATTGACGCTTGGATGGCAAGTGCCAAGGCCGCTTTCAACCCAAACGCCAAATTGGGCTTTGCTGTAGGTTTTGACTACTTGAGCGGTGACTCGAAATTTGCTGTACCGCCCAGAGGAGGTATCGGCGTGATCAGGCATGAGGTCATTAAGGGCTTCAGCACCGTCTATGGTTCTCATCACAAGTTCTATGGCGCTATGGATTTCTTCTATGTGAGCGCTTACTTGAACGGTTTCACCCCTGGCTTGCAGAACGCTTACGCTACCGTTGTCTATAAACCCATCCAAAAGCTCACGCTCAGTGGCGGATACCACTACCTGGCCACTGCCACCAAACTTGAGGACATGGCAATGAGCTTAGGCCACGAGGTGGAACTGCAGGGCCGTTATTCCTTTAGCCGCGACGTGAACCTGTCGCTCGGCTTCTCATTGATGCATGGCGGTGAAACGATGGAACGGCTCAAACGCTCCAGCAATAACAACCTGCTGCGTTGGGGCTGGATTTCATTGAGCGTCACGCCACGTATTTTTTCAACTAAATGGTAATCAATTAATCAATAATACAGGTATATGAATCTTTCGGCACCTTTATTAAAATCCCAATATGGAATCTATGTGGAAAGTGTAAGCCACATTGGTGAACCCTACTACAACCTTCCTTACATCTATGTGCTTGACGGCAGCCTTGACGCCAGTCGGTTGCTTGCTGCCATCGAGACGGCTTTCAAGGCCCATCCCACGCTGTTTACCCGCATCGCTCTCGCTGATGACGGCGAACCCGTCCAGACCATCGATATGGATAGCGAGGAGTGGTCGCTGGCTATCGAGGACATTCAAGACATCGAGCAGGAAAAACAGCGGTTGGTGAGGCCGTTCGACCTCTACGGAGGCCGCCTTTTCCACGTTAACTTGTTGCGGGACAAGGAACATTACTATCTCTTCCTTGACTATCACCACATCATTGTGGACGGCACCTCGATGCAAATCATGCTGAAGGATATCGACAAGGCCTATCTTGGAGAGGACATCGCCCCCGAGGAGTTGACTCTCATGGATGTCGCTATCGACGAGACCGCCACTCGCGAGACGCCAGCATTTGACGAGGCCAAGAAGTGGTATGCCGCCAACTTTGACTGCGGCGACACTTTCACCCAGTTCATGCCCGACGTGGAAGAGCCCGAGCACAGCGAGGACAGCCTGCTGCGCACGCTGTCTCTTGACCTGAACCGCGTGGAGGACTACTGCAAGCAGAACGGCGTGTTCAAGAGCACTTTCTTTACGGGCGCCTATTCGTTCCTGCTGGCGAAGTTCAACAACGAGCAGGAAAGCCTGTTCACCACAGTGTTCAATGGCCGCCACGACAAGCGCTTTGCCCACTCGGTGGGCATGACGGTAAAGACCTTGCCCGTCTATGCCAAATTCACACCCGAAACCACCGTGCTTGACCTGCTGCTGAAAGGGCAGGAGCAAATGGGCGGTTGCCGCCAACACGACATCTATAACTATAGCGACATTGTTACTGACCTGAACCTGCAGAGCAACTCGATGTTCGCATGGCACGGCATGCTGTTTGACAACGAGACGATGGGTGACAAGCCCATGAAGACCGTGCGTATCGGCAACAGCACGCTGGACGCCTCGTTCTACCTGAAGGTCTTCATCAAGGACGACAAGGTGCAGGCCAAGGCAGAATACAATAGCAATGAATATTCCTGTGAGTTCATTGCCCAGATTCTGGAAAGTTATGAAGCGGTGCTGGAGGGTTTCCTGACCCAGGAGTACCTGCGCGACATCAATATCGCGACGGCTGGCCAAGTAGCGACTCTCGACGGCTTCAATCCTGGCGAACTGGATTATGACAACAGTCAGACCATCGTGTCGATGTTCCGCCAGCAGGTTAAGGCAACACCCGATGCCATTGCAGTAGTATATCTGGACAAGCGCTTCACTTATGCCCAAGTTGACGAAATCAGTGACCGCATAGCCGCCTATATCGTCGGTAAGGGCTTGGGTGCCGAGGACGTGGTGTCGGTAATCATTCCCCGCTGTGAGTGGATGCCCATCGCCTCGTTAGGCGTGCTGAAAGCCGGTTGCGCCTATCAGCCGCTCGACCCGAGCTACCCCAAGGAGCGCCTCAACTTCATGATGAAGGATGCCAGCGCCAAACTGCTCATTGCCGACGAGGAACTGCGTCCCATCGTTGATGAGTACCAAGGCGAGGTGCTGCTCACCAAGGACATCATGGCACTGCCCGCATCGGCAGCGCCCCAGGTCGACACCAAGCCCGACCAGTTGTTCATCCTGCTCTATACCTCGGGCTCGACAGGCGTGCCCAAGGGCTGCCAGTTGATTCACAGCAACCTCGTGGCGTTCTGCCACTGGTACCATCGTTACTATGACCTCAAGCCCGAGCACAAGGTGGCAGCCTATGCCAGCTACGGCTTTGACGCCTGCATGATGGATATGTACCCCGCATTGACTTGCGGCGCAACACTCCACATCGTCCCCGAGGAACTGCGTCTGGACCTTATCGCCCTGAACGAATACTTCGAGCAGAACGGCATTACCCACTCCTTCATGACAACTCAGGTGGGTTACCAGTTTGCCACGAGCATCGAGAACCACTCGCTGCTGCACCTCTCTACCGGAGGTGAGAAACTGGCATCGCTCACTCCGCCTCAGGGCTTCCGTTTCTATAACGGCTATGGTCCCACCGAATGCACCATCTTCACCACTACCTATCTGGTAGACAAGAAGATGAAGGAAATACCAATCGGCAAACCGCTGGACAACATGCGGTTGTACATCGTTGACCCGCAGGAACATCGACTGCCTGTTGGAGCCGCCGGTGAACTTTGGGTGGCTGGCCCGCAAGTGAGTCGCGGCTACTTGAACCGCCCCGAGAAGACCGCCGAGGTCTATATCACCAACCCGTTCACCACCGAGGAGAAATATTCACGCATCTATCGCACGGGCGACATCGTGCGGTACCTGCCTTCGGGCGACATCCAGTTTGTGGGACGCCGCGACGGCCAGGTGAAAATCCGTGGTTTCCGCATCGAGCTCAAGGAGGTCGAGAGTATCATTCGCGAGTTCCCCGGTATCAAGGATGCCACAGTACAAGCCTTTGACGAGGAGGGGGGCGGCAAGTTCATCGCTGCCTATATCGTGAGCGACGAGACCATCGACATCGCGGCACTGAACAATTTCATCATGGATGAGAAACCGCCTTACATGGTTCCCGCCGTGACGATGCAGATCGATGCCATTCCCTTGAACCAGAACCAGAAGGTCAACAAGCGCGCTCTGCCCAAACCCGAGAAAAAAGCATCGGAAGTCGAGAATGTCAACGTGCCGATGAACGTGCTGGAGCAGGAACTGCACCAGATTGTTGCCGACATTGTCAACAACACCGACTTTGGTGTGACCACAGTGCTGGGCTATGCGGGCTTGACCTCTATCTCGGCCATTAAGCTGGCCGTACAGGTCAACAAGCGCTACGGCGTGACCCTCGACTCTCGCAGCTTGGTGAAAACGGGTACCATCCAGTCGATAGAGAATGAAATCTTGAAAATGATGCTCGCAGGTGGTGCCCAACCCACAGCCGAAGCGTCCAAGTCCCAGGTCAAGGCCATTACCAGTGCCCCGCTGTCCTATGCTCAGACGGGTGTCTATTTTGATTGCCTGAAAAATCCTGCATCGACCATCTATAACATCCCTTATCTGCTCTCTTATCCCGAGGGTACTGATGCCAACCGCCTTGCCGATGCCGTCAAGCGGGTCTTTGAGGCACATCCCGAGTTGAGCATACACTTCACCACCGAGGGCGAGAAAATTCTCCAGACGCTTGATGACAGTGTGCCTGTTGAAGTGAATATCGTCGAGATGTCTGAAGAGGATTTGACGAAATACAAGAACGAGTTTGTGCGTCCCTTCAATCTCCAGAAGGCTCCGCTTTACCGGGTTGAGGTCGTGAAGACCGAGGCCGGCGTGCGTCTGCTGATGGATGTACACCACTTGGTGTTTGACGGCGGCTCAGCCGACTTGCTCATTCGCCAGCTCAATGCGGCGCTCGAGAGTAAGGCTGTAGAGCGGGAATCCTACAATTATTTGGATTTTGTTAACGACCAGCAGGCTGCCGAGGATACTGATGCCTTCAAGCAGGCTCAGCAGTTCTTTGCCGAGAAACTGCAGACCTGTGAGGGTGCCAGCGAGATTCCTGCCGACCTGCCCAAGAACGATGACCAGGGCTTTATCGGCGAGGCTGTTTGTCCGGCAGACCTGGACAAGGCTATGGCTTTCTGCCGCCAGCAGGAAATCACTCCCGCCCACTTGTTCCTGGCAGCCACTTCCTATGTGGTATCACGTTACACCAACAACCGCGACGTTTACCTGTGCACCGTGAGCAGCGGCCGCAGCAACCTCAAGATTGCTGACACCGTGGGCATGTTTGTCAACACACTCGCTTTGGGCTTGAGCATCGACGATGTGACTGTCAGCGAGTTCCTGAAGCAGACCAGCGACACGTTTGACCAGACGCTCAGGCACGAGGATTATCCCTTTGCCCGCATCGCCACCGACTATGGCTTCCGTCCTGCCATCGCCTACGCCTATCAGGTGGGAGTGCTTTCACAGTACACCGTTGACGGCAAGCCCATCAGCCAGGAATTGCTGGAACTGAATGTGCCCAAGTTCAAGATCAATATCAAAATCGAGTCACGCGGTGTCGTGGTTCAATATGACGACTCGGTTTACAGTGAGCGCGTGGGACGCGGCATGGCCGAGAGCATCGTTGCTGTCGCCAACAGGATGATGGCTGAACCGCAGGCCAAATTGCGCCTGTTATCCATCGTGAGTCCTGGTCAGGAAGAGGAATTGAGTCACCTGCGCCAAACGGCAACCGGTGATGCTCCTTTCACCTTCTTCCACGAGTGTATCGGACACTTCGCCCAGTCGCAGCCCGACCACGAGGCGATTGTGGCTATCGATGGCAGATTCACCTATCAGCAGATGGACGAAATCACCAGCCGTATTGCAGCCGCATTGAGGAAACGTGGTGTGCAGGAGCGTGACCGTGTAGCCCTGCTGTTGCCGCGCACCAGCCGCCTAATTCTTGCCCTGTTCGGCGTGCTCAAGTCGGGCGCTGCCTATATCCCCTGCGACCCCGAGTATCCCGCCGACCGCGTGAAACTCATCCTCGAGGACAGCGAGGCCCGTTACATCATCACCACTGCCGACCGCATGGACACTGTGCCTGAAGGTAAGGCAATAGACGTGGAAGACCTCATCAACGACGATAATGACGGCAGCATCGTGACCGACATCACGCCCGATGACCTGGCCTACCTGATTTACACCAGCGGTTCAACTGGCCGTCCCAAGGGTGTGATGCTTCACCACCGCGGCATCTGCAACTACCTGTACGGACATCCCGCCAATGTGTTTGCCAACGGCGTGATGACCGATGCCAAGCGCATCCTGAGCGTGACGACCATCTCGTTTGACGCCGCACTGCAGGACATCGGCACTGCCTTCTTCAACGGCAAGACGCTCATCGTCGCTACCGAGGAGCAGGCCAACAACCCGCTTGACTTGGCACAGCTCATCAACGAGGAGCATATCAATATGGTATCGGGAACACCGTCGCGATGGATGACGTGGCTCACGAGCGAGGACTTCTGCGATGCCATCAGCCGCATCAACATCGTGCGTGCTGGTGGTGAGAAATTCTCCGACCAGTTGCTTGACCAACTCAGGAAGGTGACCAAGGCCCGTATCTTCAACTGCTACGGTCCCACCGAGATTACCGTGGCGTCTAACAACAAGGAGTTGACCGATGCCGCCCTGGTTACTGTCGGCAAGCCCCAGCTCAACGTCATCGAGTACATTGTTGACCAGGATGGCAACGAATTGCCCGTCGGCGTTGTGGGTGAATTGTACATCGGCGGTCGTGGCGTGGCTCACGGCTATAATAACCTCGACGAGATGACTCGCGAGCGCTTTGTCGATTACCACGGCACGCGCATCTATAAGTCGGGCGACTATGCCAAGTGGCTGCCTGACGGTGACGTGGTCATCCTGGGCCGCACCGACCACCAAATCAAACTGCGCGGCCTGCGCATCGAGTTGGGCGAGATTGAGAACGTCATCCTCAAAGTCGAGGGATTGAAGAAAGTCGTCATCCTCATCCGCAAAATCAACGACAAGGAGCACCTGTGTGCTTATTATACTGCCGACCGCGAGATTGCACCCGATGCCCTCAAGGCCGAAATTTCCAAGAGCCTAACGCAATACATGGTGCCCACGGCCTATCTGCAGTTGAAGGAGATGCCCATGACGCCTAACGGAAAGACCGATGTCAAGGCACTGCCCGAGCCCGAACTGGCCATCAGTTCGGCCTATGTGGAGCCTGCCAACGACACAGAACGCACCTTCTGCAGCATCTTTGCCGACATCCTGCAATTGGACAAGGTGGGCGCGACCGACAACTTCTTTGAGTTGGGCGGCACCTCGCTTGTAGTGACTCGCGTCATCATTGAGGCCGACAAGGCGGGATTGCATGTTGCTTACGGCGACGTGTTCGCCAACCCCACACCTCGCCAGCTGGCGCGTCTCATCACAGGCGAGAGTGACGACGAGGGCAATGACGAGATTGTAGCATTTGACTACAGCGCTATCAATGAACTGTTGCAGCGCAATACGCTTGACAGCTTCCGCAATGGTGAGTGTCAGCAACTGGGCAACGTCCTGTTGACGGGTGCCACGGGTTACCTGGGCATCCACATCTTGCGCGAACTCATCGACTCGGATGCCCAGAACATCTATTGCCTCGTGCGCGGTAAGAGCCTTGAGGCAGCCGAGGGACGCTTGCGCACCCTGTTGTTCTACTACTTCTCTGATGCTTTCAAGGACCTGTTTGGCAAGCGTCTGCACATTGTCTTGGGCGACGTGACAAGCGACTTTGGCGAGGGGTTGCAGGTGGACACCATCTTCAACTGTGCTGCCATCGTGAAGCACTTTAGCGAGGGTACCGAGATTGAGGATGTGAACATCGGCGGTGCTCAGCGCTGTGTGGACTACTGTCTCAAGACCGGTGCCAAGCTGGTTCACGTCTCCACCGCCAGCACCCGCGGCTTGTGGGCTGGCGAGATCAAGAGTGACGTCTTCACCGAGCAACGCCTGTACATGGGCCAGTTCTTGGGTAACAAATACATCTACTCCAAGTTCATGGCAGAACGCTTGATTTTGGATGCCGTTGCCCACAAGGGATTGAATGCCAAGATAATGCGCGTTGGTAACCTGGCGGCACGTTCTACCGACGGCGAGTTCCAGGCCAACTTTGCCACCAACTCGTTCATGGGTCGCATCAAAGTCTATAACATGCTGGGATGCTGTCCATACAGCATGCGCAACAAGCAGGTGGAGTTCTCGCCCATCAACGAGGTGGCCCATGCCATCGTCTTGCTGAGTTCCACTCCTCGTGAATGCACCGTCTTCCATCCCTACAACATCCACGGCCAGTTCCTGGGCGACGTGCTCATGGGACTGCTCACGGTGGGTGACGGCGTGAAGTTCGTCGAGCAGGAAGAATTCCAGCAAAAAATGGAAGAAGCCAAGAATGATCCCGTCAAGGCCAAGGATATGTCATCATTGCTGGCCTATCAGGATATGGCACACGGCCAAAAGACTGCCGACGTGAAGCGTGATAATGACTACACGACCCAGGTACTTTATCGTTTGAATTTCGCTTGGTCACCCACGTCGTGGGACTATGTGGAGCGCATGTTGACCGCCATCAGCTCGCTGGGCTTCTTTGATATGTTATAATGATGGACAAGCGACCGCAAGACGGTGACATCACCGTTCAATTCTACCGCTACCTGTGGGCCTATATCCTGGTGGCCCTCTCGGGCTGTCTGGGTAATGTGGTGGACGGCATCATTGTGGGCAACCTCATCAGTGAGGATGGCGTGAGTGCCATTGCCCTGGCGAAGCCCATCAACCAGTTCATTTTCACCATGCACCTGCTCATCAACGCAGGTGCGGGTATGCTGGTGGCCTATGCGATAGGACAGAAAAAGATTGACGATGCGCGCAGCTTCTTCACACGGGCGCTGTCGTTGAGCGTGGGGCTTGGCTTGTTGCTTGCACTGGTGGGGGGACTGATGTTCCCTAACCAGACGGCACGCCTCATGTGCGACAACGAGAGGATTCTGCCGTTGGCTCAGGACTACATCCAGGTGCTACTCATCGGTAATCCTGCTTTTATCCTGATGTGGGGACTCTCGACCATGGTGGGTGTTGATGGCAGCCCGCGGCTGGTATCGCTGGCGGTCATCGTTGACAACGTGGTCAACCTGTTGCTCGATATCGTGTTCATTAAGTTCTTTGACTGGGGCATCACGGGCTCGTCGGCAGCGACGGTAGTGGGGCACCTTGTGGGAATAGCCATCCTGCTCACCCATTGGCGCAAACCTGAGAACCGTCGCCTTGTGCCTGTCTTTACCGGTGACGGCTTGCTCGTCTCGTTGCAGCGCATCATCAATCAGGGTGCGCCGCTTGCCGTGGCGTCGATTTGCTTGACATTGTTGCTGTTCAGTGCCAACAGAATCGTTCTATCGACCACAGGACGCACGGGTATGTTTGTCTTTGCGTTGTGTATGAACCTGTTGCAGGTCTATAACCTGTTCCTGTCTGGCACTTGCCAAACGTTGCAGTCGCTTGGTGCCATCCAGGTGGGCAAGAAGGATAACGATGGTGTGCGCATGGTCATCAAGCGGGGTTTCCGTTTCATCACTACGGCTATGATTGTCACATGTCTGCTGGTGTGGCTATACCCCCAGGGCATCGCCAATCTGTTCGGCTGTGATGAACCCGATATGTTGACTCAGAGCATACCGGCCCTGCGTGTGTTCGCCTTGAGCTTTATCCCGTTCTGCTATATCTATGTACTGATGATAGTCTATAAGCTTTACGGTCATCACCACATGGCGCTGTTTATCTCCTTCGCCTTGTCGTTGACCGTGATTCCCGTGCTGTTGCTCATGGCACGCACCCTGCCTGACTGGTTGTGGTACAGCTATCTCATCGCTTACCTCATCGAGGCCGTTGCCATCTTTGTGCTGCACCGGGCCACCCATGTGCGTTTTGAACTCAAGCAGCAGTGATTTACATCGATGACCATATCGACGTTTTCGACTTGACGGCAGCTTTGGCTGCCGTCAGTCCAGAACGGCGTGCTTATGCTTTGAAATATGTGAATGAACTTGACCAGCGTCTGTCGGTGGCTGCTTTCTTGCTGTTGAAACGGGCGTTGTCGCTGGAGTTCGGGCTGGATTCAGTGCCGCCATTAGTGCGTGAGTCTAATGGAAAACCGCGACTCGACGGTTTCCCCAATATCCACTTCAGCCTGAGTCATTGCCGCGAGGCGGTGGCCTGTATCGTTGACCGCAGCCCTGTGGGCATTGACGTGGAATGCATTGACAGGCTTGATGCCGATGTGGTGGCGATGACGATGAATGAGCTTGAACAAGAGCAGATTGCTGCTTCGCCACAACCTGAGTTGGAGTTCACCCGCTTGTGGACGATGAAGGAAAGCCTCTATAAACTCACCGGAAAATATCAGGACGATATACGTTCAATGCTGGCCAACGCTGCCGACTACCATTTCCACACCACAATTTACCCCCGCTTCATCTGCACGGTCTGTAGTTCTTAGTCCTTAGTCCTTAGTATGGACTAACTCCTAACTTCTAACTCCTAAAGTATTTCCATCGCGATGTGGGCGCACGCTTCGGCGTCGGCAAGGGCGTGGTGATGCTGGCGCAGGTCGTAGCCGCAGTAGGCGGCAACGGTCTGCAACTGGTGGTTGGGGAGAAACTTGAATTGGCGTCTGGCGGCAATGCAGGTGCAGTAAAACTCATAGTCGGGGTAATCCATCTGATAACAGCGGAAAACCGCCTTCAGGCAACTCTCGTCGAAGGCCTTGTTGTGCGCCACCAGCGGCAAGCCTTCGATGAGGGGCTCGATTTGTGCCCAAACGTCGGGAAAGACGGGTGCATTGTCGGTATCCTCGTGTCCCAAGCCGTGCACTTGTCGGCACCAATAGTTGTAATAGTTGGGCTCGGGCTGGATGAGCGAGTAGAAGGTGTCAGTAACCTCGCCGCCACGCACGACGACCACACCGACGGCGCACACGCTGGTGCGCTCGTTGTTGGCGGTCTCAAAGTCTATGGCGGCAAAGTTGTCCATATCTAAATCTGGTGTTCTATTTCACTGCAAAAATACTACTTATCCCCCTAAAATCAGTGCGTCAAAAGGATTTTTTCCCGCCAATTAAACATTTTATCTTCAATTCAGTCAAAAAGTGGCGCAAAACGAATTGCCGTTTGAGATATTATGCGTATTTTTGTAGGTTAAACCTAATATCGTGGCTCTCGTGCTAGCCTGGGGCGGAATCTTAGCCTGCGGTGCGGTGCCCGGAACAGATTTAAAACGTAAAAATACTAATGGACAACGATCGAATTTTAGAGATCAACATTGAGAACGAGATGAAGACCAGTTACATCGATTATTCGATGTCGGTCATCGTCGCGCGTGCGCTACCCGATGTGCGAGACGGCTTCAAGCCGGTGCACCGCAGGGTACTCTACGGCATGGACAAGTTGCGCAACTACTCCAATGCCCCCTACAAGAAGTCGGCACGTATCGTGGGTGATGTGCTTGGTAAGTACCATCCCCATGGCGACTCTTCGGTTTACTTTGCCATGGTCCGTCTGGCTCAGGAATGGGCCATGCGTTACCCGCTGGTTGACGGACAGGGTAACTTCGGTTCGGTGGATGGCGACAGCCCTGCTGCCATGCGTTACACCGAGGTGCGTCTCGACAAGATGGGCGAGAGCATGATGGAAGACATGGATAAGGAAACCGTTGACTTTGTGCCCAACTTCGACAACACCCTCGAAGAGCCTTCAGTCCTTCCCACCCGCATTCCTAACCTGCTGGTGAACGGTGCCACGGGTATCGCCGTGGGTATGGCGACCAATATGGCTCCCCACAACCTGGGCGAGTGTATCGACGGCTGCCTGGCATTGCTCGAAGACCCCGAGATGGAAGTGAGTGACCTGATGAACTACATCAAGGCTCCCGACTTCCCCACGGGCGGTATCATCTACGGCTATCAGGGTGTGAAAGACGCTTTTGAGACCGGTCGCGGACGCATTGTCGTGCGCGCCAAGGCCGAGATTGAGACCGAGAAGGGCCATGAGCGCATCGTGGTCAACGAGATTCCTTATAACGTCAATAAGAAGGACCTCATCGAGAACATCGCCCGCCTGGTCGAGGAGAAGAAGCTCGAGGGTATTGCCGACATCAACGATGAGAGCGACCGTCACGGTATGCGCATCGTCATTGACGTGAAGAAGGACTTCAACCCCAACGTGCTGCTCAACAAGCTCTACAAGATGACCGAGTTGCAGTCATCCTTCAGTGTCAACAACGTGTGCCTCGTTAACGGCAGGCCCATGTTGCTCAACCTGAAAGAGTTGCTGCACTATTTCCTGGAGCACCGCCACGAGGTGGTTATCCGCCGCACCCAGTACGACCTCAAGAAGGCCAAGGAGCGCGCCCATATCCTGGAAGGCCTCATCATCGCCAGCGACAATATCGACGAGGTGATTGCCATCATCAAGAGCAGTGACTCGACCGAGCACGCCATCCAGCGCCTGTGCGAGCGTTTCAGCCTCACCGAGGTGCAGGCCCGCGCCATCGTGGAGATGCGCCTGCGCCAGCTCACCGGATTGGAGCAGGAGAAGCTGCACAACGAGTTGGCCGAGGTGCGCAAGACCATCGAGCACCTGCAGGCCATCCTCGACGATCCCGCCGAGTGCCGCAAGGTCATTGAGCAGGAACTGCTCGAAGTCAAGGAGAAGTTCGGCGACGAGCGCCGCACTCAGATTGAATATTCCAGCGAGGAGATGAACGCTGAGGACTTCTACAGCGACGATCCCATGATCATCACCATCTCCCACTTTGGTTATATCAAGCGCACCCCGCTCAAGGAATACCGTGCCCAGGCTCGTGGCGGCGTGGGTGCCAAGGGCAGTGACACACGCGATGAGGACTTCATTGAGTATGTCTATGAAGCCACCAACCACAATTATATGCTGTTCTTCACTGCCACGGGCCGCTGCTTCTGGCTGCGCGTGTTCGAGATTCCCGAGGGTACCAAGAACAGCAAGGGTCGTGCTATCCAGAACCTGTTGAATCTGGATGCCGAGAACCGTATCATGGCCTTCGTGCGTGCCACGGCTCTTACCGATCCCGAGTACAACCAGTCACATTATATCGTATTTGCCACCAAGAACGGTATCGTTAAGCGCACGAGCTTGAGTGCTTACTCGCGTCCCCGTGCCAACGGTGTGCGCGCCCTCAACATCGCCGAGGACGACAAGCTCGTGGGCGCTATCCTCACCGAGGGCAACAGCGAGGTCATCCTGGCCAACAGCAAGGGTTACGCTCTGCGCTTCCCCGAAACAAAGGTTCGCGCCATGGGACGCACTGCCACTGGCGTCAAGGGTATGAACTTGAGCGAGGGTGATGAGGTCATCGGCATGATTTGCATGCGTGCCGGCACCCGCGACGACGTGCTTGTCGTTTCGGAGTTGGGCATGGGCAAGCGCAGTGCCCTTGAGGACTACCGCGTGACCAACCGTGGCGGTAAGGGTGTTAAAACCATTAACATTACTCCCAAGACTGGCAAGCTTATTGCTATTAAGAACGTGAACGACGACAACGACCTTGTCATCATCAACAAGAGCGGTATCGCCATCAGGCTCCGTGTCAGCTCACTGCGTGTTGTGGGCCGCGCCACACAGGGTGTGAGACTCATCAACCTCGAGAAGAAGAACGACGAGATAGCCAGCGTTTGCAAGGTGGACACCGAACCCGAGACGACCGATGAAGAGAGCGTTCGCGACGCGTTCAACAATAACAACCCCGAAATAACCGAGAACTCCGAGAACTCCGAGAACTCCGAGAACTCACAAAACGATAACGAATAATCATTATAAACTACTTTAATTGTTAAGAAAAATGAAAAAGATGATTCTTTTCGCCGCTGCTGCCATCATGGCCTTCGGCGCATCGGCTCAGATGAGCCTCGTGAAAGATCTTGCTAAGAAGGTTGGCACTGGCAACCCTCAGGCTTATGCCGAAGCATTGGAAGCCATTCAGCCCGCACTGATGAACCCTGAGAGTGCTAACGACGTGCTCACATGGTACACCGCCGGTAAGGCTGCCTTTGGTCTCTATGACACGATGTTTGGCGCTAAGTCACTGGGACAACCTGTTGACGACAACATGATGAATGAGGTCTTGAGCGCTGCTTATGAGTACTATCAGAACGCATTGCCCCTTGACAGCGTCGTTGAGGTGGACAAGAATGGTGCTCCCAAACTCAACAAGGATGGAAGCAAGAAGATCAAGACCAAATACAGCAAGGATATCATCGGCGCTCTCACCGCTCACATGGGTGACATCGCCAACGCCGGTAACATCTATCTGCAGGCCAACGATTGGGTAAATGCCGCTAACGCTTATGGCAACTATGCCGATATCGCTCGCGCTCCCTTTGCTATCGCCAATGGCGTGGCTCCTGCCGACAGCGTGCTTAGCCAGGTGCGTTTCTTCCAGGCTTACTCACAGTATCAGGCTAAGGACTTTGCTCACGCTTACGAGAACTTCACCAAGGCTCGCAAGATGGGTTACACCGCCGACAATATTGTTGAGTTCCAGACCTCTTCGCTGGCCAACATGGTTCAGACGATGCTTGACGCAAACGAGTATGACAAGGCTATGAACTTCATCCAGAATGCTCTCAATGCTGATCCCAAAAATGCTATCCTGCATGACATCATGGGCTTCACGATGGAGCTGAAGGATGGTATCGAAGCCGCTCTGCCGTTCTACCGTCACGCCGCTGAGGTGGATCCCACCTATGCCAATGCTTTCTTTGATGTGGGCCGCTGCCTCTACCTGCAGGCTCAGAAGATTATCGATGATAATCCCTCGGCTACCACCAAGGATCTCGTTCCCAAGCTGAAACCCATCTATGACGAGGCTCTTCCCTTCTTGAGGAAAGCCATCGAATTGGATCCCGATAACACCAAGCCCAAGAGCGTGCTTGATGACATCCTCTACAAGTTTGAGATGATGGGTGTGAAGTAAGTTTTTAACATCAATTCATAGCGATAGCGAGCGGCGGGAACCTTCCCAAAGCTCGCTATTGGTTTTCCAATCGGTGCCTAATGTTTGCACGCACGGCAAAAAATGAGTAATTTTGCCGCCGATTTTTATGGAATGAAGATTGTGAAGAAGATAGTTATCCTTTTAGCCGTCACATTGGCGCTGGCAGTTCCCGCTGGTGCCCAGCAGTTGTTGGTGGATCAGGCCAAGAAAGCCATCAGCGGACTGACGATGACGGTTGACAGCTATAATAAGGCATTCAACAAGCTGGCGCCTGCGTTGACTGATGATGAGACTCGTAACCGTGCCGAGACCTGGGCCTTGGCTAACCGCATCAAAATCGAGCTATATGACAAGTATATGGACAACCGTCGCGTGGGCAAGAAAGTTGATGCCAAAGCGATGGGCCATGCGCTGCTCGACGCCTATGACTACAGCCTGATAGCCCTCAAGCTCGACACCATCCACATCCTCGACAAGAAGGGTGAACCCGTCATCGACAAGAAGACCAAGCGGCCTAAGGTAAGGACAAAATACAGCAAGGATGTGGTGAACCGTCTGGTGGAGCACCATGATGCCTACCGCATTGTGGGCAGTGAACTCTATAATGTGAAGGATTGGGAGGGTGCTTACAAGGCATGGGATGCCTACTGCCTGATGGCTACCCGCGACGACGATTCCCGCTGGCGCAAACCCGACAGCCTTGTTGCCGAGGTGCGCTACTACCAGGGCATCACGGCATGGCAAAAGACCGACACCATCGATGCCATAAGGCTATTCAGCATTGCGCGCCACATGGGATATGAGCACAAGGAGGCTTATGATTATGCGCTGGTGTGCCTGTGCGACTTGGGCAACGATGCCGAGGTGGTGAAGCTGGCCTGGGAGGCCTTCCTCAAGTTTGGCACCAGCGACCCGCAGTACATCCGCATCATGATTAACGATTTCATATCCCGTGAAGACTACTCGGGTGCCAACGACTTGATTGATGATGCGCTGCTTACCCATCCCGATGATGACGAGTTGCTCAACCTCAAGGGGTTAATCATCGAGAACCAGGAGGATATCTATGAAGCCTTCCCTTACTATCAGCGTTGCATCGAGTTGAATGACAGCAATGCCATGGGCCTGTTCAATGTGGGACGCTACTTCTACAACAAGGCGATAGAAACCCGCCAGAACAGCCGCCTCTACGGCAAGCAACTTGCCAATCTGGTCAATCCCATGTATCGTGAGGCTTTGCCCTATCTGGAGAAGTCCTTTGCCATCAACCCCAATAATGAAGAACTGCGCAACGCCCTGCGTGACATCTATTACAAGCTGGGCGAAGCCGATAAACTGCAAGCTATCGAGTCTTCCCGATACTAAGGATTTGGGAGAATAGACAAAATTAAAGGACAATTGATTGAATTTCAATCGGTTGTCCTTTAATAATTTTATGTCGTTTTGACTTCAGGTTACGGTTTCCTGACGATGCCGCGCTTGCTATTGCGCACAAAGTCGAGAATGATGTCGCGCTCGGCACTGGCGGGAAGTTTCATGGCCTCCTCAAGCGACTGGGTGATGTTAAGCCCAGAGTCATAGATGGTGCGGTAAACATCGGCAATGGCGTCAATCTGCTCGCTCGTGTAATCGCGACGATGCAGGCCCACCTTGTTCACGCCCTCATAGGCGATGGGGTAGCGGGCTGCCATGCAATAGGGGGGGATGTCCTTGTTGACAAGGGCTCCGCCTTGAATCATTACGTGGCAACCGATGTGGGTGAACTGGTGTACCAGCGCGCCGCCACCAATGATGGCCCAGTCGGCGACCTCGACCTCTCCGGCGAGCTGTGCCGAGTTGGACATGATGACGTGGTTGCCGACTACGCAGTCGTGAGCCACATGGCAATAGGCCATAATCAGGCAGTTGTTGCCCACAACGGTCTTGCCGCGAGAGGCAGTGCCGCGGTGGATGGTAACAAACTCACGGATGACGGTATTGTCACCGATAATGGCGACGGTGTCTTCGCCCTGGAATTTGAGGTCCTGGGGAACGTCGCCCACAACAGCATTGGCGTGGATGTGGCAGTTCTTGCCAACGCGAGCACCACTGCGCACAACGGCTCCACTGTCGATGATGGTACCGTCTCCGATTTCCACATTGTCGTCAATGGTCACAAAGGGACCGATTTTCACGTTTTCCCCAATTTTAGCGTCGGGGTGGACGACGGCAAACTGATGAATATCCATATTTAGTTTTTAGTTGTCAGTTTCATTTTTAACGATTTGTGCCATGAATTCGGCCTCGGTGACGATTTTCTCGCCCACAAAGGCGTAGCCCTTCATCACGGCGGTGCCGCGGCGGATGGGCGTCATCAGCGACAAGTGGAAGATGAGGGTGTCGCCGGGAACGACCTTGCTGCGGAACTTGACGTTGTCAATCTTCAGGAAGTAGGTCGAGTAGTTCTCGGGGTCCTCGACGCTGCTCAGCACGAGGATGCCGCCCACCTGGGCCATCGCTTCGACCTGGAGCACGCCGGGCATGATGGGCTCATGGGGGAAGTGCCCTTGGAAGAACGGCTCATTGACAGTCACGTTCTTGATGCCCACGACATGCTTCTTGCCCTTCTCAATGATTTTGTCGACGAGCAGCATGGGATAGCGGTGGGGGAGCATGGCACGTATCTTGTTGATGTCATAGAGCGGTTCCTTGTTCGGGTCATAGATGGGGGCCTGAACATTCTGGTAGCGCAGCTCTTGACGGATTTTCTTAGATAACTGGGTGTTGATGGTGTGGCCCGGGCGAGTGGCGACGATACGGCCTTTCAACGGGCGGCCAATCAGCGCCAGGTCACCCAGCACGTCGAGCAGCTTGTGGCGTGCAGGCTCGTTCTTGAACGCCAAGGGCTTGTTGTTGAGGTAACCCAGTTCGTTGGCTGGCTTGTGAGACACATTCATCACGTCGGCCATGTGGTCCAGATCTTCCTGCTTCATGGGCGAGTCATAGATGACGATGGCATTGTCCAGGTCACCACCCTTGATGAGGTTCAGCTGGATGAGCGGCTGCACCTCGCGCACGAACACAAACGTGCGGCTGCCAGCGATCTGCTCCTTGAACTGGCGGATGTCGGTCAACGAGGCAAACTGGTTGCCCAGCACGGGAGAATCATACTCAACCATGCAATCGATGGAGAAATCGTCATCAGGCAGGACAATGAGCGATGAGCCCGTCTCCTTGTCAACGACCTTGATGCGCTGCTTCACGACATAATATTCCTTCTCGGCCTCCTGCTCCACGATGCCGGCCTTCTCTATCTCATTGCACCAGATGATGGCGCTGCCGTCCAAGATGGGCACCTCGCCACAGTTCACCTCAATCAGGCAGTTGTCGATGCCGGCGGCATACAAGGCTGCCATGGCGTGCTCGATGGTGCTCACGCGGGCTTCCTTATTGCTCTTGCTGGCGATAACGGTGCCGCGTGTGGTCTCGATGACGTGCTCGGCGAGAGCTTGGATGGTGGGTTGACCTTCCATGTCGATGCGCTTGAACACATAACCCGTGTTCACGTCGGCAGGCTTAAACGTTGCCGTTGACATCTGTCCCGTGTGCAGGCCCTTGCCCGTCACGGTGAAGGCGCTCTTGAGCGTTTTTTGTTTCATTATTTCGTTGATTAAATGTCTATCTCCTAAAAACCTAAAGCCTAATGCCTAAAACCTAAAGCCTAAAATTAAAGCCTCTTCTTCAACTCCTTGATATCGCTGTACATCTCGCCGAGGCGTTTCAGGTAAACGACCTGACGCGCAAACTCCATCGCGGGCTGCACGGGAGCACCCAGCCACTTGCCATTGCTGCCTATGCTGTTGTCAACGCCGGTTTGGGCGCCGATGCCGTTCTTGTCGCCCACGGTGATGTGACCGGCAAAGCCTACCTGGCCGCCCACCATGTTGTATTTGCCGATTTTGGTCGAACCGGCGACACCCACTTGAGCTGCCATGACGGTACTCTCACCGACCTCGACGTTGTGGGCAATCTGGATAAGGTTATCAAGTTTGGCACCTTTCTTGACCACTGTGGCACCCATAGTGGCACGGTCGATGGTGGTGTTGGCACCGATTTCGACATCGTCTTCAAGAATCACGATGCCCACCTGCGAAATCTTCTCGTAGGTGCCGTCTTCCTTGGGAGCGAAGCCAAAGCCGTCGCCGCCGATGATGGCGCCGCCCTGGATGATGCAGCGGTTACCGATGCGGCAGCCGTGATAAATCTTCACACCGGGATACAGAATGACATTATCGCCCAGCGTCACGCCGTCACCCACATACACCTGCGGGTAAATCTTGACGTTCTTGCCGATAGTCACGCCGTCGCCGATGTAGGCAAACGCTCCGACATACACATCGTCGGGCAGGGTAGTGCCCTGGCCAACATGGATGGGCTGCTCCACACCGCGTTTCTCAGGACGCTGGCTGTTGACAAAGTTCAACAGGTCGGCAAGCGTCTTGTAGGGGTCATCCACGCGAATGAGCGTTGCCTTGACCTCCTGCTCGGCGACGAAGTCCTTGCGCACCAGCACAGCCGTGGCATGGGTGGTGTAGATGTGGTGGGTATATTTGGGATTGGCGAGGAAGGTCAGGCAGCCAGGTGTTGCCTCCTCGATTTTTGCATAATTGTTAATCACAGCCGAGGCATCGCCATCGACCGTGCCGTTAACCATCGCTGCAAGTTGTTGTGCAGTAATTTCCATGTTGTAAACTGTATATAGTCTAATCGTTATTTCAAAATCGGCCGCAAAGGTACAAAAAAGTTTCTATTCTATGGGCCTTAATCCTTAGTTTTTAACTGCTTTTCGGGCAATTAGACGTTTTTACTGGTCGCTGTGCTTGAGCAGTTCGGCGATTTTGGATTCAATCACTGGAGCATCCTCATAACCCACGATGGTTTTGTACTCGCCCTTGGGGGTGATAAACATCAGCAAGGGGATGGCATCGATATTGAATTCCTGGGCCAATTCAGGTCGCTGGTCCACATCGATGCGCTGGAAGATCACCTGGCCCTCGTACTTCTTCTCAAGCTTGTCCAGCACGGGAGCCAATTCCTTGCAAGGACCGCACCAGGTGGCATAGAAGTCAACGACCATGGGCTTGTTGGCCATAAGGGTCGTTTGTTTCATCCACCCATCCTGACTCTCCTCGGCAGGAGCAGCAACCTCAGCCTGAGCCTCAGTCTGGGTGCTCTCATTGGTCTGTTTCTCACGATTATTGCAAGCAACAAGCGCTATCAGCGCCACCAAACAAATAAAAATCTTCTTCATATCTCTTATCTCTTATCTCTTATCTATTCACTGTAAACTGTTCACTGTTAACTAATAAGCTCTCCCTTGCCTTGACGTGTGATTTCGGGTTCGCCACTGGTGCAGTCCACCACTGTCGAGGGCATGAGTTGACCACGCCCTGCGTCAATCACGATATCCACTTGTGACTCAAAGGCTTCGGCCATCAGTCCAGGCTCACAGCGGTAGTCCTCGTCATCGCCGGGAACCGACGTGGTGAGGATGGGGCCTCCCAGGGTGCGAACGATGGCGAGCGCGATGTCGTTGTCGGGGATACGGATGCCCACAGTACGGCGGCCCTTAAAGGCCTTGGGCAGCTTGGACAGTGCCGGCAGGATAAAGGTGAACGGGCCGGGCAGGTTGGCCTTCATCATGCGGAACTGTGTGTTGTCGAACTTGGCGAACTGAGCCACCTGAGAGATGTCATCGCAGATGATGGACAGGTTGGTCTTGGCCGATTTCATCTCCTTGATGGAGCAGATGCGCTCAATAGCTTGATTGTTAAGGGCGTCGCAGCCCAAAGCATAGACGGTATCGGTCGGATAAATGATTAATCCACCGTCTTTTAGCGCTTCAACCACCTGGTCGATGTACCGCTGGTTGATATTCTTTTCAATAATCTGTAATATTTCCATAATATGTTGTTGTGAATAATTATCTAAAATCCCTAAAACCTAATGCCTAACACCTAAAGCCTAAAACCCCCGTCTCCACATTTGTCGCGTGGGCATATTTCTTCAGCAGCTCAGCCATCCATTCCACGGCCTCTTCGACAGGCATCTCGGGAGCAAAGGCGTTGATGTTGATTTGGGCGGTGACGGTCTGCTCGGTGAACTTGGTGCGCTCCTCGTCGCTCGTCGGCGTGGCGATGGGGCCTTGGGCATCACGGTAGCAGGGCATCCCCTCGATGTTGAGCACGCCGCGTCCGATGCCGTTATACACGTCATCGGCGGTGCCGACGCTCAGGGTGAGCGTGTCGCCCTGGATGCGGTCCCCGTCAAGGCCGCTGATGGCGTAGCCGCTCTTGATAGACACCAGGTTGACCACGTCGATGAGGGTGGTCAGACGATAGATTCCCAGTCCGCGGATGATGCGGCGGCACAGTGCCTCGCTCGACACACGGTAGCGGCTGGGATCCTTGCCCAGTGCCTTGTATAGGTGGCGTGTGCCGGCGATAGCGGGTCGCTTGTTGATTTCCAGTAACTCGTAACGCTGCTTGATTTCCTCGGCGGCAGCCTCAATCTCGGCCCACAGTTCATCGCACGTGGGGCCGTTGATAACCGTCGCACGAATGAGGCCGATGCGTGTTTCGGGGCACGCATCCATGATCCTTGGATCAATTTTGATGTCAATCATTGCTATCGTCCTAAAAACTGCTGCAAAGGTAGTGCAAGCCGAGCGGAGAACAAAAAGAATTCATTCTTTTTTTATCCCGAGGCGCCGCCTGTCTTCGCCGTTAGGCAAAGGTAGTGCAAGCCGAGCGGAGAACAAAAAGAATTCATTCTTTTTTATCCCGAGGCGCCGCCTGTCTTCGCCGTTAGGCAAAGGTAGTGAAATGCTTTTAGCTTTAGGCCATCAGCGATTAGTTTTTTGAGCAAACGGGATGCTGGAGCCAACTTAAAGCCAAAAGCTGATTGCTGATAGCTGAAAAAATGTTACCTTTGCCCGCATGATGAAGAAGTTTTTGATAATCGCAGTATTAATCCTGTCAGTTGCTGGCATCAACGCTCAGCCCATGAACAATAGTGAGACCGTTAAGCGCATCGATAAGGTCTTCGATGCCGTGTACAATAACCCCAATGAGCCTGGTGCTGCCGTGCTCATCATGCAGGGCAACGACACGCTCTACAGCCGTTGCTTTGGCGTGGCCGACATGGAGACCAAGGCCCCGGTGACCTTTCAGACCAATTTCTGCATCGCCTCGGTGTCCAAGCAGTTCTCGGCAGTGGCCCTCCTGCAGCTTGCCGAGCAAGGCGTGCTCTCGCTCAACGACCCGCTGTCGAAGTTCTTCCCTGAGTTCCAGGCTCCATTCTTCGACGATATCACCCTGCATCACATCATGAGTCACACGTCGGGCATCCCCGATGTGCGGCCCCGCACCGACCGCAACTTTGTCCTCTATAGCAACGATGTCACTTCGGTGCAGTACATGTGCACCCTCGACCATCTGAATTTCGAGCCAGGCACGCAATATGAGTACATCAACCCCACGTTCCAACTCATTTACCAGATTGTGGAGCGCACGACGGGCATTCCCTTTGAGGACTACATGCAGAGGAGTGTTTTTGACAGGGCCGAGATGCAGTCCTGCTGCTATTTTGAGCCTGACCGCGACATCCCCCATATGGCGCATGGCTACGAGCGTAATGACAAGGGCATTTGGGAGGAATATGACTACGGCGAGGAGAGTTTCTTCGGCACCAAGGCCGACGGCGCCCTCTATTGCTCCATCAACGATTTCGTGCGCTGGGAGCGCGCCCTGCGTGACAACCGCATGTGGTCGGCAGCCAGCAAGCGCTTGGCTTACTTGCCCTGGATCCAGATTCCCGCCGATGCCGAGTACGGCTACCAGCCCCACACGGGCTACGGCTATGGCTTCTTTGTGCAGGATGTCCCCGGCGAGCCCACCCACGTCTATCACCTGGGCGACAACGGCGGTTTCACCATCTATGCCGGCAAGATTCCCGAGCGCGACCTCATTTTCCTCTTCTTCTCGACGCGCCCCGACATCAACCGCCTCGCCATGGTCAACGAGGTGTACCACATCCTCGGCTTCAACTTTTAGGCTATTTCATTCTCCTGTTGGATAGGAACATCGCCCTCCTTCTCTTGAATCATTATAATAGACACAAAACAATCAATTATGAACAACAGCATTGCATTGATTATCACTGCGTGTGATCAGATTACGCCGAATCTGACCAGTGCACAGTGCATCACATTACAAAGAGAATTCGCTCGTAGGGCAAAAAACAGAGAACATATATCCGGTATGTTCGGACGTAATGGGATCACTACACATACACTCGTTGATACCACGCTCGACAATTTCAAAAATACGATTAACGACATCTTCAAGGATAATGATGAAAACTGCATCAGTTATATCTATATCAATTGTCATGGCAGCGTTGACGGTCTTGCAATGGTGTTGGATGGGGATAAAACGGTATTTATTCCTTACACTGAACTGAAGGGCATACTTAATGTGATAAAGGGGACTGTTGTTCTGATGATTGAAGCTTGCCATTCGGGTGAAAGCATTACCGCTAAAAAGGCCACACTAAGAAGGATGAATAAAGTTGATTTGAGTGCCCCCCAGGATGTATCCCAGGATGTGAATATGAACAAAGCGATTATTTCGGCTTTTGCAGCTCCTAAAAGGGACCCGCGTCTGCGTAGTGCTGAATTGCGCATTGATAAGTATAAGGTCATCACTGCTTGTCATGGCGATGAGAATGCATGGGGCGATCATATAGTGGGTAATGATTTTACCAATTTCTGGTGTGAAGGTGCCGGATGGGACTATAAGAATAACAGTGAAATCGGGATGCTGGCCGATACATCCGGCAAAGGCTATGTCACCTTACAGGACCTGTGCGATTACACAAATCAGCAGATAAATAATGTAAAGAATCCCTCAACGGGAACTGTTGAGCATTATTATCAGAATGACATGTGCTATCCTGAAAATAGCGACTTCCCGGTGTTTGGAACCGCGCCAATGTCGCTGTTGAGCACAGCTATTGAAAAATACTATAAGAGATATCAAGAAATTTTCCGCAGCCCGATAGGCCAGGTGATGACGCTACCCGACGGGACCGTCTGTCAGCAGTATGAAGAAGGCGTTATCGTCCGGTACCCAAATGGCAAAGTTGAGGGCTTTACCAGATTATCCTATGTTTTGAATCAGCTCAGACAAGCCCCTCCCAAATCATAGTAGGAGGCCCCCTAAAGTCTAAATATCAGACCAATTCTTTCCAAGAATCAAAGACCGTGGAAAACAGGAAAATAAACATTCATTTATGAGGGTGTGTCATAAATCAACTGTATTCAACATAACCGCCCGTTGGGCGGGAAATTAAACAAATTATATTTAAAATTAAGTATAATATTTAATATATTTATAATTTTAATTAAAAATTTGTTTAATTTCCCATGCGTTAGCACGGTTATATTATGGTGTCCGAATTATGACACACCGTCATGATATTAATCATGACATATCCTCAATGTGGAGATTACCATGTTCTACCAGGAGCCGTTCAAGATATAGTCAATCAATGAGGTGACGTCGCCGATGGTGATGTTGCTGTCCTGGTCACAGTCGGCGACTCTCAAGTCGATGTCAAGGGCTGTGCTGTCCAGCAGGTAGTCGATGAGGGTAGTGACATCACCGATGCCCACAAATCCGTCTGCATCCACATCGCCACGCAGGAACGCGTTGGGGTCAAAGCCATATTGTTGGTCCATCTAGGCAATGCGCTGGCCAATCCACTGCTTAAGCCAGCCCACCTCGTCCTGGAAATCGCTGGCGACATAATAGTTGGGCCATACATATTGTCCCCAGCGGGGCCATGCCTCGCTATTGCGCAGCTCGGCACCATGCGAGGTCAATACACTGGCCAGCGAGTCGATGGTGGCCATGATGCGGTCGTCGCGCAGATTGCCGCGGCGGTACTGTGCCCAGCGGGTCTTGAGCGCGGCGATGTAGTCGGGGTTGGTGTTAAGCCTGTACCACCAAAAGGGGACCAGCTGCTCGTCGCCCTCACTGTAGAGCAGGTCGTTGTTCTGATAAATCCAGGTGTCGGTGCGCCAGCCCTGGAAATAGTCTGAGTTGCCGTAGGCCAAATTCATGTCCCACAGCACCATCTTGAAACGCGCATCCTCGCTGTCGCGGCGCTTGAAGAATTTGCCGCTCAGGCGGTATCCGTCAACATTGTGGCCCAACTCCTGTGCCAGCTGGTAGTCCACAAAGTTGTCCACATCCAGGTATTCTTGATAACTGGCGCTGCCTGTGGGCCTGTAAATCCACAACTGTTGCTCCATCTGGTCGATGCGGTTGTTGATATAGTCCACCTGGTCCTGTGTCAGGTCCTCGTAGTCGGGCGACTTGTACTGGAAATTGATGTACTTGTTTTGGTATCTGACGCCTGTGCTGCTCACGGGATGGTACTTGGACGTGTATGTGGGCTCATCGGTGCGGTCCACCTCCATGATGTAGCCGCCAGTCAAGTCGTCGTCGGTTTCACCCGGGTCGGGCAGATTCAGGCGGTGCTTCCCCTTGGAAACGACCTCGGTGAAGATGTACACGCCATAATAGATGCCGTCCAGGAAGAGTTCGCAATAGCGGCCCTGGGGTGTGTATTCCATCCACGGGCGGGAAATTTCAAAGGCCAGCAAGTCGCGCATCATGCTCTTGTCGTTGTAGGGAGCGAGCAGAGCCCAGTTATTGTCCTTGCCCATGCCCAGGATTTTCACCTTTTGCTTCACGCCGCCCTCCTCCAGCGGCTTGTCCAGCGGTCGGATGGAGTAGGGTTTCTTGTCGCTGGCGGTGAAGGAGGAGTTGCCACGATAACGCAGTGCCACATAGCCCTCATAGTCAACAATCTGTCCTGGATGGGCTACCGTGTCGGCATAGTTGAGTTGGCCATTGCCGTTGTGGATGATTCTCATGCGGGCACTGATGGGCTCATCGCGGTCGATATACTCACCATCCACATCAATCCACACGATGGGCAGGTTGGTCGAGTTGAGTTGCACATCCTCGTTATCGGGTGGGTAGTTCCAGTTCCACCAGTCCCAAGCGCGCGCTGTGCCCGTCAGGGTCAGCACGGCTAATACAAGCAATAAAATTCTTTTCATGAGTCAAACATCTTTAACTTGGATATCACTGCAAAATTACAAAAATGAGTAATATGGTGCGCTAATTTTCAAGGACAAAATCGCAGCAACCGCACCAATAAATGCAAATTAAAAATCTTTTCAGATTCAACTGGTATATCGTTCCCAATGCAATAACGCCAAGTAAAGCGTGGAGCTAGCTCCCTTGGTATTGTGAGGGAGTCATGCCGGTCATGCGCTTGAAGAATTTGGTCATGAACGACGGGTTGGGGAAATTCATGTCGTCACAGATGCGGGCGATGGGTTTGCTGGTGTGCTTCAGGTCAATCTTGATGCGTGTGACCAGGGCGTCGTCAATCCACTGCTTGGCGCTCTTGCCGCTCACCTGCTTGATGATGGCGCTCAAGTAGCGCGGCGTAAGGCACAACCGTGAGGCATAGTAGTCGATGGTGTGGTGCTCGGGGGCATATTGGCTCACTAATTGGATGAAATCGGTGAACAGGCGCTGCTCGCGCGTCTGGTTCTCGCGGTGGGACTGCTCGTTGCGGCTCCACAGGTGATCGACCTGCCACAAGAACGCGCTCAACAGGTGCAGCGTCACCTGGCTGCTGCCTCCTTGCTGCCTCAAGTGGTTGTAAAGCATCAGGTGCAACTGGTCAATGAATTCTTGTTCCTCGGGAGACAGCCGCAGCATGAAGTCGCGCAGGTGACCGTCAAAGGCCGCCGGCACCAGGTTGCCGATAGCCAACGAGAACAATTCGTCGCTGATCGACACCCCGATGCCCTTGACATCGCTCGAGGCATCTTGGACCTGAAGGATGCCGTTGCTGCCCAGAAACACCATGTCCCCAGCCTCGATGCGCCGCTCCATCATGTTGATGACGGGGCAAGCCCAGCCCTGCTTGATGATGAGGATGCGCATCTCGGGCAAGAGCGTCGGCTGGTCGATAAGCTGGTCCTTGATGAGCTCGAGGCGCACATGACGGGCGATAGCGAGGTTGTTTGAGATGAAGTTGTTGGCCAAGGCCTCGTCTTTGCCCTCGACGAGTTGCTTGAGTTGGGCCAGGTTGAGTTGTCTTAATTCTGCCATTGTCGTTCGGATATGTGACACAAAAGTAATGAATTATGGCTGAAAAACCAAATTTTATCTGCACTTTTGTACAAAAAGGACATTTTCTCCTTGATTTAGATAGAGACAGGCCCGCAAGAAGGTTGTAACTTTGCGCTATCAAACCAATTCGCATTGATATGAAACGGCTATTTTTCATCATCAGCGTTTGCACAGCGCTTGCCGCAACGGCCCAAACGCTCGAGGTGTGCCAGCAGGCGGCCGAGCGCAATTACCCGCTCATCGCCCAGCATGACCTCATCGCCCGCACCACCGACCTCACTGTCGCCAATATCCAGAAGGGATGGCTGCCACAAGTGACGGCAACGGCTCAGGCAACCTATCAGAACGCTGTCACCACATGGCCCGACGAGATGAAGGGGCTGATGCAGCAGATGGGTGTGGACATGAAGGTACTCGCCCGAGACCAGTACCGCGTGGGGTTGGACGTGCAGCAGACCGTGTTTGACGGCGGCGCCATCAGTGCCCAGCGCCAGGTGGCCCGTCAGCAGGGCGCCGTGCAACAGGCACAGCTGGATGTGGACCTGTATCATGTGCGCCAGCGCGTCAACGAGATGTACTTCGGCCTGTTGTTGCTCGATGACCAGATGCGCCTCAACAGCGACCTGCAGGAGCAGCTTGCCGCCAGCGAGAAGAAACTCACCTCGATGGTCAAGCACGGCACTGCCGCCGAGTGTGACCTGAACAACGTCACCGCCGAGCGCCTGAACGTCGTCCAGCAGATGACCACCCTCGAGTCGCAACGCCGCGTGCTGGCGGCGATGTTGGGCACCTTCTGCGGCATCGAGGTGAACGAGGTGACCAAGCCTGTCGCCATCGAGGCTGTGGAGGGTAACCATCGTCCCGAACTGCGGCTCATCGACAGCCAACTGCGGCTCACCGATGCCCAGGATCGAGCCCTCGATGCGGCCCTGTTGCCCCGGTTGGGCGTGTTTGCGCAGGGCTTCTACGGTTATCCCGGATACAACATGTTCAAGGACATGATGGGACGCAATTGGTCGTGGAACGGCATGATTGGCGCCCGCCTGACCTGGAATATCGGTGCCCTGTATACCCGCCACAACGATAAGGTGAAAAACCGGTTGCAGCGTGAGATGGCCGAGAACCAGCGAGAGGTGTTTCTGTTCAACAACCGCCTGGAGCAGATGCAGCAGAACGAGACGATTGCCCGTTATCGCCAACTCATGGCTCAGGACGAGAAAATCATCACCCTGCGCCAGCAGGTGCGCAAGGCTGCCGAGTCCAAGCTCTCACATGGCATCATCGATGTCAACGACCTGTTGCGCGACATCAACAGCGAGAACGCGGCCCGCGTGCAGCACTCCATCCATGAGATTGAAATGCTCAGGGCATTGTATGACTTGAAATACACAACGAACAATTAAAAAAACAGCATAGTGATGAAAAAACTAATGATGATCGCAAGCGTGGCACTGATGGTGATGACGGCTTGCAGTAAAAAGGAGAAAGCGTTTGACGCGACGGGGACGTTCGAGGCCACCGAGGTCACTATCTCGGCAAAGGCAACGGGCGAGTTGAAGTCCTTTGACGTCACCGAGGGGCAAACCATCGATGGCGGCACTCAGGTGGGGCGCATCGATACCTATCAGCTGGTGCTCAAGAAGCAGCAACTCGAGACGCAACGCGGCCAACTCGCAGCGACCAAGCGACAGCTCTCATCCAACCGTTCGGCTACCGGTAGTCAGCAATTGGACCTGAACAAGCAGCTCTCGTCCATCCAGCAGCAGATTGCCAATGCCCAGCGTGAGCGTCAGCGCTATAGCGAACTCGTCAAGGATGGCGCTGTGCCGCGCAAACAGCTCGACGACATCGACAACCAGATCAAGGTGCTCAACCGCCAGCTGGAAGCCACCCGTGACCAGATACGCAGCGCCAACGCCAGCCTTGCCGAGCAGGGAAAGGGCATAGGCGCACAGATGGATGGCATCGACGCCCAGGTTGCGGGTATCGACGCCCAGCAGCGTCAACTCGATGACCAAATTGCCAATGCCGATATTGTGACACCCTACAAGGGCACCGTATTGGAAAAATATGTCGAGCAAGGCGAATTTGTCTCGACGGGCAAGCCGCTGTTCAAGATGGCCGACGTGGACAATATGTTTATCCGCGCCTATGTCACCTCGGCACAGCTGCAGAATATTAAGGTGGGCCAGCAGTGCAAGGTGTTTGCCGACTATGGCGATGGCAAGAAGAAAGAGTATTCCGGCACCATCACCTGGATATCCAGCCGCTCGGAGTTCACCCCCAAGACCATCCTCACCGATGACGAACGCGCCGACCTGGTCTATGCCGTCAAGATAGCCATCAAGAATGACGGCTATGTGAAAATAGGCATGTATGGTGAGGTGAAGTTTTAACATCTATTGAAAGATAATCTAGACCATCTAGTAAAACTAGAAGAATTGTCAACTCATGAACGCGATAGAGGTCCATAATGTTTCCAAGTCCTACGGCAAGGTCAAGGCACTCGACGATGTCTCGTTTACTGTGGGCAAGGGTGAGGTGTTCGGCATCATCGGGCCTGATGGCGCCGGCAAAACGTCGCTGTACCGCATCCTGTGCACCCTGCTGTTGCCCGACCAGGGAACGGCGACGGTCGATGGATTTGACACGGTGAAGCAGATGACGGACATCCGCCGCCGGGTGGGGTACATGCCTGGCAAGTTCTCACTCTATCAGGACTTGACGGTGCAGGAAAACCTGGAATTCTTCGCCACCTTGTTCGGTACGACGGTCGAGGAGGGTTATGACAGCATCAAGGCGATTTATAGCCAGATAGAACGCTTTAAGGACCGCAAGGCGGGCGCCCTCTCGGGCGGCATGAAGCAGAAACTGGCGCTCTCATGCGCCCTGGTGCACAGTCCCAGTGTGCTCTTCCTCGACGAGCCTACCACGGGCGTTGACCCCGTGTCGCGCAAGGAGTTTTGGGACATGCTCGGCAACCTCAAGGATCGTGAAATCACGATTGTCGCCTCGACGCCCTATCTCGACGAGGTGCGACGCTGCGAGCGTGTGGCTTTCCTCGATAAGGGTAGGATTTGTGGTATAGGCACTCCCGACGAGATACTGACGCGTTTTGCCAATGTGTTCAACCCGCCGGGAATTGAACATGGCAAGGCTGCGACACAGTTGCAGCATGGTGAACCCGATAATGTTATTGAAGTGGAGCATCTGGTCAAGGCTTTCGGCTCATTTCATGCCGTTGACGACATCAGTTTCACCGTTAAGCGCGGCGAGATTTTTGGCTTCCTCGGCGCTAACGGTGCTGGCAAGACCACGGCTATGCACATGCTCACGGGATTGAACCAGCCCACAAGCGGCACGGGTCGCGTGGTGGGCTATGACATCCGCACTGAGCACGAGCAGATCAAAAAGCACATCGGCTACATGAGTCAGCGGTTCTCGCTTTACGAAGACCTGACTGTGGCCGAGAACATCCGCCTTTTTGCCGGCATCTACGGCATGGATGACAAGGAAATCACCCGCAAGACCGACGAACTGCTCGACCGACTGCAGTTCGCCGAGCACAAGAACACCCTTGTCGCCTCGTTGCCGCTGGGCTGGAAACAGAAGCTGGCCTTCTCGGTGAGCATTTTCCACGAGCCCGGTGTGGTCTTTCTCGACGAACCCACGGGTGGTGTAGATCCTGCTACACGGCGACAGTTTTGGGAACTGATCTATGACGCAGCAGGCAGGGGCATCACCGTGTTTGTCACCACCCACTATATGGACGAGGCCGAGTACTGCGACCGCATTTCGATCATGGTCGATGGCAAGATCAAGGCGATGGGCTCTCCCGCAGAATTAAAGCAGAAGTTTAACCAGCCCGATATGGACCACGTGTTCACCTATCTGGCGCGACAAGCCACCCGCAGCAGCGATTAAACCACCAGCGACATGAAACAGTTTATTTCATTTGTCATCAAAGAAGCGAAGCACATCCTGCGCGACAAGCGCACGATGCTCATCCTCTTCGGTATGCCGCTGGTGCTGATGCTCATCTTCGGTTTTGCCATCACCACCGATGTGAAGAACGTGCGCACCGTTGTGGTGACCAGTTCGATGGACCATCTCACACGGCAGGCGGTGGGTAGGTTAGCGGCATCAGAGTACTTTACCATCACCCAGGTTGTCTCCACCCCTCGTGAGGCCGAGCGCGTCATCCGCAGCCAGAAGGCCGACATGGCCATCGTCTTCGGCCCCGACTTTGCCTCCAAACGCAGCGGCGTGCAACTGATTGTTGACGGCGCAGACCCCAACATGGCGCAGCAATGGACCAACTATGCCACGGCCGTGATGCTGAATGCCGATGGTGGCGCCACCAACACCAAGATGCTCTATAATCCGCAGATGAAGTCGGCCTATAATTTCGTGCCGGCCATCATGGGTATGCTTCTGATGCTCGTGTGCGCGATGATGACCTCCATTTCGATTGTGCGCGAGAAGGAGAAGGGCACGATGGAGGTGCTGCTGGTCTCGCCCGTCAAGCCACTGATGATTATCATAGCCAAAGCGATACCTTATCTCGTGCTGGCTTTCGTCATCCTGATTATCATCCTGTTGATGGCGCGGTTTGTACTTGGCGTGCCCTTGGTGGGATCGCTCTTCTGGATTATTGCCGTATCTATCATCTACATCCTGTTGGCACTCTCATTGGGCCTGCTCATCAGCAATGTCGCCCAAACACAGCTTGTGGCGCTCCTGCTGTCGGCGATGGTGCTGCTTGTGCCCATCGTCATGCTCAGCGGCATGCTGTTCCCCGTGGAGTCGATGCCCAAGATATTGCAGTGGATATCGGCTATTATCCCGCCTCGCTACTACATCGAGGCGATGCGCAAACTGATGATTATGGGCGTGGGCATCAAGGAGGTCGCCAGAGAGGTTCTGATATTGACGGGTATGCTCGCCTTGCTGATGACGCTCGCCCTCGCCAAGTTTAACAAACGATTGGAATGACAACTGCCACCTCATGACACTGAAGTACCTCATACAGAAAGAATTCACGCAGATTCGCCGCAACGCGTTCCTGCCCAAACTCATCATCGTGTTCCCCATCATGATTATGTGCGTCATGCCGTGGGTGATGAACATGGAGGTGAAAAACATCAAAGTCACTGTGGTGGATAACGACCGCTCGACCCTGTCGCAGCAACTGGTGCACAGCATCGAGGCCAGCAACTATTTAATTTTCAATGGCCAACAGCCCACCTACCGCACCGCGCTGCAGGAAATCGAGAAATCTCGGGCCGATGTCGTGATGGTCATTCCTCAGGACTATAGCCGCGACATGACGTTAGGCAAACAGCCTCAAGTGCTTGTTGCCGCTAATGCCGTCAACGGCACCAAGGGGGCGATGGGTGGGGCCTACCTCACGCAGATTGTCACCGCCCATGTCAATCCTGATGTCGCTGCCATCCAGTCGCGCGTGTCAACATTATTCCTGTATAACAAGAATCTGAATTTCAAGCTGTTCATGATTCCCGCCCTGTTTGCCATCGTGATGATGCTGATGACGGGCTTTCTGCCTGCGCTGAACATAGTGGGCGAGAAAGAGGCTGGCACCATCGAGCAGATTAACGTCACTCCCGTGAGCAAGTGGGCGTTTATCCTCGCCAAACTCATCCCTTACTGGATTATCGCTTTGTTCGTCATCACGGTGTGCCTGTTGCTGGCATGGGCGGTTTATGGCATCACCAGCGTGGGTCCCTTAGCACTGATTTACCTTCTCGTGATGTTGTTGGCGCTGTTTTGGAGTTCTTTCGGACTGATGATCAGCAACTACAGCGACACGATGCAGCAAGCCATCTTCGTGATGTGGTTCTTTGTGGTGATGATGTTGTTGCTCTCGGGCCTGTTCACGCCCACGCGCTCCATGCCCTCGTGGGCCTATGCCACAACTTATGTCAACCCGATGTCCTACTTCATTGACGCGGTTCGCACCGTATTCATCCGTGGCGGCGGTATCACCAGCATCTGGCATCAGCTGCTGGCCCTGCTGGGTATCGGCTCAGTAATGGCGACTTGGGCCGTCCTCAGCTACAAGAAAAATTCGTGATTAGGCTTTAGGAATTAGTAGTTAGAAGTTAGAAGTTAGGAGTTAGAAGTTAGCAACTAAAACCTAATGCCTAAAGCCTAAAGCCTAAAACCTAATTTATTTGAGCTTTGCAAGCTGCTTGGGGTCGCCAACAATCCACAGGATGTCTCCAGGTTTGAACGTTAGGTCGCGGGTAGGGGAGAGGTAATCGTCCTCGCCACGCTGGACGGCCACGAGCAGGGCACCATAGTCCTCGCGCAATCGCGTGTCTTCCAGTTTCTTGCCTACAATGGGTGAATGCTCGCCGATGGCAAAATGGATGAATTTCACGTCCTGGCTGGGCGACTCGGCATGTATGCTCTGTGCCTCGACAAGTGGTAATAGCCGTTGGATCTCTTCCTCAGTAGCGATGACACCCAGGACATCCCCTGGGAAGATGCGCATGTCACCCGTCGGCACCGCGTGCAGTTTGCCTGCACGTTGAATGTTGACAAGGTTTACGCCGTAGCGGGTACGCAGGTCCAGGTTGCGCAGTTTTTCACCGACGAAGGGGCAGTCATGCCCCACCTTCATGTAGGCGAGGTGCAGGTCGCTCACCAGGTTGTTCTCATGTCCTGTGCGGCGGTTCTCCCGTTCGTTGATGTTGCTGATGAATTGCCGCTCGATGTTGGTCAGGCGTTTGCGCAGCGGGGTGGGGAACAATGTCACCGACACCACGATGATGATGACTGCCGCCACAGCGATGAGCACAGCGGCGCCACTGTGATACACTCCCTGCATCAAGGAAGCCGTGAACACTGTCGCCAAAATGATGCTGACGGTGGTCATGACCACAATGGGAACGAGTGACACGTTGCCGCTGGCCTTGACCAGTAATTCGTGCTCCGACTTCTTGACGGTGGGCATCATGATTGAAATCAGCAATGGTGCAACAAGAATCAACGATGTGATAGCACTCGCCAGCCGTCCCCAGTCACCATCCCCCAGCCAATCAAGCATGAAGGGTATCAGATAGGTGCGGCATAAGACAATCAGGGCAATGAGCACCACCGAGTAGATGATGATTCTGATAAGGAAGCGGCTAATGATGACTTTCCATGGGTTGGCCGACTCCTCGGCCTGGCTCTCGGTGGCGTTGCGGCTGTAGCCGTTGAGCAAGCGTGTCCAGCTTTTGGGCAGAATCTTGTACAAGGCGTTATAGCAGGGTTCTGCCTGCTTGATGAAAAAGGGCGTAGTGAAGGTGGTGATGACCGACACCGCCACAATGATGGGGTAGATGCTCTTATCCAACACGCCCAGCCCGGTTCCCAGCGTGGCGATGATGAATGAGAACTCACCGATCTGTGTCAACGAGAAACCTGATTCCAGAGCGAGTTTGAGAGGTTGTCCCGTCGCCAACATGCCAAATGTGCCGAAAACTATCATGCCCACGATGACGACGATGGCCAGCAGGGCGATGACGCCCCAGTGATGAGCCATCACGGTGGGATTGACCATCATGCCCACCGAAATGAAGAAAACGGCGCCAAACAGGTCCTTCACGGGCGAGATGAGCCGTTCGATGCGTTCAGCTTCAATCGTGCCGGCAAGAATCGAACCCATGACAAAGGCGCCCAATGCGGCCGAGAAACCTGACTTGACCGAGAACATCACCATGGCGAAACACAGTCCCATTGCAATAATCAGCATCTGCTCGTCGCTGATGTAGCGCCTGAACTGCTTGAACAACGATGGTATCACAAATATTCCCACGGTGAACCACATGATCAGGAAGAAGGACAGTTTGAGGATGCTGCCCAGCATCTCTCCGCCCTTGACGCTGCCACCCAGCGCGATTGACGACAGGATCACCATCATCACGACGGCAAACAGGTCTTCGACGATAAGCACGGCAAAAGTCATCGGGACAAATCGCCTGTGGCGCATGTTCAGGTCGGTCAATGCCTTGATAATGATAGTGGTCGATGACATCGATATCATGCCGCCCAAGAACAGGCTGTTCACCAGGCCATAACCCAAGAATTTGCCTACCACATAGCCTAAACTCATCATTCCCAACACGATGATGAGTGCCGTCAAAATGGCCGAACCGCCCACATCGATGAGTTTTTTGAAACTGAATTCCAATCCTAATGAGAACAGCAGCACAATGATGCCGATCTGTGCCCAAAACTCGATATTGGCCTCAACGACTACCGATGGCAGCAGGGCAAAATGCGGACTGGCGAGAAATCCCGCTACGATGTAGCCCAACACGACGGGCTGCTTGAGCATCTTGAAAATCACAGTGGCGATTGCACCGAGCACCAGAATCAGTGCCAAGTCGGTGATCAGGCTATTGATATCAATCGATTCCATAAAATAGGATTTTTTGACCTTAGACTTCAGTTTTTAGCAATTAGTTGATTCACACCTTCTTTTCACTAATCACTAATCTGCGCAAAGCGCTCTTTACATGTTTATCTCGTTGGTAATAGTGATTGACACGGCGTCGCTCGACTCCTTGATGGCATTGAACATCAAGGGCACGTCAACATTGCTCTTGGTGCGCACCATAAAGTTGACGGTGGTCAGTTGATTGTTGTAGTCATACTTGATGAACTCATCACTGATGTGGACTTCGTTGGACTCGAGAATGTCACGCAAGTCCTGTATGCTATACAAGATGCCGTTTAACTTGACGCGGATGATTTTAGACTCCCACAGGAAGTTGTGCCGCAACTCGATGCGTTCGATGTTGACCAGGATAAAGATGATGAGCAGCGTGGCAATGATGCTGATGAGGTACATTCCCGCACCCACGGCAAGGCCGATGCACGCTGCCATCCAGATGCCCGCCGCGGTCGTCAGTCCGCGCACCGAGCCTTTCATCTGGATGATGGCTCCGGCACCCAGGAAACCCACACCGCTCACCACCTGTGCCGCGATGCGCCCGGGGTCGCCGTTCTTCAGTCCCATATACACCTGGGGGATATAGATGGAGATGAGCATCACCAGTGTGGCGCCCATCGAGATGAGTGCAAACGTGCGCATACCCGCAATCTGCCCCTTGCGTCGCCGCTCGAGTCCGATGGTGGCTCCGAGCAACAGGCTTAATACCAGTTTGGTGATGGCCCCGATCAGGTTCACGTCGGGGCTGATGATGTCATTATATATATTGTCCAGCATGTCTTTTTCTTCAGTTTTTTCGCAAAGATAGTCTTTTTAGGGCACCTTAGCAATAGCATGTCGGTTTTTTTATTAAATTTGTGGCAATAATCAATCAGTCATGACAAGATGAAAAGATGTAGCTTATTTATTTCGTTGGCATTGCTTGCGGCTTTATCGCTGTCGGCGCAGATGCTGGTAGGGTCTTACAACATCCGCTACAAGAACAGTGGCGACAGTGTTAATGGCAACGTGTGGAAAAAACGCTGCCAGGTCATCTGTGACCAGGTGAATTTCATGTCGCCCGACATCTTTGGCACGCAGGAGGTGCTCCTCTGCCAGTTGCTCGATATGCTTGACAGGCTCGATGGCTATGACTACATCGGTGTGGGGCGTGACGATGGCGCGAAGGCGGGTGAGTATGCAGCCGTCTTATACAAGACCGACCGCCTCAGGCTGCTTGACCAAGGCAACTTCTGGCTCAGCGAGACGCCCGACCGCCCTGGCCTGGGATGGGACGCTGCGTGTGTGCGTGTGTGCTCTTGGGGCAAGTTCGCTCGTCAGACGGCCTCCGACGATGAGGCTTTCTATTTCTTCAACCTGCACATGGACCACGTGGGTGTGACGGCACGCCGTGAAGGTGCCAAACTCGTTGTACGCAAAATCAGTGAGATTGCTCAGGGCGCACCTGTCATCGTCACGGGAGATTTCAACGTGGACCAGACCGATGAGATTTACAGCATTTTCACCCAGTCAGGTCTGCTCGTGGACTCCTATAATGCAGCTCGCTTGCGCTTTGCCGAGAACGGTACGTTCAATTCCTTTAACCCAGACCTCTATACTGAGAGCCGCATCGACCATATCTTCGTGTCGCCAGGAAGCCACGTGGATGCTTATGGCGTACTCACCAACGGCTATTGGCAGCCCGATGAGGTATCCCCGGCAGCAACCATCAAGGGGCATGACGCCCCTCAGGAAATCGACTTTGCCCGCTACATCCGCCGCGTGCCTTCTGACCACTATCCCGTTTTCGTCCGCCTCACCCTTTGACATCTGCCGCCTGATGTGGGGTTTCGCCTCGGCGTGGCCCTACAGCTGCGAGCATGTGCGGTTCATGCTTTTGGAAACGTTAACGATAATTAAATCGTCTCATGCTCCGGCAGATGTGGCAAAAAAGTGCTAACTTTGCCGATTCTTGTGATTTGATAGATTATGATCACTCCAATAATAGACGAGAACACGATAGAGCGCCTGCGAGCCATGATTAACGGTGTTAGCCGCATCGCTATCACGTGCCACAAGTCGCCCGACGGCGATGCCTTGGGCTCGACGCTGGCGTTGTGTCATGTGCTCAGGCGTTTGGGCAAGGATGCCACTGTGGTGACACCCGACATGGCCCCCAAGTCGCTGGAGTTTGTTCCCGGCGTGCGCGAGTTGGTGGTGTTTACCAAGCATGAAGCGCGGGCCCGCCGTGTCTTGAACGATGCCCAGCTGATTTTCTGTCTCGACTTCAATTCGCTCAAACGCATTGACCGCCTTGCCGAGATTGTCGAGCCTCTCAAGACCAAACGTGTGCTCATTGACCACCACCTGGATCCTGACAACATCTTTGATTTGAGTATTTCGTTCCCCGAGGCATCATCGACGTGCGAACTGGTGTTCAGGGTGCTCATGCAGATGGGGTTGTTGCGCTATATGGACCGCCAGGCGGCAAGTTGCCTGTATGTGGGTCTGCTGACCGACACGGGCGGTTTCGCTTACAGCTGCGATAATCCGGAGTTTTATGAGATATTGGCATCGGTAGTGCGTCGCCGCTTTGACCGTATAGCCCTCTATAACAAGGCGATGAATACCTTCAGTGCCGATAGCCTGCGCCTGCAGGGATATGCCATCAGCGAGAAGATGCAGCTCTTCCCCGAGCAGGGTGCCGCGCTCATTGTCCTTGACAAGGACGAACTCGAACGTTACCACTATAACCGTGGTGACACCGAGACGCTGGTCAACAAACCCCTGGCCATCCCCGAGGTCTATTGGAGCGTGTTCATGCGCGAGGATGCCGACCGCATCAAGGTGTCTTGCCGTTCTCAGGGCGACTTCTCGGTGAGCGACATCTGTGCGCGATACTTTGGCGGCGGTGGCCACCAGAATGCCGCAGGGGGCGAATTCAGCGGCACGGTCGAGGAAGCCGTGGCGCTCTTCCATCAGGTGCTTGCCGACCTATTCCCGCCCAAGAGTGAATCCGAGACCAGTCAACAGCCAACTGAAAATTAACAACAAACGACAAATATGAAAAGATTAATTATTGACAACCGCGTGCTCCTGATGGGCCTTTTTGCCCTTGTGATGCTTGCCGCATGTAACGACGATACCAGTTATGCCGACAAACTGAATGAGGAGCGAAACGCCGTGAATTCCTTCCTTGCCAATCACCGCGTGGTGATGTCGGTCCCCAAGGACACCGTCTTTGAAGTGGGCGAGGACGCACCCTTCTACCGCGTTGATGAAGATGGCAACGTCTTTATGCAGGTCCTCAAAACGGGCGACCGCATCCATGACCGTGCCAAAACGGGCGAGCCCATCTACTTCCGTTACTCGCGTTACAACCTTGCCACGTGGTATGCCGATGGCAGGTGGATGCCCACCGATGGCAACGAGAACACGATGGATGCAGCCTCGTGTACGTTCAATTATTCGGACTATACTTTGCCCTCATCGTCACAGTGGGGCTATGGTCTGCAGTATCCGCTGCTGTTCTTGGGTGTGGAATGTGAGGTGAACCTCGTCATCAAGTCGCAGTATGGCTTCACTAACGAGATTTCATACGTCACGCCGTTCTATTATCACGTGCGTTACTACCACAGCCAAATCTAATTTAGATAAGAGATATCAGATAGGATTAGAAACAAATAACAAAACAATAAATGTCACTCATAAAATCTATATCAGGAATACGCGGAACCATCGGTGGCGCTGCTGGCGATGGACTCACACCGCTCGACATCGTGAAATTCACTTCGGCCTATGCCACCTTTATGCGCCGCAATTCTCCCGTCAAGAGCAATGTCATCGTCGTGGGGCGTGACGCGCGCCTGTCGGGACGCATGGTGCTCAATACCGTTGTGGGAACCCTGACGGGTATGGGCTTTGACGTGGTTAACATTGGCCTCGCCACCACGCCCACCACCGAACTTGCCGTGGTGGGCGAGAACGCCTGTGGCGGCATCATCATCACCGCCTCACACAACCCCAAGCAGTGGAATGCCCTCAAGTTGCTCAACGACAAGGGCGAATTCCTGACTGACGCCGAGGGTAAGGAGGTGCTGCGCATTGCCGATGCCGAGGACTTTGACTATGCCGACGTGGACCATCTGGGACGCGAGCAGAAGAATTACACATGGCTGCGCCGTCACATCGATCATGTTCTGTCGCTGGACCTCGTCGATGTTGATGCCATCCGCAAGGCCGATTTCACGGTAGCCGTCGATGCCGTCAACTCCATTGGCGGTATCGCTATTCCCCAACTGCTTGCCGCGTTGGGCGTGAACAAGGTCGAGAAACTTTTCTGTGACCCGACGGGTAATTTTGGCCACACGCCTGAGCCTATTCCCGAGAACCTGACCGCCATCAGCGACTTCATGCGCCAGGGCAAGGCCGATGTGGGCTTTGTCGTGGATCCCGACGTGGACCGCTTGGCCATCGTCATGGAGAACGGTGAGTTCTTTGTCGAAGAATACACGCTTGTTGCCGTTGCCGACTATGTGCTGTCACATACCCCTGGCTCGACGGTGAGCAACTTGTCGTCGTCGCGTGCCCTGCGTGACGTGACCATGAAACATGGCTGCACTTACACCGCTGCTGCAGTGGGTGAGGTTAACGTCACCACCGAGATGCGCCGCACCGGTGCTGTCATCGGCGGCGAGGGCAATGGTGGCGTCATCTATCCCGCCAGCCATTATGGCCGTGATGCCCTTGTGGGCGTGGCTTTGTTCCTCTCGCTGCTCGCCAAGAGTGGCAAGACCGTCAGCCAGTTGAAGCAGACTTATCCGCAGTACAGCATCGCCAAGACCAAGTTAGAACTCAAGGCGGGAATGGATGTTGACGCTATTCTCAAGGCTGTCGAGAAACACTATCAGGGCGAGCAGATGACCACCATCGACGGCGTGAAGATAGACTTTGCCGACGGTTGGGTACACCTGCGCAAGAGCAACACCGAGCCCATCATCCGCATCTATAGCGAGGCCCACACCATGCAGGAGGCTGAGTGTCTGGGCAACGATGTCAAGCAGATAGTCCTTTCACTGATCTAAGACAAAACGATAATACTCATAATTATATAGCGACACTCTGACTTGACCTGAAAAAAGTTGACAGATTCGAGAGGCAAAAAGAGATTGCCAAATGCAAGAATTTGTACAACGATCCACTGTAACGGAGGTGGACCCCAAGACAGGTCGTAGCACGACCCACCGAG